>Ga0208467_1000012_pt1 | contig 64568 bp, 65 predicted proteins | sample DeeseametaMP2098_FD_184176 | JGI IMG/M metagenome (GOLD analysis project Ga0208467, IMG submission 184176) | Marine microbial communities from the Deep Pacific Ocean - MP2098 (SPAdes) | ecosystem: Environmental > Aquatic > Marine > Oceanic | place: North Pacific Ocean | collected 2011-05-26 | reverse complement strand
TCTGTTCCTAAGGCAATATTAATATTCGCCTTTAAAGCTTTTTCAAGTGACAACCATTTTGCTTCTCTTGATAAATCTAACCATTGCCAATTTTTTTCAGAACGCAAGTTCTCATCAATTTCAAAATCATAATTTCTTTCATTAACAAGCAAGGTTGGAACGTAAAAAGTATTATTTTTTGCCATTAGATCAATCGTTTCATTATCTAACCAGTGACCATGCTCCACTGAATGAATACCGTTCTTAACAGCAACGGTGATTCCTCGCCCTCCTGAAGTATGAGAGGCGACTTTCAGATTTAGCATACTGGCCTCTTCGCAAACATGTTGTATTTCTTCGTCTGTCATTTCTTGCCTATAAGGATGTTCAATGTCATAAGTTGAACTTACACAAATATTTGTTTTAATAAAATCTGCTCCTAGCTTGTGTTGAGTTCTTACGCCTTTTCTAAATTCGTGAGGTCCATCACAGGAATGAGTCATGCCATTAAAATTTACATGACTACCCCACCCAGGCTGGTCCATATGACCGCCTGTAACTGATAATCCCAATCCACAGGCTTTAATATTTGGTCCTTTCAATTTATTATTATTAATTGCATCTCTAATATTTATTGAAACATTTCCTGGCGCGTTCATATCTCTTAAACTTGTAAATCCGTAAGACATATGTTCACGAGCATATGAATAACCTCTTAGAGCTTGTGATGCATAATCCATATCAACTGATTCAGCTCTAAAGGCCCTAGTGTCAGTAATGCCTGAGTAAGCTAGATGAACATGTGCATCAACCATCCCCGGCATAATTATTTCATTTTCATATTGAAAAATTTTTTCACTTTTAGTAGGAGAAAAATTATTAGTATCAACAATATCATTTATGATGCCATCTTTAACTCGGATAATTTTATTTTTTATTAATGTGTCACTAACTCCGTCTATTATATTTTTAGCTTTGATAGCAATTTGCATTTTTCATTTCCTCTTCTTTAATATTTCATAATACTTTATATTCATTTCGTATCTCTTCAGATAATTTCCATGCATCAACGTATTGATTATTAATGCCATTTTTATCCTGCATCCCAAGATGTAAGAAAGCAGGCGCAATGCAAATTGGATCTTTCCAAATTTTCTTCTTTTCTTTTGAATATGTCTTTTTACTCATAGCAGTGTGAACTGGTATGCCTGGCGTTATAGAATTAACTATTATATTATATGATTTACACTCTTCAAATAACGATCTGCTAAAACCTTCTATTCCAAATTTTGAAGCGCAATATGCTGTTTCATTAAATCCGCCAAACTTGCCTGCCCTACTTGATACGTTAATAACTGATCCCATTTTGTTTGTTTTCATAATTGGTACTATAAGTTTGCATGTAATAAAGGTACCGTTTAAATTTACATCTATTATATTTTTCCAAAATTCATAAGAGCTATCTTCTATAGACTTAAAATCAATGATGCCTGCACAATTCACAAGAACATCAATGTTGCTAACTTGACTAAAAATATTTTCAGTGATTTTTTTCATATTTAGGTAATTTGTAATATCACATTCAAAAAAATTCATTTTTTTATGAGCATTAAACTTTTCATCATAATTCTTATTTATATCCACGCAAAAAACTTTTGACCCCATCTTCAGATAAGACTTTGCGACAGCAAAGCCGATACCGCTTGAAGCCCCAGTAACAAAAACATTTAGATTATTAAATTTATTAATTGGCAGCTCTTCCTCCATCTACTAATAATCCTACCCCAGTTATAAATGAAGACATGTCAGATGATAAAAATAAAACAGTTTGAGCCAGTTCATATGGACTAGCAATTCTCCCTAAGGGGGTAATAGTTTTCCATTTTTTTCTTAACTCTGATTTATTTTTTGCTCTTCTTAAATTTCTTTCATTCATCGGTGTATCAATTAAACCCGGGCAAATAGCATTTACTCTTATATTGTATTTAGCATATTCTATTGCCAGAACTCTAGTTAATGACATTACTCCTCCTTTTGATGAAGCATAGCTGATATTTCCTCCAACATTTGCAAATGCACTTATTGAGCTATTATTAACTATTGTTCCTTTTTTTCTTTTCATCATAAAAGGAATGGCATTTTTACAACATAAAAAAACACCTTTTAAATTTACTGAAATAATTTTTTCAAAAGTTTTCAATTCAACTTTATGTGATGGTGTGACTGGCTGTTCAATTCCTGCGTTATTAAATAATGTATCAATTCTATTAAATTTTTTTATAACAAAATTTATTAATTGTTTTACATTTTTTTCATTACTAACATCAGCGTGAAAAAAAAAGGTTTCTAATCCTGCATCTTTTAATTCTTCTTGATTCTTAAGTCCTAGTTTTTTATTAGAATCACAAAAAATTACCCTAGCCCCTTCTTTTGCAAAAGTTTCAACGGTTGCTTTTCCAATACCTGCTGCTCCACCAGTAACTATTGAAACTTTATCTTTTAAAATCATAATAATTTTATGTAGACAAAAATTAAAAATATTAAAATAAACAATATGTATCCTTTTCGATGCTAAATAGTATACACCGACTTATTAGAATAAAGAAAATAAACTAATATAAAACTAATTATATAGAGAATAAAATATATTAGAAAAATTAATATATAGTTTTGTATTACTATTTTTGCCACCAGTATAATGCTTACTGATGCAAAAATTAATTTTATAAAACTGATAAAGCCCAAAGACGTTCCAGAAATTTTTTCATTATAATTTACAATAAGTCCTGAAATAGAGGGTATGATTAATCCTTTTCCCATTGCAGAAAAGGAAATAAAAAAATAAAGAATTATAAGATTAAAATCTTTTGAATAGTAAAGATAAATCAACAAAAAAAAATGATTTAAGAGACAAACCGCTGTTCCAATTTTAATAAACATATAAGCAGATATATTTTTGATAAAACCTGATATCAGACTCCCAATTATAAAACCTAAAGAAACAAAAAAACTAAAAAAACCCAAATCAAGAGAATCATATCCTTTTAGAATAATAACTAAATATGGAGAAATAGCGATAAAGGTAAAACTTGTAAAAATAGTTATTAAACTTATTGTTAAAAGAATATAAAAATTTTTATTGTATAGAAGATTAATAAATTCTTTAGTAATTTTATTACTTCCTTGGTTTGTATAAATATTTGTTTCATCGAGTTGAAAGAGGGTATAAATAATTAAAGGAATAGATACGATTAATAAAAACAAGTGTATTGATTTCCAGCCAAAGTTTTCATTTAAAATTCCACCGATAATTGGTGAGAATATTGGTATAGCCATATTGGCACTAATAACGAATGAAATTATTTTAAAAGTATTTTTAATTGGAGTTATGTCTTTAATTATTGCAATTGATAAGACTATCCCAACACAGGCTCCTGCAGCTTGAAAAAATCTAAAAAATAATAAAAGTAAAAATGAGTGATCTATTGTCAATATTAAGAAACTCGAACATAAATATAAACAGAGAGCTAAAAGAATTATTTTTTTCCTACCAAAATTGTCAGACAGAAAGCCATATAAAACATGCATTATAGCCATAGAAAAAGTTGAAATAGAAAAAATATAAATAATTCTTTCAAATTCTAAAGAAAAATGTTCTTGAATATTGACTACACTGGGTAAAATTGTATGCTGTGTTAGTGGCGATAATGAAGCCATCAAAGATATAAAAATATAAATATGTAACTTTTGTTTTAATGTACGATTTAACAAAGCATTTTAATTATAATAGAAAAGAAATATTACGCAAAATTAATAATGTTTTAAATAAAGGTATTTTAGAGCTTGGAAAAGAGGTTGAACAATTTGAAAAAAATTTCTCTAAATATTGCAAAGTCAAATATTGTGTAACAGTTTCATCAGGCTCAATGGCTTTGCTCTTGGCATTAAAATCTCTAAATCTGAAATCAAAAGATGAAGTAATAACAGTAGCCAACTCTGATATTCCAACAAGTCACGCTATAACACTAAGTGGCGCTAAAATAAGATGGGTTGATGTTGAAGAAAACACATTTAATATAGATGTAAAAGAAATTAATAAAAACATTAATAAAAATACAAAAGTTATTTTGCCAGTTCATTTATTTGGAAACCCTTCTAAAATGAATCTGATATCTAAAATTGCTAGAAAACATAAATTAAAAGTTATTGAAGATGCTTGTTTGGCTACTGGAGCTGTCTGTGATAACAAAATGATAGGTTCAATAAGTGATATTACTGTTTTTAGCACAAATCCAGGAAAAATTCTGGATGGCATAGGTCCTGGAGGGATTTTAACAACTAACAACAAGAAAATATACTCTAAATTAAAAAAATTAAGAGATTATGGAAGAAGCAAAAGACCTGGAAAGTGGCCTGTAAAATCTGAAATCATTGGCTATAATTCTAAACTATCTACTATAAATGCCGCTATTTTAAATATCAGACTGAAATATTTAAACTGGTATATAAAGAAAAGAAATGGGAATGCGGAATTGTATACACATCATTTAAAATCAGATAAAATTAAATTCCAAGAAATCGACAAGGGTTGCATTTCTTCTTGGAGAAATTTTCCAATAAGAGTTAAGAATAGAAATTATATTTATAACGAATTATATAAAAAAAAATTAGACATCAAACTTAATTATCTTCCTCCAAACCACAAAGATACTTGCTATTCCAATATTAACAAAATACCAAAATTACCGATTACAGAAAAAATTTGCTCTCAAATAATTAACTTGCCTTGTCATCCATACATGGCAGAAAAAGAAATAATTAAAATTTCAAAAAGTATATTAAAAATAGTTAAATAATTAAGAGATGTTAATAGTTTTATTTAATTTGATTGATTTATAAATAGCATTAACAATCTTTACAGACTCTATTCCATCTTTTACATCTACAAAAGGTTTTTTATTTTTTGACAATGAATTTACATAAGATTGAGCTTGATAAAAAAAATTATGATTTGGCCCAAACTTTTTATAATTCTTAGAAAAATTATATACTTGTTCTCCTGAATTAGTCTTTAATGTAAGTCCTTCTCTAATTTGTAAATCAATAGAACCTTTTTCACCAAAAATTTTCGTTTCCCATTTTGGAAGTACATTATAGGGTGCAAACACAGAAACTAAATTAGCTACAACATTATTCTTAAATACTAAAATTACACAAATTGCATCCTCAACTTTTAAACTATTATTTATATTGTTGTATTTTGAGAAAACTTTTACAATTTTGGATTTAGCAAAAAAAACTAGTTTGTCTATACTATGAATAGCATTATAAATTAAAACCCCGCCTCCTGACATATTCTTGTTGTCAATCCATTTTGGTAATTGGGAACTTTTTTGCGATATCATCATTTCTGATATAAATTTAATTTTTCCTATCTTGTTAGTTTGAATTAATTCGTTAGTTTTTAAAACTTCTTTTCTATATCTGTGTACAAAACTTATTGAGTGAGTTAGTTTTTTTTTATTCAAATATGGTAAAATTTTTTTTAATTCAACAGGATCTGTTGCCAAAGGTTTTTCAATTAAAAGATTGATATCTTTTTTAATGCATGAAATTATAGGTATTGCTCTTTGATTGTGAGGCAAGCTCAGGACAATAAAATTCGGTTTTAATAGCAGTAAATCTTTTAATTTTTTACAATGTTTTGCTTTGAATTTTTTTTCAAAAGATTTGGCTTTACTTAAATTATTTTCAATAAAACCAATTAATTTTAAGTTTTTTATCTTCTTAAAAGCTTCAAAATGTCTAAGGCCAGCTTGGCCAATTCCCAGAATGCCATATTTCATTGTTAAATAGATATTAAACAATTATATAAATCTGCAAAGCCAAAAATTATTATTTTATTAATCTAATATTGCTCTTTCAATTTGTTTAGTTTTTGGTTTGTCTTTTTTTATAAAAGCTTCCCTATAAGTTATGTAAATTACTGCTAAAAAAATTATAAATGCGCCAGCCCATGTCCATGTATTAGGTATTTCTGCAAAAATTGTATAACCAATAATTGAAAGCCAAATTAATTGTGTAAATTGCAGCGGCATTACAAAAGTGGCGTCACTCATCTTTAATGATTGAGTAAGACAAAGTTGTGTAATGAATCCTGCAATTACTACAATTGAAAAAACAAATAAATGATTCAGAGATATTCTTTCCCAAAAAAAAAGTGCAATTATAAATGTAGGAGGGGTCATAAAAAGCATATGATAAAAGGCTGTTGTTAGGCTTGAATCATTTTCACTTAATTTTTTTACTATTATCAGTACAAATGAAAAGCTTAAAGCTGCTGATAATAACCACAAAGTACCACTTTCTATTGGAACAAATCCAGGTCTGATAACAACTAGTATGCCTATAAAACCAACAACAAGTGCTGTTGTTCTGTGAAATTTTATCACTTCTCCTAACAATATTACTGCAAGTAAAGTTGTAAATAATGGTGTAGTAAAACCTATTGCAGCAGCTTTTTCAAGATGCAGTGTTCCAATTGCTGTAAACCAGCTTATCATTGAATAAACATTTATTGAGCCCCTTAAAAACTGGAGTTTAATACTCTTTGTTTTCCAAGATTCATTATTACTAAAAAACATAAATGGTAAAATAATAAGCACGCCAAAAAAACATCTGTAAAAAGCTATTATAAAAGGATTTAAGTCTAAAGATAATTGCTTAATACCAGAGACCATTATTGCTGCGGAACCTGTGCTTATTAAAGAAAGTACTACTACAATAATTTTATTTTTAGATGAGTATGATAAAATATTCATAATGAGAGCTAAAATGTTATGTATTTAAAAACACAACAGAAAGAATCGAATAGCTTAGATTAAATATATCTAATTCTAGTTATTTTTCAATTTAAACAAAGTAGAATTATTAAAATAATTATTCCTCTTAGAAATTTTTTTTAACTTAGGATCTCTGACGTTTTATTTGAACATTAGAAAGGGACATCTTCTAAACCCCACTCCTCTTTTTTGATTATATGTTTATTTTTTGTAGAAAATTGGTCTATAATATTAATTTCCGTATTAATTTTCATAGCATGGGTGGATTTTAGTTATAAGTTGGATAAGATTGAAAAAAATACTAGAATAGAGAAAAAGGAATAATAATTAAATCCATGAGAGAATTTTATAAAGATAAATATAGATTAAAAGGAAAAGCATATACCTATGTTGTGTGTGCTATAATAATCTTCGTCATAGTGTTGTTTTTAATTTATTTATTTTGAAATCTAATGTCAATTTTTAGCACTCCATTCCTTGACAGTCTTTGTATATTCAGGAAAATATCCAGATATCACACTCAATTCAAACGAGGATAGAATTGAAGTGTTAGGTTCCCTTTCCAACAGGAATTTAAAACTAAATTCAATTAATTCCTTTTTGCTTGCTTTTCCATTTGTCAAATTTTGATGAACGTCATCAGTCAGGGTCACATTATGACTTGTTGGGTTTTTTGCGTTTACAGTAACCTGAAATTCTTCATCTGATAATTCTTTAATCAAAATCGTCATAAATTTTCCATTATACTCATATTATTTTAAAGTTCATAGACCTCCCAATTAGTTTTGTTTGAAACTCTATCGTATAAGGATTTTGCTCTTAAATTATCACTACGAGTTATCCATCTAACCAAACCCCATCCTTTATTTGTAGAAATTGTTTTTAGTTTTGAAATTATCTGTTCACCAATTTTTAAACCCCTAAATTCAGGTGAAACAAACAAATCATCTAAAAAACCAATATCCTTTCCTCTTAACGGACTTGGCATTCTTCTGTAATGAGCAAAGGCAACTATTTTTTCTTCAAACTCACAAATCAATCCATTGAGTTCGTGCTGTTCATCTGTCAACCAACTCCATACGGTATTTAATATAGTCTGTGTCATTTCAACTTTATAAAAATCAGCATAACCGTGATAGAGTTTTTGCCAGTCTTCTTTATCATTAAGTTTGATACTTCTAATAAATGTTGTGTTCATTAGACAATTTATAACATAGCACGAAGTCTCATGCAAAAGCCCTGCAAAAATGTTAAATTCCTTACACGAAGAATTACACGAAGTTATCTATAGAAGATGTAACTGAACATCTAAAGAAACATAAACCATTTCTTTTTGCTGAAGATTTAAGAAAAAAGTAGGACAGTTAGGGACTGTCCCTTACATGTCCCAATCTATATTTAATATGACATTGTCTTCAAAGACAATAGTTTTAACTTCATATTCAAATACAAAATCTTCAAACTTAATCTTTTTTAATCTAAAGGGAGTATAACCTAATTCACTTATCCAAATATCTTTTATAAAGTTCATTTGTGTATTAGGAGGCAAATATATGTCTTGCTCTAAATAAAATACTGTAACCATTTCTCCTAATAAATCATTAGTAATCAATGAATGGTCAACTAATTTTATTAATTTCTCATACTTGTTGATAAGGTCATAATTTAATTTAACTCTTTCTTCTTCTACTTCATTTATCAGTTCTTTTTTATAAATTGATAATTCATTTACCTTTATTTCTAATAATTAATTTGTTTCTTCTGCAAACAACAAAGACGGAAATAACAAAACTAATATGATGAATATCTTTTTCATAATTTTAAAAAAAAATAATTATTTGTATTGAAAAAAAAAATTTTGTTTTTTTTAATTGAAATAATTTTTGTGAAATCATTTTTTTTAATAAAAAAGAAAAATTTATTCAAAATTATTTTAATTACAGTCTTTAGTAAATTTTTGCTGTTTTCAATATCGAACATTTCAGTTTTTTCATTCAATACAAATTCTAAGTATCCATTTTCTTTTTCAGTGGTGTTTAAAACAACATAAGCATATTTTAATTGTTTTTTATAAATAAAGGGAACATATCCCATAGATGGTTGTAAATATTTATTTTTATCAGAATTAATGCCATAATTTATATATTCACATTTAGAAAGTAAATTATAACTTTCTTCTTCATACTCAAACTCAATTTGACAATAAATATTCTCTTGTTTGCCAATAACTGTTTCATAAGTTTTTTCAAAATTTAACACTTCGTAATTATTTTGTACTATGTTTTTTTTATCTGAAACTGAGAATTTAATTTATTATCATCATTGTTTCTTTCAATACTTCTTGTTCTGATATAATGAATTTTTTCACTCTCTACAATTGAAAGAAATTCATATGCACTTCGTTTACTTGTATATGGTTTTTCATTTATTGTTTCTGATCTACACTCTTTCAATAAATAAAAAGTATTATTTTTGCTATTTAATATTGATTGAATATTTACTCTCCAAGAATTTCCTGACTGGGGTGTTGGAAAATGAATAAATGATTTTTCTATATCTGTTATTCTCATCTATATTTAAATTCTTAAATTATTATTTTTTGTACCACTCTGCAAAACTTGTTTAAATTATTAATATATCCTTATGTCATAAAATCTCACAATTAAAATTGTTTTAAATCAAAAAACTATCAATAAAGAATTGATTCTAATTATGATGTGATGTCACACTATTTATTTGGTGTATGTACTAATTAGATAATTATTTTCGAATACACCTTCTTCAATATCGCCATTCTTATAGGTGAGTTTACCTTTCCCATTAAATTGATCATCTTTGAATTCACCTACATATTCGTCACCATTAGCAAAGGTGAATACACCTTTCCCGTTACGATGATCATCCTTCCATTCTCCAACGAACCTATTACCATTGGAATAGGCTGTTGATCCATATCCATGTAATTTAGCTTCTTTAATCTCTCCCCAATATATTGATTCGTCAGGATAAAAGAAACTGCCTCGACCATGAGGCACTCCATCCTTAAATTCACCCCTGTACTTAAAAAAGATGTTCTCATCATTAACAAAGGTGAAAGTACCGTAACACAAAGTTTTTGTTATAACTACTTTTCCACTAATTTCACATTGAGGAAATGGAAGAGCTTCTTTTTCTTCAAATATATCTTCATTAAACTCTATTAAACTCCCCTTATAAGTGAAGATGTATGAGTTTTTATATGGGTTTTGAAAAGAGTAAAAATCTTGATCTTGGGGTACGCCTTTCTTAAATTCCCCTACATATCGCATGCCTAGATCGGCATTATAAAACATAATAATTCCTTGACCATGATGCGTATTATTTTTCCATTCACCAACATAGGTTGATCCATATCCATAATAGGACATAGCACCATGTCCATTTAGTTTACCGTTCTTAAATTCTCCAAAATATATTCCACCATTTGAAAAAGTGTATGTTTTTTGCCCGTGAAATGTTCCATTATTATATTCCGTAACATATAAAATAATCAAAGGTACAAATAAAAAGAGAATAAAAAAGATATATTTTTTTAATATGATGAGTGTTTTCTTCACAAAAAATGTGAGAAGGATTTTCATAATTAGAAAATAACCCTAATAAAACTAATATACAATTAAGAAATATCCATATTTCTATAGTTGCAGACACTCTCAAGTCGCAAATTCGTCAAAAACGAGAAATTACTGCAGACACTTTTGCAGACACTTTTGAAAAAATCTTATATACTGCGATTTGAGGCAGATAGTTTAGGAAAACAAAACTCCCAATTTAAGTAATAATATGTCAATAAAAAAAATAGGATATGATGATGCTTATTCATTAAAAACACCTGAAGATTCAAAAAAACTATACAAAAAATGGGCGCAAACTTATGATGAAGATTTTGCATTAAGTTCAAATTATCTTTCACCAAAAAAAATTAGTAGTTTTTTTAATAAACATTCAAGAACTACTGATACTCCAATTCTTGATGTTGGTGCTGGAACAGGTTTAGTTGGTGAATTGCTATATAGAACAGGTAATAAAAAAATAATTGGAATAGACATATCTTCAGAAATGTTGGAACAAGCAAAATTAAAAAGATGTTACTCTTCCTTAATAGAAGCAGATGTTACAAAAAAAGTTCCAATAAAAAATAATTCTATTGGAGCTGTTGTAAGTGCTGGAACTTTTACTCATGGACATATTGGACCGAATGCTTTTGATGAACTTTTGCGTATTACAAAACCTGGAGGATTATTTGTTTTATCCATTAATTCAAAAGTATTTACAAAAGGTGGTTTTCAAGAAAAGTTTTTTAGAATTAAAAACAATATTTCTGCCCCTGTGTTTAATGAATTTAATGCTCATGGTGAACATAAAGATAAAAAATTTAATGAAATAAAAATATTTGCATCTATTTTTCGCAAAAAATTTTTTTAAGCAACAGAATATCCTTTTGATTTAATTCTCACTTAAACCTAAAAAATGTTCTTTAATGCTTTTTGAAAGTGCTAACAAATCATATCCACCCTCTAAAAATGATATTACCCTTCCTTGAGAATGTGTGTTTGCTATCTCTATTATCATCTTTGTTATTTGATTATAATTTTCTGATTCTAGATTAATATTTGCTAGAGGATCTCTTTTATGCGCGTCAAAACCAGCTGATATTAATATTATTTCAGGTTTAAATTTATCAATATTGTCTAAAATTCTATTTTCTAAAATTCTTATAAAATCTTTTCCATCTGTTCCTGCTTCAATTGGAGCGTTAAAGATATTACCAGTTCCAACTTCTTTTTGTAAACCTGTTCCTGGAAATAATGGATGCTCGTGAATAGATCCGTAAGCAACAGTTTTATCTTGACAAAAAATTTCTTGCGTACCATTTCCATGGTGAACATCAAAATCTATTATTCCAATTTTTTTTATTTTATGTTTTTTTTGTAAATATTTAGCAGCAACTGCAACATTATTTACAAAACAAAATCCATTTGCTCTAACAGTTTCTGCATGATGACCAGGCGGTCGAACAGCACAAAATACTCTTTTTTCATTATCAATAATAAGACTATTTGCTGCAGCAATCCCTGCTCCACAGGACCTTAATATTGCGTTTTTACTATTAGAACACAAAAATGTATCAGCATATGATTCTTTTTCTACCCCCACTAAACCAAAATTTGGAATTAATGAAAAAATATTGTGTATATGTGTTACTGGATGAGCCAGACAAATATCGTCAACAACTGCTAATGGTGCTTTTTTAATTTCTATATCAATACAACTTATATCTTGAATAGATTTTAGAATAACCTGTAAACGTTCTTTTTTTTCTGGATGATTTGGACCATTATCTTTCAGCAAACAGTCCTGATGGGTATAAACAATTATTTTTTTCATTAATTCTTCTTAAACTTATTTTATCAATTTCAAAAATTATTATCCTTATTCATATAGATACATAAAATTAAAGCTAAAAATACCTTAAAACATTAAATTGGTATATAAAGTTTTTGCATAAAGTTTTTATAAAATGTTATATTGGGATCTTAGAAAAAATTTTGTTAATTACAAAGCTCCCTGCTTCTATTTATGAAAATAAATTATTCAAAAATCTTAAAAAAGAACATGATCAATGTTTTAAAGGATGTTTTAACAAATATAAAAAATAATGGCTTACAAGAAGGTCATCATCTATATATAACATTTAAAACGAACGACAAAAAAGTAATTATTCCTCAATGGTTGTTAGATGAATTTCCAAGTGAAATGACAATAGTTATTCAACATGAATATTGGAATTATGATATCGCAAATGATCATTTTACAATAACGCTATCCTTTAATGATATTAAAGCAGATTTAATTGTTCCTTTTAGTTCTGTAATATCTTTTGCAGATCCTTATGCTAATTTTGGATTAAAATTAATTCAAGATAAAGTATTAGACAATAAAAACAATAATAAAACAAAACAAAAATTAAAAACTAAAGGATATACAAAAAAAGATAATATAATCGAACTTAACAAATTTAGAAATTAATTTAAAGAAAATATTTGTTAGTTATTTTGTTACTCTCATATTCGATAATAAAAGGTTTTCCAGTTGGTATTTCTGCTGTTGAGATTGTTTTGGTAGTATAAATATTTAATATTAGAAATAATGCTCTCAAAGAATTTCCGTGTGCAGATAATAGAATATTTTTTTCATCTTCCAAATCCTTTTTCATAGTATTCTCAAAATACGGTTTAACTCTTTCAACAACACTCTTTAGACTTTCGCCACCCGGGGGATTAACATCGTATGAACGTCTCCAAATGTGAACTTGTTCTTTTCCGTATTTTTCAGCTGTCTCTTGTTTGTTTAGACCTGTAAGATCTCCGTAATCTCTTTCATTTACTGCTATATTTTTTATAATCACTAATTCATCATTATTGAATAAATGATCGTAATTTGCCTCTTTCATAGCAATGATGGCTGTATCAATAGCTCGTTTAAGGCCACTAGAGTATACTTTATCAATAGGTATTTTTTTTTCTTTTATAAGTCTTCCAGACTTCTTGGCTTCTGATATTCCATTTTCCGATAATTCGATATCTTTCCAACCAGTAAAGCGATTTTCTAGATTCCACTGGCTTTGGCCGTGGCGCAATAGTACTAGTTTGCTCATATATATATTTTCTTATCTTAATATTTAGTAAATGATATAAGAACATAGATTGATAATATTTTTTATCTAATATGAAAAGAAAAAGAATTGAAAATGACTCTCTAGGTCCCAGAAAAATTGATTCCAAAAGATTATGGGGGGCTCAAACACAGCGTTCGCTTGAAAATTTTAAAATTGGTCATGAAATAATGCCTAAAGAAGTGATCGTTGCTTTAGGTTTTCAAAAAAAAGCTGCAGCATTAGCCAATATGAAATTGGGCATTTTAAGTAATAAAATCGGCAAAGCGATCACCAAAGCTTGTGATCATATAATTAATTTAAAATTCATTAATGAATTTCCTTTAAAAGTTTGGCAAACAGGATCAGGTACACAGACCAATATGAATGCAAATGAAGTTATAAGTAATTATGCTATTAAAATATTAAAAGGGAAGATTGGATCCAAAAATCCTGTGCATCCTAATGATCATGTAAATTTGTCTCAGTCTTCAAATGATACATTTCCAACAGTTATGCATATCGCATCTAATGTATTGTTAGAAAAAAAATTAATTTTGAGCCTTGATTCTTTGATTAAAGAATTAAAAAATAAATCTCAACAATTTAATAGAATAATTAAAATTGGAAGAACTCATACTCAAGATGCTACTCCTATTACTCTTGGACAAGAATTTTCTGGATACCTTGAGCAAATAAAAAACAATAAAAATAGATTATTAAACGCAAAAAAAGAATTATGTTTTTTAGCCCAAGGAGGAACAGCTGTTGGTACTGGCATAAATGCCCCTAAAAACTTTGATAAAGTTTTTTGTGAATATCTTTCAAAACTAACAAAAACTAAATATTTGCCAGCTCCAAACAAATTTGAATCAATTGCATCTCATGATTCTTTAGTAAGTTTATCGGCAGTTCTAAATACTCTATCAGTATCTTTACTTAAAATAAGTAATGATATTCGTTTTTTAGCTTCAGGTCCACGATCAGGGTTGGGTGAGCTTCAGCTTCCTGAAAATGAACCAGGATCTTCCATTATGCCTGGAAAAATAAATCCAACACAAATTGAGGCCTTATCTATGGTTTGTGCAAAAGTAATGGGAAATCACACAAGTATCTCTATAGCTGGATCACAAGGTCACTTTGAATTAAATGCATTTAAACCACTAATTATTTATAATATTATTCAATCCATTAATTTATTATCTGATTCTATCGAGAGTTTTAATAAAAAATGTTTAAAAGGCATTAAAGCAAATAATAAGCGTATTAGTAAAAACCTAAACAACTCTTTAATGCTCGTTACTGCTCTAAATAATTATATTGGTTATGATAATGCTGCAAAAATAGCTAAAAAAGCTTTTAAAGAAAATATAAGTTTGAGAGAATCCGCAAATAAATTAGGAATTTTATCAAAAAAAGAATTTGATCGAATAGTTCAGCCTAAAAAAATGATATAAAGAAATTAAATTATCTCAAAATTTGAATGGTCAGACAAAAGTTTATTTAAAAGTTGATTGTTTAAAAAATGGCCGGATTTTTTTCCACTAAAATATCCTTGAATTGGATAGCCTGCCAAATATAAATCTCCTATCGAATCCAAAATTTTATGACGAACAAATTCATCTTTAAAACGTAATCCACCTTTATTAAGTATACTGTTATCTCCAACGACTACGGCATTTTCTAAACTTCCACCTAAAGCATATCCTTTTTCTCGGAGCTTCTGAACATCTTTTTCAAATCCAAATGTTCTTGCAGAAGCAACATCACTTTTATAATTACCATTAATAAGTTGTAATTGGCATAATTGGCTGTTGATTAAATGACTATCAAAAACTATTTCAAAATCAATAGAAAAATAATTAGATGGTAATATTTTAACTAAACTTTCACCGTTAGATACTTCAACTTTCTTTATTATTTTTAATATTTTTCGGTATTCATCTTGTTTTACTAAGCCAGCTTTTTCAAATAATTCTACAAAAGGTTTTGAGCTTCCATCCATAATGGGGACTTCAGGTCCATCAATTAATATTAAAGCATTATCTATGTGCATTCCTGATAAAGCGCTCATAAGATGTTCTATTGTAGATACTGAGACGTCTCCATTAGAAATAGTGGTTGATAGGGTGGTTGATGAAACATTGTGCCATAGTGCCATTATCAATGCATTTTTATTAACGTCTTTAACATCAGTTCTTAAAAAATTAATACCAGAGTTAACCTCACTTGGCTTAATAGTTATATGAGATTTTTTTCCTGAATGTAATCCTATGCCGGAAAACGAAATTTCATTTTTTATTGTTTTTTGTTTTTGTTTGTAAAAAGTTGTAGCAATCATTGACTAATAAAAAGTGCTGTAAAACAGCACTTTTATGAATATATTTTTTTATACAGTTATACAATTAACTGAATATTACTGATTATTTCTTTACGAAAAGCCGATTTAATTAGCTTGTCTCCTTAAAAAAGTTGGAATATCTAAGAGCTCCTCATCAGATTCTTGATTGAAATCCTCATCAGTCTCTTTTGCTTCTGGATCAAACGAATTTTCAACTATCTCTTGCTCAGAAGCGACATTATCATCTTCTAGTTGATTTTCAAACATAGGTTCCTTTTTTTGGTTCTTTGTAATGTTTGTTGCACTCTCACTAGATGATTGTTCTTCAATATTGTCAAAAAGACTGAGTTTTCTAACAGATGTTTTTGTTTCAATCTGGTCAGATTCGTTCTCATTCAATTCCGATGAACCTGAAACCTCAATATTTGAAATGATTTCAGAATCATCTTTTTTATCAAGATTTGCAGTTAGATCATTATTTTCAATTTTGGCCTCAACTGATATTTCTTGATTATTTTCTCCATTCATTACATCTTCTTCAATGTTTGCAGCAATTTCTTCATTAGTATAATCAATATTAGTATCTTCAGTATCCGAAGAATCTTCTTCTCCTAATGAGCTTTCCTCAATATGATTTTCATTGATTTCTTCGATTTCTTCAGTGATTTCATTTTCTTCAGATAAGGAATTAAAATTAGAATTTAAATCTGCATCACTATTCGTAAAGTTATCTCTTTTTTCTTCGCTCGATGTTTGCTGGTACACAGAATTATTAATCAACAAACTTGATGATGAATCTAAAGATTTTGGTGATACTGCGTTGTTTAGATCTATGCCAGTTGCAACAATGCTTACTCTAACAACTCCTTCTAAACGATCATCGCATGTTGTGCCATATATAATATTTGCACTTTCATCAACTTCTTGCTTAATTCTATTGGCAGCTTCATCTACTTCATATAAAGTTATATCATTGCCGCCAGTAATATTTATAATTAAACCTTTTGCTCCTTTAAGAGATACGTCGTCAATCAAAGGATTGGCGATTGCGGCTTCTGCAGCTGCAACAGATCTTCCTTCACCAGATGCTTCTCCGGTTCCCATCATTGCTTTTCCCATTTCACTCATAACTGTCTTTACATCAGAGAAGTCTAGATTAATTAAACCTGGCTGAACCATTAGATCCGTCACTCCTCTTACACCCGCATATAAAACATCATCAGCCATTTTAAATGCATCTGCAAAAGTAGTTTTCTCATTAGCTATTCTGAATAAATTTTGATTTGGTATAACCAGAAGAGTGTCAACATATTGTTGAAGTTCTTCCAGGCCTTTTTCAGCCAATTTCATTCTTTGAGTTCCTTCAAAATGAAAGGGTTTTGTAACTACGCCTACAGTAAGAATTCCTTTTTCTCTAGCTAATTTTGCAATAATAGGTGAGGCCCCAGTTCCCGTACCACCACCCATTCCAGCTGCAATAAACAACATATGGCTACCTTCAAGCATTTCGCTTATTCCATCTATTGCTTCTTCTGCAGCTTTTTTCCCTACATCTGGACGCATACCTGCCCCAAGACCTCTGGTATTTTTTATGCCTAGTTGAATTTTTTTCTTACAATTTGAAATTTGTAGTGCTTGAGCATCCGTGTTAGCAATTAAAAATTCAACCCCTTCAAGATTTGAGTTCATCATATTATTAACTGCATTTCCTCCTGATCCTCCAATACCCAAAACAGTTATCTGAGGACGTAGATTTGGGCCTACATCTGGTATAGAAATATTTATTGTCATGTAATCTTCTCCGCCGTTTTTATTATTTAATTAACGTTTTGTTGTCGAAATCGTCAATGAATTAAATTATATATTGTATGTTTTATCTATATATATTGATCAAGCCAAGAAGAAAAACGACTTAAAACAGTGTTTTTTTTGTATTTTTCTTCATTTCTTAGGAATTCAATTTCAAAATCTGATTTATTGAAAAGAATTGTTCCAATGGTTTGAGAAAATTGAGGATTTATGAATTTATTATCCAATCCTTTGATTGATAATGGCATACCAATTCTAACATTGCTATCAAAAATGTCTCTAGCATATTCATCTATACCTTCTAGTATGGCGCCCCCACCTGTTAAAATTAAATTTCTTATATGTTTCTTGTGAAAATTATATTCTTTTAATTTTTGCCAAATCAACTCCAAGGTTTCTTCAGCTCTTGGTTTTATAATTGAATTTATAGTACTTCTGTTAATTTGCTTAAATTTTGACGGTTCATTACTCATAGGGATTTCTATAAGTTCATATTCATCACTAGGTGAAGATATAACAGAACCATAAAGAGTCTTAAGTCGTTCTGCGCTTTCTACATTTGTTGAAACTCCTCTTGCAATATCATTAGTAATATTTTTTCCCCCTACATTAATAGCATCCATAAAAATAAGTTTTTCATTTTCAAAAAGCGCTATGGATGTTGAGGATGCTCCTAAATCAATGCATATTGCTCCTAAGAGTTTATCATCAGGAGTCAGTGTAGCTAATGATGAAGAAAGAGGTGTTGGTACGTAATTTTCAATATGAATGTTTAAATTTTTAAACAGAGTTGAAAGTGTATTCGTATAATTTTTTTTAACTGCAAATTTGTAAAAATTTAATTTTAAATTATCACCGAATGTTCCTATAGGGCTATTCGAAAAAAATTTGTTGTCAATTTCATAACTTGAAATAAATTTTTGAATAACATCGTAATTTTCAATAACGTCAAGAATATCAGATTGATTTACCGCTTTTTTTAAATGCAAATCACTAATCATTTTGCCTGAAACATTGATTACAGATTCACTAAATATAGAAGAAGATTCAATAGCGGGAAGGTTAAGATTTACGGATTTTATATCTGTTTGAGATTCTTTAGCTGCTTCACTTATTGTTTTGTGTATCTCATCCTTTAATGAAACTAAATTAGTCACCATACTTTTATTAACATATGTATTAGAATTACTTATAAAAGATAAAATTTTTTTTGATCCATCAGTTTTAATGTCACATACGATTGATGAAATTTTTGAATTACCTATATCAATTCCAACTTTGATCATTTTATTGTTTTAAATTTTATAACTATTTGTTTGGGAATCCTTAAGTCAATCATTTCAATTTCTGCCAACTCTTGATTAGAAACGTTTTTATAAAATTTATCATAATTATTAAATGAATCTAAAATATTGTTTTCAGGTAATTTTATATTAATACCATTTCTAAGCTCAACATCCCACCTTCTATTGTTTACAAAAAAAGCTTTTATAATTTCGTTCCGAAACAATAATGGTAATGAATTAAAAAAAATATTTGCATTAAATAAAGAATTACTACCCTCAAATATTATTAGATGAAGATATAAGTTATAATTTGAATTTACAGAATCGATTATTTTTCCATTCTCATCAAACAACAAGTTATCTTCACCATTAAAATAAATCCCAACTGGAATTGACTCAACAATATTTACATTAATAGTATTTTTATAGTCACTTTTTATTGTAAAATCTTTTATCCACTTATTTTGATGTAAGTTTTTAGAAATTTTTTTAATTGGAATCAAAAATATTGAATTACCATAATATTTAGTAAAATTTTTTTCAATTTCATTAGGTTTAATATTAATTAATTTATTTATGTTAACTTTAGTAAAAGAGTAGCCATAGTTTTTAGAAAATTTTTCAATATTTTTAGCAAATACCTTATTTATAGTATTAAATTTGTCAGCATCATAATAAATAAAAATCAATACAACAATAAACACGATAAATGCAGTAAATCTGATGATGGAATATGCATTAGTTTTTTTTTTATTTATTCTATTTTTAGTCACAAGGAAGATTCTATAATTTTTTTTATAAGTGTATCAAAGTCAATATTATTATGACTCAGTTGCTCAGGAACTAAAGAGATAGGTGTCAATCCTGGTTGAGTATTGATTTCAAGAAAATAAATATTTTTTTCATCAAAGAGAAAATCAGATCTGCTAATTCCCTTACATCCCAACTCATCATGAACAATCTTTGCAAAAAATAAACATTGTTTATACATTTTTTTTGGTAATTTTGCTGGTAAGATATGTTTGGATAATCCTTTGATATATTTTGCTTTATAATCAAAAAATTTACGTGAAGAAAAAATTTCAGTTACTTCTACTGCTTGCGTAGTTTTTTTATTTTCATATACGCTAACAGTTAACTCTCTACCACGAATATATTTTTCAATCATTAGTTTGTTATGATTTTTATATCTATTTATTTCATTATCATAATTCAAAAAAAACTTACTAATATCACTCTTTGAATTGAATATCTTAACTCCAAAACTAGAGCCACTTGATACCGGCTTTAATACAAACGAATTTAACTTATTATATATTTTATATAATAGATTAATTTTAATCTGATTTCTTTCAAGAATTATTGATTCAATGGTGACAACTTCACTATTTTTAATTTTTAATTTAGTTAAATTTTTATCAAATCCTATTTTTGAGGCTTTAGAATCTGAATGCGTATAAGAAATTTTGTATTTTTCAAGAATTTTTTGTATTGTGCCATCTTCGCCATAAGTTCCATGAAGAGCATTAAAACATAAAAAATTTTTGTCATATAGTTTGATTTTTTCAGAAAAATTTTTTGGATTTACCTTAAGAACTTCAAATTTTATTTTCATTCTTTTCAAAGATTTTTGAACTTCTTTAGAAGTTCTTAAAGATATTTCATGCTCTTCATTAAAACCTCCTTCCAAAACTAAAATCTTTTTCATTAATGAGCATCTCCAACTATCTTTATTTCCCAATCAAGCATAATTTGAAATTTGTTGTAAACTTTTTCAATAATTAGTTTTCCCAAATCTTCAATTTGACCTGCTGTTGCATTATCAGTATTAATCAAAAAGTTAGCATGTTTACTGCTTACAACAGCATTCCCTACTTTTAAACCTTTGCATCCTGCCAAATCAATCAACTCTGCTGCGTAACTTCCAGTAGGATTCTTGAAAGAACTTCCGCTAGTTTTTGTTTTAATTGGTTGGGAATATTCTCGATTATTTTTAATAATCTTTAATTCTTCCTCAATCTCTTTCTTATCCCCAAACTCAACATTGAATGCAGCACTGATTACTATATCGTTATCTGATATATTTGATTTTCTATACGACAATTCTAATTCATCATTCTCAATAATTATTTTTTTTCCATTATTTTTCATTACTGTTGCACTGAAAAGAACATCTCTGGTCTCTGATCCAAAGCATCCCGCATTCATTTTGATAGCACCTCCAAGACTTCCTGGTATGCCTGAAAAAAACTCTAAATTTCTTATAGAATTTACGTAAGCAAATTTAGCTAAGTTAACATCAAGAATACTTGCTCCTGTTATAATTTTATCATTTTCAATAAATAAATTGTTAAATGATTTTCCTAATTTAATAATCAATCCCTTGAATCCCCCATCTCTTATTAAAAGATTTGATCCATTGCCAACAACCAAAAAAGGCGTATTACCAATATTATTTAATATTATCTCAAGTTCGTTTTCATCACTAATTACACAATAAATGTCAGTTTTCCCACCAGCCCTAAACCAAGTTAATCTAGAAATATCGTAATCAAACAAAAATTTACTATTTAATTTTTTTGAAATCTCTAGAATTTTTTCGTACATTATTTTCCTTAATCAATTTATGAGCTTTATGTGTAATGGATCCAGCTCCCATAAAAACTATTAAGTTATTATCATCATAAAATGAAGATAAGATTTTATTTATATCGTCATTTTCTTTAATATAGAAAACTTGTTGGTTTTTTTTCCTAAGATCCTTTACAATATTCTTTGAGTTTATTTTTTTTATTGAATTTTCACCTGCTGCATAAATATCCAATAAATAGAGTATATCAATTTTGTTTAATACTTTAATAAAATCACTATACAGATCTCTTGTGCGCGAAAATCTATGAGGTTGAAAAAGTACAATTATTTTTTTTTCTGCAATATGTTTTGCAATTTCATAACTAGCTTTAATTTCAGTAGGATGATGAGCATAATCATCATAAATAAAAGATTTCTTTATTTTTCCAAGAAAAGTAAATCTTCTTTCCACTCCTTTAAAAGTCCCAAGAGACTTTTGTATATTTTTAATTGAAATACGTAATAGCATTGCTGCAATAATTGCAGAAGTTGCGTTTAAAACATTATGCACTCCTAAAAGATTTATGTAAAATTTATAAATTCCGAAATAATGCGGAATAGTATTTTTTTCTATATAGATAGAAAATTTTGATTTCATATCACCATATTTAATATCCAATATTTGAACATTTGCTTCTTTATCTTTGAGGGCGTATGTAATGATTTTTCTCGTATTAATTTTCTTTGACAATTTTTTTAAATTGTTATTATCAATACAAATTATTGAATATCCATCAAATGGTAGGTTTGTAATGAATTTTTGAAAAGAATTAACTAGGCTGCTTTTTGTTTTATAATAATCTAAATGTTCAATATCGATATTGGTTATAATATTAATTTTATGTGGTAATCTCAAAAAAGATCCGTCGCTTTCATCAGCTTCAACCACTATCCATTTGCCAAGCCCCATTCTATTGTTCTTTGAATATGCATTAATAATTCCTCCATTTATTATTGTGGGATCCAATTTTGCATTTTCCAATATGGTTCCGACTAGACTTGTTGTTGTAGTTTTCCCGTGTGATCCTGCTACGGCAATTGCGTTTTTATTTCTCATCAATTCAGCTAACATTTCTGCTCTACTCACAAGAGGAATTGATAATTCTTTGCATTTTTGTATCTCTGGATTTGATTGTCCTATCGCAGAAGAAAACACAGCGGCTGATATATTATTTATATTTGATTTTTTATGACCTTGATATATCTTTACTCCCCTATCTTTTAATCTTTTTATTGTGGAATTAAAAACAAGATCACTGCCTTGAATAATATATCCCTGGTCCAACATAAGTTCAGCAATTCCTGACATTCCTATTCCCCCGATACCGATGAAATGAATAATGAAATTTGAATTTTTTTTGTTTAAATTCATTTAAAAACTTTATTTAACATTAATTTATTAGCATCTAAAATTTTTATCTGTTGTAAATTTTTTATAATTGATATTCTTTGATCAGCATTATCAAATAATCTTTTAAATGCGAAATATGCTTTATCCGAATCTAAATCTTTTTCTTCAACCAATTGTGCGGCATGCTTATTCGTCAAATATTTTGCATTAATATATTGATGATTATAAATAGAATGAGGTAATGGAATTAAGATTGATGGTATTTGTGATTGAATAATATCATTTATTGTACCAGCACCAGATCTGGCAACTACAAAATCACTTGAATCTAATATTTTACAAATATTAAAAAAGAAATTTTTTAACTCATATTCAACGCCTAAATCATTTAATTCATTTTTTATTTTGTTGGCTTGTTTATTTGAGCATTGCATTAAGATTGATAATTTTCTATAATAATTATTTGGTAATTTTTTAATTATCTTTAAAAAGCCATCGTTTAGATTTAATGATCCTTGACTTCCTCCAAATATTAAAATTTTTAATTTTTTATCTTTAACAATATTAATGCTTCTTTTTTTAAAAATTATTTTATTGTCATTTGGCAAGCCTACATGATATATTTTTTTTGTATAGCGTGATTTTAGATTTATTATATTATCAAAATTAATAAAAATATTATTTGAAAAAGGTGCAAAAAATAAATTAACTTTTCCAATAATTGAATTTTGTTCATGCAAATATATTTTTGTCATTCTCAGTGCTTTTAAAAACAGTGCTACGGTTAAAGGCGTAAATGATGCGTAACTTCCAAAACCAAAGCAATGAGATGGCCTAATTTTAAAAAGATAATAAAATGATTGTATTAAACCATATAATAAAAGAAAAATTGACTTTAGTTTATATAGTGTATTCCCGGAAAAATGAGCAGAGCTTATACATAAAACTCTTCCTTTAAACTGACCTGCATACTTCAATCCTCTTTTATCTAAAAATAGCGTGCAGTTGTAATTACAATCAATTAGATAATTACCATAATTTACTGCTGGAATTACATGGCCTCCCGTACCGCCTGCAAATAATACTAAATAATCAATTTTCATTTCTTTTGTTTAGTTAATGATAATAAAAAACCAAATAATATTGAGCTTGAAATCATAGAAGATCCTCCGTAACTGATAAATGGCAAAGTCATTCCTTTTGTAGGTATTATGCCTAAAGTACTAAAAATGTTAATTAAGGACTGCAATCCATATGAACAAATCAAACCTACAATAGCAATAATCACATAAGGTTCTTTATATTTCAGTAATTGCAATAAAAATCTAATAATAAGAATAAGTATTAATAAAATTATAAGTGAGCAGAATATAAATCCAAGTTCTTCTCCTGCTACTGCAAATATAAAATCTGTATTGGCATCTGGAATTTTTTCTTTTAATACTCCTTGGCCAGGACCTTTGCCAAAAAAACTACCTGATTTGAATGCTTTTAAACTTAAGTCAATTTGATATCTATCAGCAGAAGGATCAAAAAAATCATTTATTCTCTTATTGACATGATCAAAAACGTAATAAGATGTCACTGATAATGCCAAAAGCATTACAAAAAAAACTGTAACTAATAATATAGATAAGCCTGCAATAAACAATTGACAAAAAAATGATGCGGATAACAAAAAAGTCATCCCGAAATCAGGTTGCAAAATAATTAATCCAACTAAAACAAAAAAAGAAAAAAATAATATATTTAAGTATATTTTTTTACCCTCAATGCCTTTGCACAAAAACCAAGCGCTTAACATTAAGAAAAAAGGTTTAATAAACTCTGAAGGCTGAATACTTATATTGATTATTTTAATCCATCGTTTAGATCCTTTAATCTCATAATCCAGCAATAAAATACTAATAAGTAAAATTGTAAAGATTATCAATCCAACTAAAGACAATCTCCTTAAAGATTTAATATCCATAGAAGAAATTATGATCATCAATATGATTGCTGATGCCGAATATAAAAGATGTTTGTTAAAAAAAGTAAAATCCTTATTAATTGAATACGACAAAATTAGACCTATAGTGATAATTGATAATATTATAATAAAATTGAATTTATTAATTTCATTCCACCATTTTGAAAGAAATTTAACCATCTATGTATATTTATTCATTTCTTTCATTACGAATTCTTTAAATTTATTTCCTCTATCTTCAAAATTATTAAATTGATCAAAAGATGAACAACCTGGAGAAAAAATAATTGTGGATTTAATTTTAGAGCTACGTACTTCAATAAAAATTTCTTTTAATGCATCTGCCAAATTAAATGATCTTTTTGAATCAATTGAACTATTTAGTTGTTTATAAATAAAATCCGAAGATTCTCCAATTATATAGCATTTTGTAATATTTTTTTTAAAATTAATTAAAGATGAAAAATTTTTTTCTTTTGCCCGTCCTCCTAGTATCAAATATATATTTTTGTATTTGGAAATTGATTTTATAGTTGAATCGAGATTAGTAGCTTTGCTGTTATTAATCACTTCAAGATTATTATTATTAATTATCCTCTCCAAACGATGAGGCAAACCTATAAAACTACCAATTATTTCTAAAAAAATCTTTACATCCAGCCCAAGAATTTGAGAAACTGTATAAGCTGCAAGTATATTTTGTGAATTAAACTTTCCAGTAAGTGATTGTGATATTTTGTTAATGATTGTTATCTTTTTATCAAAAAAATATTGATCATAGATTTTGTTATCAATGAAAAAAACACCTTTTTTAATTGGTTTTGATGTTGATATAGGAATATTATTTAGATTTTTTGAGGAGCAAAAAATATCTCTACAATAATCATCATCAGTAGAAATAATGTTATAGTTTTCTTTGTTGTTGTTTAATATATTCTTCTTTGCGCGTATATAATTTTCAATAGTGCTATATCTGTCTAAATGATCATAAGATATATTTAATAAGATTGATATGTGAGAGCAAAAACTTGGGGCAGATTCTAATTGAAATGAGCTTAATTCAATCACATGATAATTAGAATCATCATTTATATTCTTAAAATCTACAAGAGGTCTGCCAATATTTCCACCAACAAAACAATTGAGTTTGTTTGATTTAATCACATCGCCAATTAATTTTGTAGTTGTTGATTTTCCATTTGTTCCTGTAATGGCTATAACCTTTTGATTTGATAATAATTTTGAATAAAACTCTAGATCCCGATAAAGATTAATTTTTTTATCGCGTAATCTTGATATTTTTTTATCATTTAAAGAAATTCCTGGCGTTATAAAAGCTTCTTTTACTTTTAATAAACTTAAATCTTCAGGATGTTTAAAAACTATATCTTTAAAAGTTAAAGAAATTTTCTGTCTTTTTTTTTCATTATCATCCCAAGCAATAAATGACTCACTAGTCTTGGAAAGATGATTTATTAAAGATAGGCCACTTTTATTTAAACCATAAATATACTTCATTAATGATAAATCATTTACCTTATTTTTAGTGTAGCTAAACCAATCAAGGCCAAAACGATTGTTATAATCCAAAATCTAATAACAATAGTTGATTCTGCCCAACCTTTTTTTTCAAAATGATGGTGTAATGGTGCCATTTGAAAAATTCTTTTTCCTGTAAATTTGAAACTAATGACCTGAACTATAACTGATAAAGTTTCTAAGACAAAAAGACCTCCAACAATAGCTAATACAATTTCATGTTTTGTCATAATAGAAAGAGTACCAATCCCCCCTCCGAGCGATAAAGAACCTGTGTCCCCCATAAATACTTTTGCAGGTGGTGCATTAAACCATAAAAAACCAAGTGCTGATCCAATTATTGATCCACAAAAAACTGATAACTCACCACTTCCTTCAATGTAATTTATTTGCAAATATTCTGAAAAATTTATATTTCCTGAAACATAAGCGATAAAAGCAAAAGTTGTTGCCACAATCATCACAGGCACAATTGCTAATCCATCCAAGCCATCAGTAAGATTTACAGCATTTGCTGAACCAACAATAATAAAGATACCAAATATGAAAAAAAACATTCCTAAATCAATTATTAAATTCTTAAAAAATGGAAAATTAATCGTGCTATTTAAATTTTCAGGCATTGTTCTGTAGATTAAAAAAATAATAATAAAGGCTAGAACAATTTGTAAAATAATCCGAGTAGAAGCTTTAAGTCCATAACTGCTTTTAGAATATATTTTCTTATAATCATCTAAAAAACCAACTAAACCAAAAGCTATACATGCAAATAAAGAAATCCAAACATAAAAATTTGTAAATCTTGCCCACAAAAAAAATGATGTAATAATACTGGCCAAGATTAAAATACCGCCCATAGTTGGGGTGCCTGCTTTTTCAAATAAATGTCTTTCTGGACCATCTGACCTAATAGGTTGTCCTGTTGGCTGAATACTCGATAAAAATGTTATTATCATTTCACCAAATATGAGTGAGAAAAAAAGAGATGTTAAAACTGCAGCACCTGCTCTAAAACTAATATAATTAAATAAATTAAAAAATGTAAAATATTGAGTGTACGTTTCAGCAAGATAGACAAACAATTGATATTACTCCTTATTCGCGTTTAACATATTAGCCAACTTATTCACTTTTGTTGAGTTAGATCCTTTAATTAATATTATGTCATCATTATGTATATTTTTTTTTAAAAATTGCATAATTTCATTTTCATCCAATAAACAATTAATGTGATCAGTTTCAGTTTTCATTTTATTTAGAAGTGACCTAAATAAGTCTCCGCATAATATTGCATTCTCAAATTTATAATATAAAATTTGCTTGATTATATCTTGGTGATACATTTTAGATAATTTACCTAATTCATTCATTTCCCCAAGAATTATATATTTTTTTTGAGTGTTCTGTAATTCTAATTCATAGAAATAATCTATACAAATTTTCATTGTAACAGGACTTGCATTATAGCTTTCATCAATAAAGAATATTTTTTTATCATCTACAAAAACCTCATTCATCAATCCTCTGCCCTCAATCCTAGGAATACTTTTAACTTTTTTATAAAATGTTTTAAGAGGTAAATTATTATGCTCAAATATTGCCAAACAAATTACTGCATTATAAATTTGATGATAATAATCTGTATCAAAATCAATTTTATATGATTCTTTATTTTTTTTAACTTTAATAATCATATTTTTCTTATTAGTTTTATTAATTTCTTGAATACAATAGTTTGAATTAGTTTTTCTACCCACAGTAAGTATTTTAGAAATTTTCATTTTTTTTGCTTGATCGTAAAGAAATAATTCATCACTGTTTGAATTCGGAAGTATTAGTAATTCTATCTCAGGATTAAATTTTAGATTAAATACATCTGATTTTTCTATAGCTATATTTCTTGTACTTTTGAAACTTTCAAGATGTGTTGGGAATATATTTGTAACAATGACTTGTTGCGGCATTATAATTGAAGTTAATTTTCCAATTTCATAAAAATTATTTGTCCCAATTTCAAATAATGCAAAATCACTAAAATTATCCATATTAATTAATGAAATTAGAACTCCCAAATAATTATTGTAACTTTTAATTGAAGCTGATACTTTTGACTCAAAAGAAAGAAAAAACTTAAGATTTTCTTTAACGCTTGTTTTTCCCACGCTGCCTGTAATTCCGATGACTTTACCTTTAAAACTATTTCTTTTTTTGTTAGCTATTGTTAACAAAAAAAGTAGAGCGTCAGTTACTAAAAGAATGTTATTTTTATTAACAAGCAAACCGGCGTTTTTGTCAGTAATCACATATTTTGCGCCATTATCCAAAGCATCATTGATATATTTATTTCCATGAATATTTCTTCCCTGTAAAGCAATAAATACATCTCCACTAGTAATGTCATTGCTGTTGATTTTAAGTTTATTCTCATTTCTAAATAAATAATCTTCAATTATTTTATCTAAATTATTTATTTTCATAATTTGTTACGTCGATTTAAATAAAACCTTGCTATTTTAGCATCATTAAAATTAACAATTTTATTTTTTATAATTTGTTTTTCTTCGTGACCTTTCCCAGCAATAATTAAGATTTCTCCATTATTTAATTCATTTATGGCTTTTTGAATTGCAATAGATCTATCTGGAATCTCAACTGCTTTTGAGCATTTTGAAAGAATGGATTGCCTTATTTTAAAAGGATTCTCATTTCTTGGATTATCATCGGTAACATAAACTTTTGCAGCAAATTTATTTGCTATTAGGCCCATTGTTTTCCTTTTTGATTTGTCTCTATTGCCTCCGCATCCAAACAATAAATTAGGCTTGATATTGTTTATTTTAGTAGCAAATAAAATATTTTTTAAAGCATCTGGCGTATGGGCATAATCGATTATAACTTTTGAACCATCTTTAAGTTTTCCAATCTCTTGCAATCTACCTCTAGGCTTATTTATCTTTGCAATTGAATTAATAATTTCTTTATTTTTTATTCCAATACTAATACAGCAGCCCACAGCACAGGATAAATTATCCAATTCAAATTTATTGTAATCAAATAATTTTAAAAAAAAATTTTTATTAAATATTTTTATATAAAATTTATTATTTTTTTTGAAACAATGAACATTACTCTTTCTTGCTCCATAAGTTATAATTTTAATTTTTTTTTGTTTTAGTTTTTTTTTCAGAATGGCAATTCCGTTAATATTGTCATTTAATATTGCAACTCCATCGTCTTTTAAATGCTGTGTGAATAATTTAAATTTTGTATTTCGATAATTTAATATTGTTTTATGAAAGTCTAAATGATCTTTACTTATATTTGTTATGGCAGCTATATTAATTGGAAAATGATTTATTCTTTGTTTTGATATTGAGTGGCTTGAAACTTCAAAAACAAACTCATCTATATTTTTTTTTGTATGAGTAAATGCTTTTTGATGTAAAATCTCATATTCTGGAGTGGTTAAAATTGAATTTTCAATTTTTTTTTGGTTATTATAAAAACCCAATGTTCCGTAAGACTTAACATTTTTTTTAGATAAGAATAAAATATTGCTAATATTCCATACAACTGAAGTTTTTCCGTTAGTACCGGTAACGCCTATAATATTATTAGGTGGAATCTTCTTTAATGTCCAAAGTAATTTTTTAAGACTTTTATTAACATCTTTAACAATAAACTGAGGAATTTTTATATTCTTGAAATAATAATTTGTAATTAAGGCAATAGCCCCTCTTCGTATGGATTCATCAACATATTTTTTTTTAAAATTATTTTTTTTATTTATTACTAAAACTGAATTTTTTTTAATATATTTTGAATTAGTTGAAAGAAAATTAAATGAAGTGTTTTTTTTTTTGATATTATAAATTTTTTTACAATCTATTAATGTGGATATTTTAGAAAGTAACATTATGATTCTTTATATATTCGGGACTTATGTCAGCTTTAAGAATTTCTATAGAATTAGATCTGGGTATGCTTAATATTTCAATCATTCTTGAAATAATACTTTTTACCAATGGTGCTGCAACACTTGCGCCAGTAATATTATTATTTTCTTCTTTAATTTTTTTTGGATTTTCAACCATTGCTAGAACTATGTATTTAGGCTTTGAAGTGGGAAATACCCCGATAAAAGAGGTTAAATTCATATCTTTTTGATAAAGTCCAGACTCATTTATTAATTCTGCTGTTCCTGTTTTACCTCCTATCTCATAACCCTCAATTTTAACTCTTGGTCCTGTATATTCAGTTTCTAAAACAACTGCTCTTAATAATTTTATGAAATAATCAGAGGTTTCGTGTTTTATTATTTGTGTTTTATTTATTTCAATATTATCTTTCAAAAATGTAGGATTTAATCTTTTTCCATCATTGATTAATGAGGCGTATGCTGAGATTAAATGCAATGGAGTAACCATAAATCCATGTCCATACCCTATAGTCATAGTTTCTATTTCGCCCCAATGGTTTGGATTCGTGTATGGTTTTACTGATTCTATGATCTCAAGTTCGATTTTTTCATAAAAACCTATTTTCTTAAAAAAATTTATTTGATTTTTTTTTCCAATCTTGTTAGCAATTTTTGCTGCTCCAATATTCGAAGAATTAACGACTATCTCTTTACTGGTAAAGAATCCATTGTGGGGATTAAAATCATTAATTGTTATTTTGCCCCTTTTAATTGGCTTTGAAACATCAAAAGATGTCTCTGAATTTATGATATTCATATCAATTCCCATAGCAACCGTGATGGGTTTAAACGTTGAACCCATTTCATAATTTCCTCCAATTATTCGATTAAGTTTATTATTTTCAGTAAATGTTTTTCTGTTATTGGGATCAAAATCTGGAAAACTGCTTAATGCTATGATTTCACCAGTTGTTATGTCAATAGCAACAATTGAGCCGGAATCTGCTGAAAATTTGTCAATGGTTTTTTTTAATTCTTCGCGAAAAGCACTTTGTAACCTTATATCAATGCTTAGATAAACATCCTTGCCTTTACTTAAAGTTTCATTCAACCCCCTCTCAATTCCGGCAAGTCCATTTCCATCTATATCTACATATCCAACTACATGTGATGAAATATTGCCGTGAGGATAGATTCTTTTTATTTCTTCTTCTTTTGTATGTTCAGTTTTTAAAGAAACTTCGCCTAAATCAATTATTGCTTGATGTTCTTTTGGAGAAATATTTCTTTTTAACCAAACAAATGTCTTTTTTTCATTCAGGAGGTTAAATATTTCTTCATTAGGTCTAGATATGATTAAAGATAGTTTCTCAGATATAAGATTTTTATTTTTTAAACTTTTCGGATTAACCGAAAGAGAATAAGAATTTATTGTGGTTGATAATAAATTTCCATTTCTATCATATATGTTTCCTCTTTCTGTTATTTGCTTAGTATCATTGCTTATATTGATAGATTTTTCTAAAAGCATTACGTCTGCAATTCTGTAAAAGGCAACAAGAAAAACAAATAAAAAAATTATAACAGAAAAAAAAATTCGCTTATGAAAATTTATAAGAGCATCACTATCAAATATATAATATTTTTTAGACATTATTTAATATTTAATTTTTGTCTAATTTGAACTAACCATATATATATTTCTTAAATCTTTTTTTTCAAAATCTATTAATTTTATTCGAGTGTTTTCAAATGAATCCACATTATCAGTATCAAAATAAATTTTTTGTAATTTTTTGAGATAAGAGGGCCGACTATGAAGGGTAAACTCAACTTTATTAATCTTTAATTGTTTACTAAATTTTGAAATTTGCATTTCTAATATTTTATTTTCTTTCTCAATTTCCTTTGAAATGCCGCTAAAATATATAAGAGTAATAACTGAAATTAAATTAAGACCTAATAAAGTTGCTATTGCGGTAAAATATTTCATTTTAGTTTATCTTTTGTACTACCCGGAGCTTAGCTGAACGTGAGCGGGGATTTTTTTGAATTTCCCACTCTTGAGGTCTAATTGGTTTTTTGGTGATTAATTTAAAGGTGATTGGACCCATATCAGCTAACTCCGGATAGTGGCGGGAGGAACGCCATCGTTTACCACTGTTGTGGTTAAAAAAATCCTTCACAATTCTATCTTCTAGACTTTGGAAGGAAACTACAATTAATTTACCTTCTTTGTTAAGTAACTGACTTGACTTACCAAGAGCTTTTTTTAGCTCATTTAATTCATCATTGACATATATTCTTAAAGCTTGAAATGTTTTTGTTGCAGGGTTGATTTTTGTTTTTTTTGAATTAGTTTTTGGTATCGACTCTTTGATTAATTCTGATAATTTTTTTGTGTTGTTAATTAATTTAATCTTTCTCTGTTTAACGATATTCCTCGCAATTCGTTTTGCATATTTCTCTTCTCCTAATTCAAAAAAAATATCAGCTAATTTTCTTTCTGAAAAATTATTGATTATTTCAGAAGCTCTAACCTTTGAACCGCCCATATCCATATCAAGAGGCCCCTCTTTCATAAAAGAAAAACCTCTTTTTGGATCATTTATCTGATTAGAAGAAAGTCCTAAATCAAAAATTATAATATCAAATTTTTTTGTTTTGTTTGTACAATTAGAATATATCAGTTCATCTATTTTACTAAAACAGCCATTTATAATTTTAAAATTTTTGTATCTTTTACTTAAATCTCTCGCAATAACTTCAGTTATTGGATCTCTATCGATAGCAATTAATTGATTGACATTATATTCTTCTAGTAGAGCTTTTGAATATCCTCCTCCGCCAAACGTAGCATCAATAATATTAATTTTTTTTGTAACAGGAATAAATTTTTTTACCTCTTCTAACATTACTGGTTCGTGAATATTGATATTAACCATTTTTATTCCTTGATGATGTTAAGATTGAACCAAGGGTCCTTTTTTCTCTGACCAATCTCTCTCTTGATTTTTTTTGTCTTTCGGTTGCAGCCTGGGGTTCCCATATTTGAAAATAATGACCTTGACCAATAAATGTAACTTCATTGGATATATTTGAATACAATTTTAAATTTTCAGGAATTAGAAAACGACCTTCTTTATCTAATTTTGTTGGTATAATTTCAGAAAAAATAGATGTTGCAAAATCATCCTGATCATCTGAAAAAATATCAAGTTCTTCTATTTTATCTGCTATTTTATCAATTCTTTCACTGCTACATCCTTCGATAGATTTGAATTTCAATGACTTAAATAATATTATCTCATTGTTGCTCTTTTTTGGTAAAGTATTTCTAAATTGCGAAGGAAGTGACACTCTTCCCTTTTTATCTATTTTGTTAAAAAATTGAGATACAAACAAGTTCATTTAATTGCGCTATTTTCATTAATGGGTTAACATGGGATAATATGGGCGTCAATGGGTAATGAATCCATTTTATTTAATGTTCTTATTATGTTCCTGCAACAGATGGTGCATAAGCCGGGTTCTGTAAATTTATTGCTAAATTTGATGATCATTAATCTAGAACAAATGTCTCCATTTGTTTCAAGCAGCCTACCCGAATAACTTAACTGGAAATTAATTGTTATTCCTATTTGGCCTTACTCCTAAAAGGGTTTGCCTTGCCACAACTGTTACCAGTCATGCGGTAAGCTTTTACCTTACCATTTCACCCTTACCCTATCGGGCGGTGTATTTTCTGTTGCACTTTCCCTAGACTTACGTCTGCCAGGAGTTACCTGGTTTTATTTTCCAGAGGAGCCCGGACTTTCCTCTTGATTGCTCAAGCGATCATCGCACCATCTGATATTGGCAATTATTAGAAAATTAACCTTTGGTCAATACTTCATTGTAGTGCGAAAGTATTAAATTGTAAGTCTCTAAGTCTAATTTTCCAGATACCAGACTTTGTCTGTAATGCATCTGGTAGGCTTTAATTAGCATATAATATTTTTTTTTATCTTTTTTCGCAGCCCTAATATCATACCCAATTTTATTGAGCATATATAATAATCTGTATTTTTTGTTTCGATTATCTATTTTTTTTTCCAAATATCTTTCAATTTTATTTTTTTTATTTCTAAGCAACTTATTTGGAAGAAAGGATAGATTATTTTTATTAAGTTTTTTCCATGGAAATCTCTCTCCCGGATCAATTTTTCTATAAGGAGAAATATCAGAATGACCTAAAACATTTTGTTTATTAATATTAAATCTTTTTGAAATATACTTTAATAATCGAATTAATGATTTTATCTGTTTTGGATTATAATTTTCAAAATCATAATGATGACCAGAATTATCCATCTCTATGCCAATAGATTCCGAATTTATATCAATTATTCCTTTCCAATAAGATCTGCCAGCATGCCAGGCTCTGTTTTTGAGATCAACTAAATAAAAGATTTCGCCAGATTTATTAATAAAAAAATGTGAGCTAACTTTGTTCTTTCTTTCAGACAAATAGCTTAAAGCTTCTTTGTAGCTTTTTATCGCTGAGTAATGAATTATTATATAATTTAAAGAAGAATCTTTCTTTCTTATGCCAAAACTAAGTGATTTATATTTCTCAATAAATTTCATTCAAATTATAACATAATCAATATATACAACTTTTATATGAATAAATTATCTAAATTAGCATTTATTTTTTTATTTATTTGTCTAATTATTTCATGCTCTCAAAACAACCAAAATGTAAAAAATATAAGTTCTGAAACCCCTGAAAATTTATATGCCCTAGCAACGCAAGAATTAGAAAAAGAAAATTATGAGAAAGCTAAAATCCTGTTTGATAAAATTGAATTTAACTTCCCTCTTTCCAATGAAGCTATACAATCTCAAATAATGACAGCCTTTATTGAGTATGCACAAATGAATTACGATGCGGCAATTTTTAAATTAAATAGAGTTATTAATCGTTATCCTTCTCATAAAAACATCGATTATGCTTATTATATGAAAGCAATTTGTAACTTTGAACAAATTGAAAACGAATATCTTGATGGAAGTTATAATACAGAAGCGCTTGAAAGTTTTAACCAAGTTATTAACCGCTTTCCAAAATCCAAGTATGCCCGGGATAGTGAGCAAAAAATCATATTAATAAAAGAAAATATTGCGGCAAAACATATGGATATTGCATTATTTTATTTAAAACAAAAAAAGTATTTAGCCGCTATGAGGAGATATAAAAAAGTAATTGATGATCATTCTGAATCAAAATTTACTCCTGAGGCGCTTCATAGATTGGTTGAAATATATTACTCTTTAGGAATGATTGAAGATGCAAGAAAAACAGCATCTGTAATTGGATATAATTATCCTGATTCCAAATGGTATAGATATAGTTATGAATTAGCTGGTTCAGATAATGATGATAAGATCAGTGATAAATCTTTTCTTGGTAAGATTTCTAATCTGCTAACCAGTGATGATGAGAAAAAATAATAAACTAATCAATGAAGAGGAAATAACTAAACAATTAAGGAGTTTAGCATCTTTAATTCATAAACATAACAAACTTTATCATCAGAAAGACAAACCTGAAATCAGCGATAAGGATTTTGATAAATTAATTAAAGAAAACAATGACCTGGAAAGAAAATTTCCCCATTTAATATTAGAAAATAGTCCAAATAAATTTGTTGGTGGTTATCCTTCTAAAAAATTTAAAAAAATTATTCATAAATTACCAATGCTTTCTTTAGCAAATGCTTTTAATAAAAACGATGTTGAAGATTTTATAGTTAGAGTAAGAAAATTTCTTAATATTGATAATAATGAAAAGATAGAATTCATGTGTGAACCTAAAATTGATGGCCTTTCAATTAACCTTGATTATCAAGATGGAGTATTAAAATCGGCCAGTACCAGGGGGGATGGAAAAATTGGAGAAAATGTCACAAAAAATATAAAAACCATAGTTGGCATACCTTCTAGATTAGTAGAAAAAAACCATCCCAAACAAATTGAAATCAGAGGAGAAATTTTTTTAAATAAAAAAGATTTTATACGATTAAATAAAAAATTGAATGAAAAAAATAAATTTTCGAATCCTAGGAATGCTGCCGCAGGTAGTCTAAGGCAATTAGACTCAAACGTTACAAAACAGAGACCTCTTAAATTTTTAGCTCATGGAATTGGAGAATCAACTAAAAAATACATAACTATAAGTGAATTTTATGAAGATCTAAAAAAATGGAAAATTCCATCAAATAATTTAATCAAAATATGTGATTCATTTAATTCTATGATTGATTATTTTGAAAATCTTAAAAAAATTCGAAATACAATCCAATATGATATGGATGGCATAGTGTATAAAGTTGATAGTTTGAAATTGCAGAGAAGATTGGGATTTATTGGAAAAAACCCTAGATGGGCGATAGCACTTAAATTTTCTGCGGAAAAAGCTTTTACAACTATTAAGAAGATTGATTTTCAAGTTGGAAGAACCGGGGCTATTACGCCTGTTGCGCGACTATCTGAAGTAAACATTGGAGGAGTAATAATTTCAAATGCTACTCTTCATAATTTTGATGAAATAAAAAAAAAGGATATTCGTGAAGGTGATACAGTTGAGATTCAAAGAGCTGGTGATGTAATACCTCAGGTATTAAAAGTTGTAAAAAAAGAAAAAAATCGAAAAAAAATTACAAAGCCACCTTTATTTTGTCCAGTATGTGGAGGCAAAACTATTAAAGAAAAAGACGAGACAGTTATAAGATGTGCTAATACAGTTAGCTGTGATGCACAAAAGCTAGGAGAGTTAATTCATTTTGTGAGTAAAAAAAACCTTAATATTGAAGGGTTGGGTGAAAAACAGATTAATCAATTTTACAAATTAGGTTTCATCAAAAATTTTGAAGATATATTTTATATTAATAGATACAAAAAAATCATTTTAGACTTAGAAGGCTGGGGAGAATTGTCGTTTCAGAACTTAATTAAATCAATTGAAAAATCTAAAAGTATTGCTCTGGATAAATTTATTTTCTCACTGGGCATAAGATATCTTGGAGAAACTTTATCAAGCCTTGTAGCAAAAGAATTCCTCACCATTGACGCATTCATCAATTCATCAATGGATAAGGAAAGGCTATTTAATATTGATGGCCTGGGTCCGATAGTAATAAATTCAATTTATGACTATATGCAAAAGAAAGAAAACCTACAAACTGTCTTGAATTTAAGTAAAATCTTAAACATTGTAAATTTTAAGAAACCTAAATCACACAACATATTTTCAAACAAGAATGTTGTTTTTACTGGTACGTTGTCAATACTATCTCGAGAAGAAGCTAAGTACTTAGCCGTTCAATTAGGAGCAAAAATTTCAAGCTCCGTTACTAGCAAGACTGATTATGTTATCGTTGGAAAAAATCCTGGAAGTAAGGCGAAAAAAGCTAAAGAATTGGGAATATCGATACTGTCTGAAGATGACTGGATAAAAAAAACTAGTTCATAAATTTTAAGTATTTCACAAAAATTTGTTTTTGAGATGATTTTTCAAAATCCACTTCTGCCTTGCCTCCTTCAATAAAAAGTATTTTTCCGTAACCAAATTTTTGATGGAACACCCTGTCACCTATTTTCATATTTTCTTCATTTGAAGTGTCTTGATTGAAATCCCACTCTATGTCCGAACTTTTATAATTTGAAACAAGTCTTTTTCTTCCCGGAGATAAATGATTTTGATAGTTATTTTGAGAAGTAATATAATTATCAAAAAAATTATTATTTTCTAAAAAACTAGAATCTTTAATATCAACCAAATTCCTTGGTAATTCATCTATAAATCGTGATGGTATGTTATAATCATGAGATGCGTAAGAATAACGATTTTGATTTACATAAGTTATATTAATTTTTTTTCTTGCTCTCGTGAGTGCGACATAAGCAAGTCTTCTTTCTTCTTCCAATCCTGAATTACCCAACTCTTCAATAGATCTCATACTAGGAAACACTCCCTCTTCCCAACCTGCTAAAAAAACGTAGTCAAACTCCAAGCCTTTTGCGCTATGCATAGTCATCAAAGTAATTGTTTCCTTGTTGGTGTTAGTTATGTTTTCCATAACCAGTCCAACATGCTCTAAAAACCCTTCTAAATTTTCAAAATCTTTCAAGCTTTCAATGAATTCTCTGATGTTTTCTAATCTATTTAGGTTTTCTGGATTCTTTGAATTCTTTTCTTCCTGCTCCAAGTAACTAACATAATTTGAATCTTCTAGTATTATTTGAGTGAGCTCAATGTGATTGATATCTTTCTTAATTTTATTCCATTTGTGAACTTTAATTATGAAGTCATGTATTTCAGATTTTACCTTTGAAGCGTGTTGCTGAATAAACATCTCAGCTGCATCAAACATACAAACATTATTAATTCTTGATATATTGTTGATCTTACTTAAAGTTATTTTACCAATGCCTCTCTTTGGAACATTAATTACCCTTTCAAAAGCTAGATCATCATTTAAATTATCAACTAACCTTAAATAAGCGATTATATCTCTAATTTCCTTTCTCTCATAAAAGCGAAGACCTCCGATAATTTTATATGGCAATCCTAAGTTAATAAATCTATCCTCAAAAGATCTTGTATGTGCTGCAACACGAAAAAGTATGGCTATTTCACTTAGTGGAATTTTTTTCGAAATTAATTTTTCTATCTCCCCGCTAACAAATATTGACTCCTCTCCAGTTTCCCAAAAACCAGTTATTGATATTTTTTCACCCATGTCATTCTTGCTCCACAATTTCTTGCCGTATCTTCCGGAATTTTTCTGAATTAACGAAGATGCGCAATTTAATATGTTTTGAGTAGAACGATAATTTTGCTCTAATCTTATGATTTTTATATTTGAGAAATTTTTTTCAAAATTTAATAAATTTGTTACATCAGCCCCCCGCCAAGAATAAATGGATTGATCATCATCACCCACACAACATATATTTCTATTTATCTGGTATAAATACTCGAGCCAGGATTGCTGTATTTTATTTATGTCTTGGTATTCATCCACAAGAATATACTTGAACAACTTTTGATACTTTAAGCAAACATCCTTGTGTGTTTTGAAAATATCAATGCAATGAAGAATGAGGTTGCCAAAATCAACGCAGTTTAATCTCAATAATTCTTCTTGATATATTTTATATATTTTTTCCACATTAGAATCAGATTTTTTATATTTTTGTGAATGCAAGTTGTTTGCAAAAACACCTTTATTTTTTAACCCATCGATGACATTTAAATAATATTTTGGTGTCTTTTCTTTTAAGTCAATTCTTTCACGCTCGCAAATCTGCTTGATTAATTTTAACTGATCATCTGTGTCTATAATTATAAAATTTCTCTTGAGACCAACTAATTCACAATGAGCTCGCAGTATTTTAGCAGATAGGGAGTGGAAGGTTCCTATCCACATTCTATTTATTGGTTGATTTAATAATGACGATACCCTTGATTTCATTTCAGACGCGGCTTTGTTAGTAAAGGTTACTGCTAAAATTTGATTTGGAAGTGCTTTTTTTTGAATGAGAAGATGAAGAATTTTAAATGTTAAAACTCTTGTTTTTCCACTTCCTGCACCAGCCAGAACTAGGCATGATCCTTCCGAATTTTCAACAGCTTTTTTCTGCTCAATGTTCAAAAAATCAAGATAATTGTTGAAGTTTAGATCCATTTTTTGTTATGTATTTATCACAATATTGTAATATATAGTCTTACATTAAATCATTATTTTTTATGATAAATATAAAATCTTTATTAATAATACTTTTCACTGTTTTTATTAATTTTTCAGTATTAAGTGATGAGGCGGATAAAGTTACAACCACTTCAAGTGATTTTGAAACTACGTATAATGAAGATGAAATCTTCGATCCCATAGAGCCAATAAATCGCGTCATCTTCGGCTTTAATAATGTGGCTGATAAAATAATATTAGAGCCGGTAGCAAAAGGATATAGAAAACTGCCATCACCAATTCAATCGGGAATTAATAATTTTCTAAGCAACTTGCGAGCACCCTTGGTGGTTGTGAATCAGTTGCTGCAAGGACAAGGAAAAAACGCTGCTGAAACAACGGGTCGTTTTGTTGTTAACACGACAGCTGGTGTTTTGGGTTTGGTGGATGTTGCAGATAAAATTGGCTTGGAAGAAAAAGAGGAGGATTATGGTCAAACTCTCGCTATATGGGGTGTTGGAGATGGTTTTTACGTTGTACTTCCAATTTTTGGACCTTCAAATTTACGCGACTCCGCGGGGTTGTTTCTTACATACTCAACAGATCCTTTTAACGCGTATGCCGTTAGAGAAGGAGAAGGTTGGGTTGTGCCTCTGAGGACGGCCACCAACGCAGTTGATAAAAGATCAAAAATTATTGCTGAAGTGAACGCCTTGCGCAATAATTCAGTTGATTATTACGCAGCTGTTAGAAGCTCCTATTACCAAAACAGAAAAGCTGCGATTCAAAACATAGATGATAGTGAGTTAACCCCGCTTCCGCTAATAAGCGTTGAATTTGAATAGCATGAACTTTCTATACAAAATTTTTTTTATTTTTTTGTTGAATGCCACGCCATTGCTAGCTGATGAGGCGTCTGATTGGTTAAAGAAGGAGATTGATAATATTCTTGATGCCTACAAAGATACATCAGTTTCTAAAGTGGATCGATTCAATCTTATTGAAGATTCAATCAATAATAATTTTGCAGGCGCTGGAATATCAAAATTCGTGGCAGGGAAATCGTGGTTTTCCGCCTCAAAAGAGACCAAAAAAGAGTATGTAAAACTCTTTAAAAGACATCTTGCTCTCAATATAGCCTCCATAATGCAAGGATATTCTTATCAGGAATATGTACTGATTAATTCCAAATATGATGAAAAAAACAAAGTAAGTATGATTGATATGGAAATACATAATGACACGGGAAATCTGCTTGTTACGTGGCGCGTGAAGAAATCTAAAGATCGTTATTTTGTCATTGATCTGATAGTGGCTGATATTTCCTTGGTTGTAACAAAGCGCTCTGAATTCAATTCGAAGCTAAAAAAAGTTGATCAAAAATTAAATGAATTAAATGTTGTTTTAAGATCACAAAATGAATCTAGTTATTCAATAATAACTAATTAAACCATTTTGACTTTCTCCTCCTCCTGAAAACGATCAAAATATAACTCAAATTGTTCATTTGCTTCTCTTGTCAAATTTAGGCATTCTTGAATCCAATCTATAATAATCCAATTTACCTTTTATAAAGATATTGGAATGAGTCTTCAGTTTGGTGGGATTAGAAAACATCCCAGCTGCAATACTAATATTTCTACTCTTCAGCCGTTTATAAAACATGCTTGCGCCGCAAACAGAGCAAAAACCTCTTTTTGCAATATTAGATGACTTAAACCATTTCAGAGTTTTTTTATTAATGAAGATGACATCGTCTTCAAGACACGCCGTATAGGCGGCATAATTTCCATGTGTTTTCATACACTGCGAGCAATGACAATTAACAACATGGCGGAGTTTTTCCTTTACCTTTATTTTAATTCCACCGCATAGGCATTTAGCAATTTTAGAAGATATTTTTTTTCGCATCATTACTATCCTACCAACAACCACGATGAATATTGAGGATCATTTTATTTTTTAACAGCTTTAAAAAGTCCTGGACGATGTTCTCCAATTTCAAGGACTCCAATTAATTTTTTCCAAATATCGATGGCTCCAACCGTTTCTTCTGGGCCGATAGCGTCGATGACTTGTTTATTGAGAGGACCTTCAATATCCGCAAGTTCTTTTTTTGCTTTACCAAGATACCATGCGTTACGGTCTTTAATAACAATATCAATAAAACCAGCTTTCTTTAATACTTGCTCATAACGTTTAAGTGAACACATGTACATATCAAGCCCCTCGGCTGCGATATATTCCTGCATTTGCATCGAAGGAGGATTATCATCGATTCGCATCCAATCACTTGCAGCAACCAAGCCACCGGGCTTGAGTACTCGATAAATGTCTTTTAATAGATCATCTTTATCTGAAATATGAAGAAATACCTCCTTGCTAAACACAAGATCAACTGACTCATCTGGAACATCAAGAGGTCCGGGTTTGACACAGCGGAAATGCGCAAGACTGGAAAGATCATACTTTTCCGTAAGTTCTTCAGCGCGTTGAATAACCAATGATTCAGTATCAATTCCCAATACTGATTTTGCACCATGATTTTTGATAAGATGTATGGCTGCTCCGCCACATCCGCAACCGATATCAAGAACAGTTTTACCCGAAGCATCAATCCCTTTCATAACTTCATCTATTTCATCTGTTCCGCCTGGTGAAAGAAATCCTTCACCCCATACAGTCTTTAGTAAATTTAGCTGTTTTGGTCCGTAATGCCCTTCATCTGTTATACTCATATCTTAGAAATTATTTTGCTTGTTGTTTTTTTATTCCTTGATAAATTTGTAATAAAATAATTGCTATCATTAAGATAAACAAACCGAGGCTAATTTCCTCCCAAAAAAATTACAATATAAATTATACTTAATATTATAAAGATTAATTATTAGTAATACGATTAACTAATAAAACGTTTTACTTGTCAATAATATTGTATAAAATAATACTTATATAATTGGGATAATTTATAAAAATGCCATATTCAACAAGAAAAAAGATAAGTATTACTGATCTGGCCAAAAAACTTAACCTATCTGTAAGCTCTGTTTCCAGAGCGCTAAATGGTCACAAAAATATTTCAAAAAAAACAACAGAAAGAATTTTCAAAGCTGCAAGGAAATTTAATTATACCCCTGATCCCTTTGCTAGACGACTAGCTTCAAAAAGATCGGATACAATAGCTTTTATAGCAACTATCGAACCAAAAGCTCCTGACTTTGTATTGTTAGAATTTCTCGCGGGTATATCAAAGGGAATTAAAGATAGTAATACTGAACTAATTGTAAAGTTTACCTTACGTGAAAAAGATGAAATTGATTACTATGAAAAATTAATAAGATCAAATCAGGCAGATAAATTTATTTTTTACAGAACAAAGAAGAATGATCCAAGAATAGCTATGTTAAAAAAAAATAACATCAATTTTATTTCTTGGGGGAGAGAAAAAAATGAAAAAGGATATGCTTGGATTGATATGGATAATGAAAAAAGTATTGAAATAATAGCTGATAGATTAATTAAATTTGGTCATAGAAAAATCGCACTTATCAATGTTCATCAAAGTTTTAATTACGGATATCAACGTAAGATAACTTACGAACGTATCTTAAAAGAAAACAATATTCCATTAAATAAAGATTATTATCAAGATTCATTATTAAGTTTAACTGATAATGGCGTTAAACTCACAAAAGTTCTTTTGAATCTCAAGGATCCTCCCACCGCAATTATTTGTTCACTTGATAAACTCTTAATCGGCTGTCTGTTAGAATGTAAGAATCAAAAATTAAATATAGGCAAAGATATTTCCCTTGTTGGATATAATGACTACGATAATTATTTAAGTTCACAAAATCTTACCTACATCAGTCATCCGCTTTCTCAAATGGGAATAGATTCAGTTAATATTTTAAAGAAAATTGAAAATGGTTACCATCCTGATGAAGTTTGTAAATTAATTGAACCTATACTTCATGAAGGTAAAAGCGATGGACCTTTAGTGAAATAACTCAAACCTATAATATTTTAACAAACAAATATATATAATCTACCACCAACCACGTTATCTTTTAATCCAAAAGATTTAAATATTGCATCTTATCACTAGTCAAAGAAACATTTAGACATGGAAGTGTTGAATCTATTTCGTTTATTTTTCTAGGCCCAATTAAAGAAAAAGATGGAAAAGGCTGGTTTAGCGTCCAAGCAGTGGCTATATTTTGTGTTGTAAAATTAAGATCTTTTGCTAAATCCTCCGCTCTTTGACGTCTTATTCTGTTATCAGGGCTGTTAAAACAACTGATCGGACCGCTGCTTTTTTCCCCTGGTTGTCTCCAAGAGGATTCATCTTTAGTAATTTTATCTTCAATTGATTGTCGAATTTTTTCGGGTAAAAAATATCCCCTTCCTTGACTGGACCAGGAAAGATGAGCTTTTTGGGAGGTGCGTAGATGTTCAAGAATTGCAGCATCATTAGAGGAAACGCATCCTTGCCATAAAGGATTGATCATCTTTGAAAGGGCTAAATTATTATTTAATACAGCCATCTCTTCTTTTTCATTTTTTTTTGCCCAATCATTCGCTTCAATGAATCTTTGCAAACTCCAGTTGGATCCTCCAAAAATTTTTATACGTCCTTTTTCTTTTTCTTTATTCAAAACATCCATAAATTCACTAACGGGAACTTCGATATTGTCCCTATGCATTATGTAAATGTCAGCCTGATCAATCTGCAACCGATCCAATGAAATCGTTAGTTGTTCAGACAAACTGTTTGGATCACAGTTTGGTGTGTGTGCGCCCTTGGCTATTATTATTAAGTCATCTCTGTTATTTCTTGCCGTATGCCATCGCCCAAGAAGCTTCTCCATTGAACCCTCACCATACATAAATGCATTATCAAAAGCATTTCCTCCAACGCTAATCCAGTGATCCCATAATTCAGCGGCGCTATCGTAATCTGTCTGATTATCATTGCCCATAATCAACTTAGATATTTTTTTTTCTAATCCTGGAATTGTATCGTATTGCATAAAAGTTTATGAAGTTGAATCACGTTGAATTGAATAACCAATCTGTTCCCTCCAATCATCAAGGGTTTTGAGATTGCCAAGTGTGTCCTCCCAAGTCATACCCGGATGTGGGACTTCTAATTTATTATCTTTTATCGATAGACTCGCCAACTCAGCCTCAAAATAAAATAAATGTTCTTGGCCTTTCATATCAACAATCTCGGTGTTATCGTTTATATTAATCTTTATTGTTGAATGATATCCTTCCCCATCTTTTCCAGGCGTCCAAGGTTCACTCATTTCAATGGTTCCTTTTGATCCTGTAATTATTGCATCATCAGTCATCTCTTCTCGTATGGCCGTTGATGCTTCAGCTACAATACCATTTTCAAATTCAAATTTAGCGTGTGCAACTTCATCCACGCCCGTCTCTCCAATTGTGGCAGATCCCGATAACTTGACTGGATTAAGGAATTTTTTTCCACTAGCGGCGCCCGCTACCAAGCGGGAAAAGGATATGGGATAAACTCCTACATCGAGTATTGCCCCGCCTGCTAGTTCTTTATTAAATAAACGAGACTTGGGAATTGTTTTACCCGTATCAAATCCAAAAGAGGATTTTATTGATTTGATCTCTCCAATCTTTTTTTCTTTAATAAGTTTAAGCAATGTTTTTATTTGCGGGTGGCACCGATACATAAAGCCCTCCATATAAAAAACACCTGCTTCCTGTACAGCTTGTATGACTTGCTTACCTTCTTCAAGATTAACCGCTCCTGGCTTTTCACATAATACGTGTTTTCCTCTGCCCGCAGCCTTTATCGTCCATTCCGCATGAAGTGTGTGGGGGGTGGAGATATAAATAGCGTCAATGTCCGATGATTCAACTAATTCATCATAAGAGGAGAAACGAAGTGTTGAATCAATATTGTATTTATCGCCAAATGATTTTCTTCTCCCTTCATTGGTGCTGGCAATAGCAACCAATTCACCTGATCTTGCTTCTTCTAATCCATCAGCGAACCTATGCGCGATATTTCCTGGACCAATAATGCCCCAACGAATTGATGTCATGAAAAATTATTGAATATTAATTTTATCCAGATTTTCTGTCCATCTGGCTAATGTAGATAAGCTATTCATTTTAGCCCTATGACTGAATATTTCTTGTACATTGACAAGATCTTCTTGATTCTTTCCCCAATATTGTAACGCACTTTGCTGAAGGGCTCTGCCGTAAGAAAAGGTCAGTGCAAAATTTGTATCATTAATTTTATTAATTTCATTCAAGTTTTGTGTTGCTTCAATTTCTGTTTGGCCGCCTGATAAAAAAGCTATTCCAGGAACCTCGCCTGGCACATTTTCTTTTAAGCACTTAAGCGTCATTTTAGCAATTTCTCCAGTTCTACTTTCATTTTTTGATCCATTTCCAGGCAAAATCATATTGGGTTTCAATATTGTTCCTTTTAAATCCACATTATGCAATTTTAGTTCTTTGTAGCATTCATTTAAAACCTTTGCTGTTACTTCATAACACTTATTAATGTCATGATCGCCATCCATTAAGACTTCTGGTTCAACAATAGGAACCATGTTTGCTTCTTGAACCAAGGCTGCATATCTAGCCAAGGCATGGGCGTTTGATTTAATTGCTAACTCTGAGGGATGTTTTTCAGTAATGTTATATACGGCCCTCCATTTTGTAAATCTTGCTCCCAATTTATAATATTCAGTCAATCTTTCTCTGAGCCCGTCCAATCCTTCAGTAACTTTTTCTTCTGGGGAGCCGGCAAGAATTTTTGCTCCAGCATCGACCTTTATTCCGATAACAGCTCCACTCTGATTAATCAACTCAGGTATGCTGTTACCTGATTTTGTACTTTGTTTTATTGTCTCATCAAACAAAATCACTCCACCGATAAAATTCTCCATTCCATTTGATGAAAATAACGCTTCCCTAAAGATTAACCTGTTTTCAGGACTGGATGCAACGTTGATTGAATCAAGCCGCTTTGTCATCGTCCCTGTGCTTTCGTCAGCCGCTAAAATGCCTTTGCCATTTGAAACTATTTTTAATGCGGTTTGATTTAATTCTGTCATTTAACGTCTTCTAAGATAAATTTCTTCTAATACTTTTGTATTTCAATACAAGTGATTCTTAAAACAAATTATCCTTTAACCGCTCCAAAAGTCAATCCTTGAATAAAATGTTTTTGCATTGTAAAGAACATAATGACGGGCGGAAGAGCTGCTACGACAGATCCCGCGGAAACGATGTTCCACGAGGACATCCATTGACCTTGTAAAGTTTGCAACCCCAGCGTTATGGGCTTGGTTCCTTCACTCTGTGATAATATCAGGCACCAAAAATAATCATTCCAAATAAAAGTAAACTCAAGCACTGCTAAGGCTGCTATGGCGGGCAAAGTTAACGGTATTATGATTTTCCGATAAATGGTCCATTCAGTCGCGCCGTCTGCCCTTGCTGATTCTATTAACTCAAATGGCAATTCTTTAATAAAGTTCCTTAAAAAGAAGGTGCAAAAACCTGTTTGAAAGGCAATATGAAAAACAATCAAACCCCAGTATGTGTCATACATTCCTAAATTGATTGTGAGATGTCTCACTGGAATCATCAAAATCTGAAACGGTATGAAGTTTCCTGCAATGAACATTGCGAAAACCAAAAAATTTAATTTAAACCGGTGTACAGCTAAGGTGTATCCGGTCATGGAGCTTAAAACAATCGTGCCCAGGACTGTTGGAAGGGTAATGACTAGACTGTTAAAAAAGTAGCGCGCTAAATTGCCCAGTTTAAAAACGGTTCCATAATTTTCAATTAAAGCAAACTCCGTTGGAACAGTCCAATAATTGCCTTTCAAAATATCTCCGCTGGTGCGAACTGAAGTCATCATCACAGCAATCAAAGGCAGTAACCAAAGCACAAGAGTGATAATAAGTAGAACTTTATACGTGATGTTAATTTTAAGAGACGCTTTTTGAATGGGTGTTGGAAACATTATTTCGCGCCTCTTTCATTCTTGAATAAATTATATAAAAAATATGCAATGTAGATATCCATCAGTAAAAACAATATTGTTGCAACTGCAGCGCCATATCCCATTCGAAAATTAAACAATGCCTCCTCGTACATTTTATAAGCAAGAACTTTGGTGCTGCCCCATGGTCCTCCTGCCGTCATAATAGCTATTAAATCAAAACTTCTAAGCGCACCGACAATGGTTACTACGACTGCTATTAAAGTTGCGGGTTTCAGTTGTGGTAGTATTATGTGCCAAAGCATTTTAAATCCTGACGCACCATCAATTCTTCCCGCTTCAATCATTTCACGATTTATTCCCGTCAAGCCCGTGATATAAATGATCATAGTGTAAGCTATGGAAGGCCAAAAAGAGGCGAATATAATGCCATATGTTGCATAGAGCTCATCGGACAGAATAGGAATAGGTTTAAGTCCAAGACCGCTGAAGGCTTGTCCAAGAAGACCATATTTTGGATTATAAAACCAGGCAAATATAAGTCCAACAACGACCAAGTTGATCACAAATGGAAAATAAAAAAGGGACTTGATGTATCTCATTCCTTTGAAATCTTGATTTAAAAAAAGTGCTAACGCTAAACCTAAGGGAATAACTAAAAGACTAAGTATTAGCCATCTAACATTATTAAAAAAAGCTACATAAAAATCTTCATCTTGAAATAAATCAATGTAATTTCCAAATCCAACCCATTTCCAATTTTTAGGTGTGCCGTCTGCTTTTAAAAGATCTTTTGACATTCCATTCCATTCGTGGAAACTAACCCAAATGGAATCTATTATTGGATAAATTACATAAATTAAAAATAACATTAATCCTGGAGCCAGGAAATAAAATGGAGCGATTCTTAATTGATTTCTTTGCCAGAATGTCATTATGAAAATTTACTATAAACAAAAAAAGGCGGAAACATAGCTCCGCCTTTAAAAATATCAATTCTTATTCTCCGTAGATACGCCTACGTTCCTTTTCCATTCTTGCTCTAACTTTAGCCTCACGGTCAGGCTTAACCATAAATTCCTGGAAACCTTCCATGCCAGCTTTCGCCATATCAGGATTAGCGTCGCGATCATAGAATTGGGCCAAACCATCCGCTGCATTCAACATCGCAAACCCCATTTGTTGAAAACGATCAGTTGGAGCATCTGCAAGAGAGTTAGGGCTTAGCATGCCGCCCATTTTTGCCCAATTAGTTGCTGCGGAAGGATCTGACATGAATGCTAGGAATTTTTTTGCATCCACTACATTCTTAGCGCCACTTGGAATATGCATTGTATCAGTTGGTGCATCTTCATACATTCCTACGCCTGGCTTGATAGGTGGAAATTGGAAAAAATCCATTTTATCAACAACACCTGCGCTTTCTAAAGTCGGAACATAAAAGTTACCAATCAAATACATAGCAGCTTCTCCATTAATTTGTGGAGCTTGCGCTTCTTGCCAAGAGTAAGTCGCATGGTCTTCTAGGAAATACCCTGGTTCAATTAACTCTCTCCAAGCATCAAACACAGCGTCAAGTCTACTATCTTCATAACTTATTTTACCTGCTGTTAGACCCATATGGAATGCATATCCATTGATTCTTAAGTTCAAATAATCAAACCACCCAGCAGCGGTCCAAAGATATTTTGTTCCAATAGTAATTGGTGTTATCCCATTTTTCTTTAACATTGCGCACACCCATTTAAACTCAGCCCAATCCTTAGGAACATTAAGTCCCAGATTATCAAAGATATCTTTTCTGTAATAAACACCCCATTGGTAATAACCCCATGGAACACCATACTGTTTGCCTTCAACGCTCAAAGAAGCTTTTGATGATGACATTATGTTATTGAGATCTGCATCAGCCCAGACATCACTGACGTCCATGAACAAGCCTTGATCAACAAAGAATTTCATCCTATTGCCAGCAAACCAGATAGCTACATCTGGCGCTTCCGCAACCAAGAAATTTCTGATAGCTGTTTTATAGGCTTCATGTTCAGTTAAATTTACTTGCACATCAATATCTGGGTGTGCCGCTTCAAATGCCGCAACGTAAGCATTAAAGCCCGCTTCCGAGGATTCACCGGATTGGTTAGAGTTTACAACCAATGTACCTGCCGAAGAAATTGATGAAGCAAATATTGTACTTAAAATAAATAAATATTTTAATATTCTCATTGTTTCTCCTAACTAGAAAATTATATCAAAAATTATTATAAATTTTTAACGATTATAATTAATAAAACGATGTATTAATAAAACGTTTTACTTGTCAACATCATTATGTAAAATGGCATTAATATTTTGGGATAAATTATAAAGAATATTAAATTTTTACAAAATTATAATGATCATATTTGGCTTTTTGCATCAACAAAATGAAGCAAACATCAAAAATATTGAAGTCTACGAAATTTTTATTATATTTAAGAGAGTGTTTTTTGATCTATGTCAAAAAATGACAAATTAGATAATTAATGAAAATATCTCCAGTTAATTTCAAATTTCTTATCATCCAAAATAGCGTCCACCATCCCAATAAGCAGTGGCATTTTCTTTATGCTAAAATCTTTTTTTATGTTTGCTCCAATTTCAAACACCAATTCCGCACCTTCAACAGTTACTGCCGGCATTTTAGATTTTTTCACTTCGGAGTAAACGCAACCCTTGCTCATGTATTCACCCATCTTACTGTTTCTCCCCCCTTGAGAACTAACGAATAAGTCTCCCAGACCCGCAAGTCCGTATACGGTTTTCTCATTTCCTTTTAAAAAATCCACAAACAACCCCATTTCATACAGAGACTGACTGATTAAGGAGGCGGAAGTATTAAGGTAGTTGTTTTCTTTTAATCCATCCTCCGCTACTTCATCATACAGTCCTTTAGAGAAGCCGATAACCATTGAAAAAATATTTTTAATGGCCGCGCAAACTTCAATCCCTGTCATGTCGTCAGAAATTGAAGGATGGTAATAATCAGTGGTCAAAATATTCTTTAGCCACTCAACAGTTTTTAAATTCTTATTTGCAAAGATAACACTGGTATGAACTTTACTGGCCAACCCATTGGCGAGACAGGGGCCGGCAACCGCAGAAATATTTGTATTTTTAAATCCCTTGCTAATTAGCAGTCTCTCCAGTTTATCAACCAATAATTCATATTTATTTTCATGAATACTTAGACCTTTTGTAAGCATCAGAATGGGGGGCAATGTGCCATCGTTAAAAAAAGCACCTAGTTGATCAACAACCCAGTTGATTCCTTTAGAACTTATCCCGAGCACAATCAAATCTGGATTCTTTCTTAATTCCTTAGACAAGTTCATATATTTTATAATGTTTGTCTTCTCTGAAAGATGGAGTTTCAAACCGGGATGAAAATTATTATTATTTTTCATTTCATCAATGAATGCATCTTCAAGATGAGTGCCCGCTATCATTACTTCATGTTGGCGTTCAAGCAACGGAACTGAGAAAGCCGATCCCATTGCGCCAGCGCCTAAAATTAGAATTTTTGCCATAAGCAATTTTATATATTTTTATTTTTCCGTAAAAAATTATTAATTTAGTCTTTTGCCTGTTTTTTCATCAAAAATATGAACTGCATCAACGTCCAGGGAGATATTTATAATTTCACCAACTTCTAATTTAGTGTTGCCGCTTTCTTTGTAACAAATAGATTGGCCATCTTTGTCTCTTCCATAAATAATGCTATCAGATCCAAGTTTTTCAATTATGTCTATGGTTAAGGATATTTCACCTTCTTCTTTTAAATTCAAATCTTCTGCTCGAAAACCTAAGACGACACTTGCATTATCAATGTTTAAATCTTTATTTAACTTAAAGCTGCTTGACTCAAAATTATTGTTGTTAATTGCTCCATTCACAAAGTTCATTTGAGGGCTTCCTATAAATTCACCAACAAATTTACTCGCGGGTTTTTCATAAACCTCTATTGGAGTTCCAAGCTGTTCAATTACTCCATTATTAATTACAGCCAATCTGTCACCTAGTGTCATTGCTTCCACTTGATCGTGCGTTACAAAAACACTTGTAACATTCATGCTTTGTTGTAATTTTTTAATTTCAATTCTAACTTGTCCTCTCAATTTTGCATCAAGATTAGAAAGAGGTTCATCAAATAAGAATACCTTAGGGTTTCTCACTATTGCTCTTCCCATAGCTACTCTTTGTCTTTGTCCTCCAGAAAGTTGAGCTGGTTTTCTTTGAAGATATTCTTTTATTTCTAGCAGTTCAGCAACTTCTTTGACTTTGTTATCAATGTTTTCTTTTGATTCACCTCTATTTTTTAAACCATAAGATAAGTTTTTATATACATTCATGTGCGGGTATAAAGCGTAGTTTTGAAAAACCATAGCAACATCTCTTTCAGATGGATCAATTTTATTAATAGTTTTTCCATCAAGATCAATTTCGCCCTCAGTTATATCTTCAAGACCCGCGATCATTCTAAGCAATGTTGATTTACCACAACCACTTGGTCCTACAAAAACCATAAACTCACCATATTCAATATTTAAAGAAGTTTCATTTATCGCTTTAGTCCCGTTAGGGTATACTTTTGTTATATTTTTTAATTCTAAAAAACTCATTTATTTCTCTGTTTGAATCAATCCCTTAATAAACCAACGCTGTAAAAATACTACTACTAGAATAGGAGGTATCATTGATAAAATAATATATGCGAATCTCTCAGCAACTCTTGGTAAATTTCCACCTTCATAAGATTCCTGAAAGATAATTTTCATTCCCATCACGACGGTCCAATATTTCTCATCTGTCGTCATGATCAAAGGCCACAGGTATTGGCTGTAACCATAGACAAACATGAAGATGAACATCGCCGCAATCATGGTTTTGGATAAAGGAACTAAAAAATCAATGAAAAATTTCCAACTATTGGCACCGTCCAGCTTTGCGGCTTCCAAGAGTTCGTCAGGAACGGATTTGTAAAACTGCCTGAAGAAGAAAGTGGCCGTGGCGGACGCAACTAATGGGAGAATTAAGCCTGTATAGGAATTTGTTAAATTTAAGTCAGATACGACTTGATAGCTTGGAAGAATTCTTACTTCTAATGGCACTAACAGTGTTATAAATATTAACCAAAAAAGAGGCACGGCTAGTTTAAATCTAAAATACACAATCGCATACGCCGACATAGATGAAATAATAACTTTTATGCTCGCAATTCCAAAAGCCATGATGAAACTGTTGATGAACATTCTCGTGGCAGTGATCTCCTGCGAGAAGCCGCCTTTTTGATTTAATACTTCATTATAATTTCTGACTAATTGGTCTCCAAGGCCCCATTGCATTCCTTCTTTTAAAATGGTTACATTTTCATGTGTTGAGCTAGCAAAAGCGATCCAAATTGGAACAACCATCAATAATACTCCTAGAATGAGGATTGTATGCGATAAAAATTGAACTATTCTTTTATTCATTTTGTTTGAAACAATCCTTGAATAAACCAACGCTGTAAAAAAATCACAACTAATACTGGGGGTATCATTGATAATATGATGTAGGAAAATCTTTCTACTCCCCATGACATAAAGATAGTTTTCATTCCCATCACGACGGTCCAATATTTCTCATCTGTCGTCATGATCAAAGGCCACAGGTATTGATTATATCCATAGACAAACATGAAGATGAACATCGCCGCAATCATGGTTTTGGATAAAGGAACTAAAAAATCAATGAAAAATTTCCAACTATTGGCACCGTCCAGCTTTGCGGCTTCCAAGAGTTCGTCAGGAACGGATTTGTAAAACTGCCTGAAAAAAAAAGTAGCAATAGCTGAGGCTGATAACGGCAATATCAAACCAGTGTAAGTGTTCACAAGACCAAGATTAGAAACTACTTGATAGCTTGGCATTATTCTAAGTTCAAGCGGTACAAGCAAAGTTAAAAAGATTATCCAAAAAATAGGCACAGCAAGTTTGAATCTAAAATATACGATAGTATAAGCAGACATTAGTGATGTAAGTACCGTAAGAGTTGCAATGCCAAATGCCATAATAAAACTATTTATGAGCATACTAGAAGCTGTAATCTCTTGAGAAAACCCTCCTTTTTGGTTTAACACTCTATCATAGTTTTCAATAAATTGATCACCTAAGCCCCACTGCATTCCCTGTGATAATATTGTACCATTATCATGAGTGGAACTAGCAAAGATAATCCAGATTGGAACAACCATTAGAAGAACTCCAACAATCAAAATAATGTGAACCAAATATTGAGAAATTGTTCTGCTCATTAATTATAATGTATCCTTCCTTCAATGAATCTAAATTGAAAAACTGTGATTACTAAAACAATCAACATCATAATGATTGATTGGGCCCCAGCACTTCCAATATCAAGTCCTCTAAAGCCATCAATATAAGCCTTGAAAACAAGTGTTTTGGTTTCACCACTAGGCGCTCCAATAGTTGTCGTATCTATAATCCCAAGTGTATCAAAAAAAGCGTAAGTAATATTAATAATTATTAAGAAAAAGGTAGTTGGCATTAATAAAGGAAAAGTAATAGTCCAAAATCTTCTAAAGTTACTTTTACAATCAATCATTGACGCTTCAATGATGGATTTTTGAATGGTTTGAAGTCCTGCTAAAAAGAAAATAAAATTTGCACTTATTTGTTTCCAAGTTGCTGCAATAAAAACATAAATGTAAGCGTCATATATATTGTCATACCAATTAAAACCCCAAATGTTATGAAAAAAACTATACAAAATTCCTAATCTTTCACTGAAAAAATAATTCGCTGTTACTCCTACAACTGCAGGCGCTATAGCATAGGGCCAGATGAGCAAGGTTTTGTAATAACTTTTGCCATGAATAACATTATTTGCCTGAACTGCTAAAAGCAATCCTATGGAACAGGAAAAAAAAGTAATCACACATATGAAAATAATAGTAAATTTAAATGCTCTTAAATACGTAGCATCCGACATAGAAAAAATAAAATTATCAAAACCTGAAAAATACCTTCCAAAACCAAATGCATCCTGAGTTGTAAAGGCATCAGTAAATGTTTGAACAATTGGCAAATATAAAAAAATTAAAATGATCGCAAGTTGTGGTGCAACAAAAAAATATTGCGTAAAATATGAACTAAATTGAACTTTTTTCATAGAAATTAAAGAGATTAAGGAGGACTTACGTCCTCCTTAAAATTATTTAGTTTATAAAGTTTTTGCAAATTGCGCTAGTAATTTAGCAGCGCCTGCATCAGTATTTTTCCAACCTTGTTCTACAGAAATTTCTCCAGATAACATTTTATGAACATTTTCGTAAATCACTTCACGAATTTGAGGCCAGTTGCCAGCTCTGTATCCACCAGGAATAGTTGAGCCAGTTAAACTTAACTGTTCTCCAACTGCTTGATGATATGGAGATGCATTGTAGAATCCAATTGCATTTGCAAGTTCTGTTGCTGAATAAGTTACAGCAGCATAACCTGACATATTATGATAGAATAATTGGATTTCAGGAGTGGTCATATATTCTGCTAATTTCATGAGAGCGGAATATTCTTCATCTGATTTACCAGACAAGATCCAATTTGCTGCACCCCCAATAAATGTTGGATATGCTTTTCCACCAGTCATTGAGCTCCAATAAGGAATGTGATTAACAGAAAAGTTTGGAACAACACCCTTCATGCCACTAAATGATGCTGCAGAACCAAGCCAAAAAGCTGCTTCGCCTGCAATGAAAGGAGCTTGGTTGTCACCCCATGCACGTCCTTTGTAATCATACCATCCTTTATCTTTCCACTCTTTAACTTTTTCCCAGTGAGTAATAAATTCTGGAGTGTCAGCGAAAAGTGTTGTTGTTGGAACAGCATCATAACCATTATTGCCATCAGTCATTAAAAGATTATGTCTGGAAAAGAAGTTTTCAGTCCAAATCCAAGGGCTATGACTTTGTAACATTGGAATATATCCAGCGTCCTTAATTTGCTGTGCAATGCCTTCAAACTCTTCATAAGTTTTTGGAATTTCTGTTACACCAGCTGCTTCTAAAATGTCCATATTAGCGTACATTAAACAAGTTGAGCTGTTGAAAGGAATGCCAATCATTTTTCCATCTGAATCTGCATAGAAATTTCTGATCCCTGGAATGTAATCATCTTTATTGAAATTTACACCATGCTCTGCTGCCATATCTTCAAACGGATATACAACTCCATTTTTTACCTGCGCAACCATGATTGCTGCACCTGCATCATAGACTTGAACCATATGAGGATGTTCGCCAGCCCTGTATGCTGCAATAAATGCCGCTAAGATATCCTCGTAACTTCCTTTACTAGTAGGAATTAATTTAGATTCATCTTGCTTTGCGTTCCATCTATTAGCTATTTCATTTATGATAGACTCCAGTTTACCAGTGTGTCCATGCCAATAATGAAGCTCAATTGGAGCCGCAAAGGATGGAAAAGATAGGAAAACTAGAGTTACTAAAGCTATTAAAGCTTGAAAAGTCTTTTTCATAGTACCTCCTAAAAAATTTATTAATTAATTTAGAAACCAACATTAAATTAATTTAATTATATTGATATAATTAATAAAACGTTTTACTTGTCAATAATAATATTAACTTGGTTAGATGTTTTTGGTTGAGGAAATCCAAAATGAATAAAAGAATAGTTCAATTTGTTGCGCATACAGTCCTCATTCTAGTAGTAATATTTCTACAGAGGTGATTTATTCAAGGATTGTTTCAAACAGAGAAATAGATGAGTTTTTTAAAATTAATAATTAATCATTACATAAACATAAGGAATTAATAATAATATAATCATTATTCCAAAAACTATTATTGTTTTTCTCATTCAATTTTTCAAAATGATGTTAAGTTTCCATTCTATCCGCTCTCCAAATAGTCAGCGCTATGATCGCTAAAAAAGGAAGGCACATCAGATTTATAGCTTGCCAGCTTGTCATGTTAAGAAATAATCCCGCTGAGAGAGCGGCCATTCCTTGTGCGCTAAATACGGTAAAATCATTATATGCCTGGGCTTTATATTTCTCTTCCGACCTATAGCTGATGACCAGTAAGCTCGTTCCGGAAACAAACAGAAAATTCCAACCAAAACCAAGGAATGCTAATGCAATCGCATAATTCATGAATGTCTGATCGAAAAAATAACTTAAAAAAATACAGATTGCAAAAAAAGTTATCCCAAAGTACATGATCATACTGTGTCCCAGCCTTTGAATTAACTTCCCAGTGATAAGCGAGGGTAGAAACATGGCAACGATATGCCATTGGATCACAGATTTTGTTTCATCTAAATTAAACTTTTCATTAACGTGCATGCTTATGGGCGTTGCGGTCATCAGAAAGGCCATAATCGCATAGGCAAAAGCGGTGGCGGTAATTGCTTGTAAGAATCTTGGTTGTAAAATTAATTCCATATAACTTCTTCCCTGAAAAGATCTGTCACTTTCAGATTCATTCATACTTTTCAAGAAAGTCAATAAAACAGCAGGCAGAAGGACCAGGAAAGCTAATGACAGATATGAGCCCACATAAAGTTTGTCAAAAAATAAATCTTTGGTTAAATTTGCGATATTAGGCCCTATCAGGGCGGATAAAATTCCACCCAGTAAAATCATTGAAACTGCTTTTGGAATTTTTTCTTTTTCAACACTTTCACTGGCGGCAAATCGATATTGATGAACAAAGGCTAAACCCATCCCCATCAGCAAACAGGAAATACAAAAAAGTGTAAAACTTTCAATGCTGATTGAATAAGCCGCGAGAAGAGCGGAGAGGGAGCTGCCGATTGAAGCGCTTACAAAACCTAATTTCCGACCAAACTTGCTCATTATATAGGATGCAAAAATGGCGCAAGAAGCTGTTCCAATGATGAATAATGCGGGCGGTAAGGTTGAAAGGGCTTTTATCGAAATAAGTCGGGAACCGATAATTCCACTTAAGAAAACATTAACGGTAGCGAGGCTAAAACCAAATGCTTGACTTAAGGTTAACAGCCATAAATTACGATTATTCATATTTTCTCTCACCTCGTTTTTTATTACTTATATATATTCCTCGCAGTTGGCGGCAGGGTAATTGATAATGGTGGGCCCTCAGGGATTTGAACCCCGGACCACTCCGTTATGAGCGGAGCGCTCTAACCAACTGAGCTAAGGGCCCTAAACAGGCTTAATATACATCTTAATTCTAAGTTTCAATTACATATTTGATTGAGTTAAGTGTTATTACCTAAGACAAAATTCTCAACTTTTTTATACAAATCCTCAGTAACTGTAAAATAAAAACCGTTTTCTTCATGAACGCTGTGATTGCGCCCTGTCACACTTTTGTCACAACAAGGAGTGTAGAATGGCATCAATCCGCAGAAGAAATAATAAATGGCAGGCTCAAGTTAGGCGAAGGGATTGCCCTTTAATAACACAAACATTTCGCACCAAAGAATCAGCTACAAAATGGGCTCGTGAAGAAGAAACTAAAATTGATGATGGTTTCTTGGTTCTCAAAAACAAGTGTAAAAAATATTCCCTTAGACAGCTCATCAATCGCTACATAAATGAGATTCTCCCAAAGAAACGAGCTGGGTTTAATGAAACAATAATTCTCAAAGCTTTTATGAGAGAAGGTTTCGTGAACAAACCAGTATCGCACATAACATCTGAATATTTTGCAAAATATCGAGATAAAAGATTGCAGAAAGTTAAGCCGGCAACGTTATTAAGAGAGCTTTGTGTTGTGCAACACTTGTATTCTATAGCAAATAAGGAATGGGGCTTTAATATTCCTAATCCCATTAAGAGTATTCAAAAACCTAAACTTAACAATAGAAGAGAAAGAAGATTAACGGAATACGAATACAACTTTCTGGTTAAGGGAAACTACCCTCAACAAACACTAAGACACATCATTGAAGTGGCCATTGAAACAGCGATGAGGCGTGGTGAAATTCTAAACATCAAACCGGAACACATCAAGGGACAGACTTTATTAATTCCAAAAACCAAGAACGGTCATCCACGCACAATACCTCTTACTAAAAGAGCTTTGTATATTCTAGAGAACACGCAACTCCCCTTCCCCATGTCTGCCAATGCAGTGAGGCTTGCTTGGGACAGGTTGAAGAAAAAAGGAAATATCAAAGACCTGCACTTCCATGATTTACGCCACGAGGCTATCTCACGGCTCTTTGAGAAAGGCTTAAGTATTCCAGAGGTAGCCTTAATATCTGGACATAAGGATGTGCGAATGCTTTTTCGCTACACACATCTCAAGGCAGAGGATATAGTGAAAAAGCTATGAGAAGCTTGGCTTTAGTCGTTATTGCAGCATCTTTTCTTTTGTCATATTCAATTGATGCAGCAGAGGATTTTCGTTTTTCAGGCAGGATAAAGTGCGAACTGTCCGCAACCTACATTGTCTTTGACTTTGACAATAAAATTGCCATTCGAAACAATTATGATTCCTCCCGGTACAAATTATCAAACTATGAGACAAAAAAGAATAAGTTTAAAAAAACCATTCATACTTTTTCCTGGTATGACGTGAAAAATAATTTTCTGGGGTATTGGGTTATCTCAGATGATTCAAAGAACATTGAAGAGATTAAATTTGACAGAGAGGGAAGAATTTTTTCTGTAAGCAGAACCTGCTCGGAATTTAATAATAATAACATTGGTGAACTGGTATGGGAATGACCAATGATGACCTTATTTATTTTTACCAATCCATCAATAAATATATTGAAAGGTGAATAATTATTCCCAGATATTTGTTGTTGGAGACATACATGGCTGTCATATTTTGCTTGCTCAAATACACAAAAAAATTCTAGATAAGTCCAATAATACGAGCGGAAACAAACTACTTGTATATTTGGGTGATTATATTGATAGAGGGCCAAAGATTAAGGAAACAATTCAAGCACTTTTAGATTTTCAACCTGATAATTTTCAACAAATATTTCTTTTGGGAAACCATGAGCAGATGATGCTCGATTTCATCAATAACGTCCCAGATAGTTTGTATCTTTGGATGTTAAACGGCGGTGATGAAACATTAAATAGTTACGGAATAAAAGACACGGTATTTTTTAACAATGAAACTAAAAGCAAAGAAACGATACGTGGTGAATTGGTCAACAACATTCCAAAAAACCATCTTAAATTTTTTCATAATCTCACTTTATCTTACAAATGGGGTGATTATTTCTTTGTTCACGCAGGCATTGACCCTGATGTCCCTTTGAATAAGCAAGATAAAAATACATTGATATGGCAACGAAAAAGCAAGTTTCTTGATAATACAAAACTGTTTGAAAAAATCATTGTACATGGTCATACTCCTCAACCAAAAATAGAAAATTTAGCTAACCGAATAAATTTAGATACTGGGGCATTCTACACAGGAATTCTCTCTTGCTTAATTATTAATACTAAGACAGGTGAAAAGAAATTTATTAGTACAAAAAATTAAAATGAAAATATTGAGTTAGTTTATGATGATAGCTTATATCTGTCGATGTCCTTATAAATCGGCCCGTCTTTAGTAAGAATGGATTCTTTCAAATAAAAATCCCTGACCATAAATGATATTTCATTTACACTCATTTCATTGATTAACCGGAGAAAAGAATTTTTATCTGCAAGACTTTTAACACGAGCGATAGTAACGTGGCCCATAAACCTGTATTCTGATTCAAAAATATCATTCAAACAATTATCAACCAATGGCTGCAAGAGTACGTTAGAGACCTTCACCCAAATTATTTTGATAAACTTTTGAGAAAAAACACCAACATCCTTTAGTGTCAATTCAAACGGATGATGCTTGATGGAGGATAATCTTTTTTTAACATCGTTTATCACCCCACTTTCTATTTCACCTAAGAACTTTAAAGTCAGATGTAAATTTTCACCAGAGGTTAACCTTCCATTGAAGTTAGGCTTAAGTTTTTCTTGTATTTTTTGAATTTCCTTAATTGCATCCATAGATAAATCAATGCCAATAAAACATCGCATAATTTATCATACCACCATTAAACAAAAGTTTAAGAGGGTTTTTTTTAGGTATAAGCAATCCACAAACTTGTTAATATTATTGTATTATGTTGCTTAAACCAGTTTTCCTTCTTTAATATTTCATGAAATATATAATGATAAAAGAGAATGTTAGAAAAATTATTAATAATTTGCTGCTATTTTGATTATCATCCCAGAACCAGATTGGTGGATGTGAAAATTGGATTTGGACCTTCAGGAAAGATTGAAAAGGTTGAATGTATGATTTGCAAGAAAGTTTACATTCAAGACAAAAAATCCATCAATCCGACAATAGTTCTGCTAGTCATTTTACTCTTTGTCATAGTTATGCTACTCTTTTAGTGTGGATGGAATTATTTAAAAAACATTAACTGTCGCAGATTCCATGGAAATTTTTTTCAAAATAATGCTTGCGATTAATTATATAAAGCATACGCTTACTAGTGAAGATAGGAGGGTATTATTGATACCGCCAGTTGTCTGATGGGTGGTGGCCACAACCAACATTATTTTAAACAATTTAGCAGAACTGTTTCACAGTCCTAGCATTAGGTGATGAGCCGAAATATACCCCAATCAACACGATATGTTATTGGGGTTTTTCTTATTTTTTGTAAGGCTTCAATTTCTCCAATATTTTTATCATACAATCAATGATATCATTGATGCACTGAGCTACTATTTCTTCTTTTTTGGTAGTATTAATCTTACTAGTAGCTTTTTTTTTGGTTTTCTTCTTTTTAGCAGCCATAAGTTTTCTTTATCATTATGAATATACTTAATCTATAAATAAAAGTTTTTCTAGGCATCCAAGGACGTACCAGCGGTGACTATCAACAGGAGGAGTAATATGAAAAGTAAGATACGCCCAAGTAATGCCATATTAACAATTGATTCTTAAAAACTGAATCAAGCATAATCATAATGTAATTAAGGTAAAATTATGAAGAGGAGTAATTAGTTGGAAAATTAGATTAAAGTGTAATTAATAGTTTTTTTGTTTTTCTAAAAAAATCAATAACTTTTCTTCAACATTAAATTCAAAGAGATTGTTGTGCCCGGCATTGGGAACAAATAAAGCCTCTTTTGGTTCAGGAGCAGCATCAAATACCTTTTTTCCTAATGATATGTTAATGATGTTGTCTTTTTCTCCGTGTATCACCAGCAGCGGTGATTTAGTGTTTCCTATTATCCTCAGAATGTCATAACGGTCTAACACCAACCATTTAGCAGGTAGATACCAAAAATGACGCTGAGCAACGTCAGCGATGGACGTAAAGGGGGCCTCTAAAACCGTGGCAGCAAAGGCAGCCTCAGAGGACAATTTTACTGCTACTCCGCATCCTAAGGATTCACCGTAAAGAATAGTTTTATCAGAGGATATTTGTTGTTTTGATAAAAACTCCAATGCCGACAGAGCATCATAATATAGACCCCCCTCCGTAGGCTTGCCTGGATTGCCGCCATAACCTCTGTATTCAAGAAATAAAAAACCATAGCCAGCAGTGATGAAACGTTTAAATTTCTCAACCCTATGTCCGACATGTCCTGCGTTGCCATGAAAGATGAGGATTGTATATCCATCTTGCGTTCTCGGTTTTTTAAACCAAGATTTTAGAACTAATCCATCCGATGTGGTGAGTTCAATCTCTTTTAATCCACTATCAATAAAATACGAAACGTCAATTTTCTCTTTTGAGGGGAAATAGAGGTAAGACCTTTGAAAAAAGAAAAGGAACAAGACAAGCAGTGCATAAATACCAATGGCATAAGTTAGGATTAATAACATTTTTGTCATTTCATAATATTTATGAAAACTGAATTAGTTTTATAGCACCATTGTTTCAAGAATGAATAGATGAATACGCAGCACTAACTTCTCTTGAAAGATTTTATAGCCAGTACGTAAATAACAATATTAGTGAAAATAAGTAAAAACCCTAAATAAAATTGTAATTCAGCAGTTAGATTGTCAGGATAGACAATGGGCATTAAATATTGTTCAATAAAACTGCTTGGATAACTTTTCAAACCCGCCTTCTTTAAAAACCAATTTTCTAAATATGTTAATGGACAGATAGAATGAGATAATTCAATATATGCTCCATAAATAACAGAAGGAATATGAATAAAAGCAATTTTTTTTGATGCAAAGAGAATCAACGCTCCAAATATAACAAAAACTATAAAAGCAAAGTGCATTGCAAGTGTTAAATTGGCACCAAAACCATAGTACATTTTAATATCCCGCCATTATACAGTTAAAAGGTCTCTTACATTCTTAATATGAAAAATTTGTATATTTTTCACTTAAGTTCCAAAGCCTTTTCTGTGTGTTTTGGTTGTATGTTTGCCCAGAGCTGGTTAATGGTTCATGCTTGTGAAAATATTTTCCAGTAACTTCCTCTAAATCTTTCTTCATTGCCAAATAAATACTGGTTTCTGCGCCTTCCTGAGGACTTTTGCCAAAAAGTTTCTGGGACAGCATAAAGAAAAACTTCACTAAACCGCTGTTATTATGGCCCAGACCTGTATTAACAAATCCAGGATGCAAGCAGTTAACCGTTGCGCCTTTTGACTTTAGTTTATTTGATAAAAAATAAGTGAACAATATGTTGCACAACTTTGATTGACGATAGGCTCTATACCCATCATATGTCTTTCTCATTTCAATATCATCAAAATTTAAATCCATACCTTTATGAACAGATGAAGCAACGTTTACAATCCTTGGTTTATGGGAATCCAAAATCACCGGAAGAAGCAAACCCGTTAACAAAAAATATGCTAAATGATTAATGGCAAAAGTTTTTTCTATGCCATCAACACTTTCTTCTCTCTTAAAAAAAGCGGCTCCAGCATTATTTATCAGTACATCGATATTAGAAAATTTTCTCTTTACAAATTCCGCAATGCTTTTAATTTCTATTTGTGATGACAAATCACCATTGATAAAATGAACATCTTCATTGCCTGTATTTCTTCTAATTTCATTTAATTTATTTTTTCCTTTTAAAGCATTCTTGCCAGTTATGATTATTGTTTTTTTTGTCTTTGCAATTTCTTGAGCAGCTTGAAAACCAATGCCATTAGTACCACCTGTAATGAGAAAAATTTTCTTGCTCATATTTTTAATTATACCACCATTCCCCCAAAGGTTAAGAGGGTTATTTTAGAAGTCTTTATCGTAAATGTTTCCAAATGACGTATAGAAAATTACGAAAGTCCTTGAGCTTTTGTGTGGTCATTGTAAAATTTAGTTAAAAAAGTAGTGTTGCAATTATGGCTATTAGTGAAAAAAGGAAAGAGTATCAGAGGGCTTACAGAGAAGC
>Ga0208467_1000011_pt1 | contig 74388 bp, 68 predicted proteins | sample DeeseametaMP2098_FD_184176 | JGI IMG/M metagenome (GOLD analysis project Ga0208467, IMG submission 184176) | Marine microbial communities from the Deep Pacific Ocean - MP2098 (SPAdes) | ecosystem: Environmental > Aquatic > Marine > Oceanic | place: North Pacific Ocean | collected 2011-05-26 | reverse complement strand
AAAGAAAAATTGATTACAATTGCAAATGCAACAAATGGTAAATATGTATCTTGGGAATCCCGGGCTGAAATAATTGACCGCATTAAACAGGAACATAAGGAGGAAATAGTCGTTAGGGATGTGAGATTAAATGAATACACTTTAGGAATTCTATTATTAGTTATACTCTTATCTATAGAATGGTATATTAGGAGACTTATCGGTTTAAGTTGATATTATTTATTTTCTTTACGTCAATAAATATGTAGTTTTCACACTTCAAAAAAGGAATTTATGAAGAATATAGCAGTCATTGGAACAGGATATGTCGGTCTTGTCAGCGGAGCAGGTATTTCTGATTTTGGCCATAATGTTGTATGTGCCGATATTGATAAAAATAAAATTAAACACTTACAGAATGGTGAAATACCCATTTATGAACCCGGGCTACATGAATTAGTAAATAGGAATGTTCAATCAGCCAGATTGTTATTCTCATCAGATGTCAATAAATCTATAGAGGATGCTGATGTAATATTTATTGCAGTAGGTACACCGGAAGGTGAAAATGGAGCTTCGGATTTAACCGCTGTATTGGAAGTCGCCCGGGCTATAGGGAAAAACTTAAACAGCTATAAAGTTATATGTACGAAAAGTACTGTTCCTATTGGTACAGGTGCTGAAATATCTAAAATTATAAATGAGACTTCAAACAATTCGATTGAATTTGATTATGTCTCTAATCCTGAATTTTTAAGGGAAGGATCCGCTGTAAAAGATTTTCTTTGGCCAGATAGAGTTATTATTGGAGCTTCAAATGTACGTGCATTCGATATTATGAAAAATGTGTATAGACCTCTATATATCAATGAAACACCTGTAATTCAAACAACAATTGAGACAGCTGAATTAATAAAATATGCAAGTAATGCATTTCTTTCTGTAAAAATCAGCTATATGAATGAAATTGCAAACATGTGTGATGAAATTGGAGCTGATGTACATGTTGTGTCAAAGGCAATGGGTATTGATGGAAGAATTAGCCCAAAATTTTTACATCCCGGACCCGGTTTTGGAGGATCATGTTTTCCAAAGGATACAAAAGCGCTTGTATCTATGGCAGAAAAATTTGGTACAAACCTGAATGTGGTCGAAAGCGCTATTGCGGCCAATCAACTGCAAAAAGAACGCATGGTTAAAAAATTATTTAAGCTTTTAAACAATGATGTCAAGGGCAAAACTATCGCTATTCTCGGTTTGGCTTTTAAAGCACAAACCGATGACGTTCGGGAATCACCATCCATTAATATAATTAATGCCCTAATAAACAATGGTGCTAATGTAAAAGCATTTGATCCTGCTGCTAATGATAATATGAAAAAACTCTTTGAGGATTTAGATACATATATGTCCTGGGAAGAAACAGTAAAAGATGCAGATTGTGTTGTTATTATGACAGAATGGAATGAATTCAGAGGTATAAACCTTTCGAAATTAAAAGAGTTAGTTAAACATCCAAATTTATTGGATTGCAGAAACATTTTAAAAATTGATGATCTGGAAAAACAGGGATTCAATTATGATAATGTAGGCAGAAAAAAACGATGAAAATCATCGCCACAGATTTTCCAGGATTGTATGTTATTGAACCGGTGGTTTTTAATGATGATCGAGGGTATTTTTTTGAAAGTTATCGTAATGAACATTTTATCCGTGCAGGCCTGGATTTAGAATTCAAACAGGATAATCAATCGAAATCTACATGCGGTGTTTTACGTGGTTTGCATTACCAACTGAATTATGGACAAGGAAAGTTGGTAAGTTGTGCTTACGGTAAAGTTTTTGACGTTGCTTTAGATATTCGTAAGGGATCACCTACATTCGGAAAAGTTTTTACAATAACATTAAATGATAAAGATCACCATGCTGTATATATACCACCAGGATTTGCCCATGGCTTTTGTGTTTTAAGTGATAAAGCAATTTTTCAGTATAAATGTACTGAAATATATTATCCCGAAGATGAATATGGTATTTCCTGGAATGACCAACAAGCAAATATTCAATGGCCTGTAAATGAACCCATTATCTCTGACAAGGACATGGCCTTTCCTCAATTAGCTGACCAGGACGAATCATTACTTCCGGAATTTGAGGTTTGAAGATGGGAAAAACCTATATTGTTACCGGAGGTAGTGGATTTATAGGATCAAATTTCATCCGTTTCATATTAAATGAAGGTTATGCTGAAAAGATCATCAATCTTGATAAATTGACTTACGCTGGTAATCCTAAAAATTTATCAGATTTTCAACAGGATGAGCGTTATGTTTTTGTTCAAGGTGATATTTGTAATCAGGATATTGTCAAGGAATTATTTCTGATTCATCGTCCGAATGTTGTTGTCAATTTTGCTGCTGAAAGCCACGTAGATAGATCAATTGATGGCCCAGGTGATTTTATCAAAACCAATATTTCCGGTACATTCACATTATTGCAGGAATCGCTTCGTTATTTTCAGACATTAGAAAATGAAAATCAAGAATTATTCAGGTTTCACCACGTTTCAACGGATGAAGTGTTTGGCAGTTTAAATGATAATGGCTTTTTCACTGAAGAAACGCCTTATGACCCCAGTTCTCCTTATTCTGCATCTAAGGCTGCTTCTGATCATTTAGTGAGAGCATGGCAACGGACCTTTGGCCTCCCAATCATAATTTCTAATTGTTCAAACAATTATGGTCCTTATCAATTTCCTGAAAAATTAATTCCTCTAATGATTCTTAATTGTTTAGCTGAAGAATCGCTACCTGTATATGGTACAGGTGAAAATGTAAGAGATTGGTTATACGTAGATGATCATTGTGAAGCCATACATACAATTATTGAAAATGGGAAAATTGGAGAAACATATAATGTTGGTGGAAATAATGAGATTATGAATATTGATATTGTAAAAACAATCTGTAATATATTAGATGAAATAAAACCTTCAACACATCTCAAATCTTACATGGAATTAATCACATTTGTGACAGATCGCCCCGGGCATGATTTCCGTTATGCCATAGATTCATCCAAATTAAAAAATGAATTAAACTGGCAACCAAAAGAAACATTTGAAACAGGAATTAAACAAACCATCAATTGGTATTTAGAAAATCAATCTTGGTGGCAGGATATTCAAAACAAAACCTATCAACAGGAAAGATTGGGAGTATTATAACATAACATGAAAATCACATTTAAATTTATTTTACCTATTATTTTATTATGTTTGTTATCTGCTCAAACAGATGAATTTGAATCATTGACGAAAGGTGCCGGTAGTTATCAACCGGTTTATCAGGATTTATCCAACCCTCCTATTCCATTGGAAAGTGAAATTGATCCGAACGTGTATTATTTAGGCCCGGGAGATCAATTGCATATTGTAGTAACATCATTAGAAAACAAATTACTTCCTGGACAGGAATATGATTTATTTAATGCAGAAACAGTTGAATATTATGAATATATAAGCCCTGTCGGAGAGTTATCTCTACCGTCAATTGGTCAATTTTCTACAAAAGGTAAAACATATCAGCAAATAAAAAAGGAAATTAAATCTGCAGCTTCAAAAAAATCATATAAAAAAATTCAAACAACAGTCAGGTTATCATCGATTCGTTCATTTAAAGTTCAAGTAATAGGAGCCGTAGAATATCCCGGTTACGTTGAAATGACACCTATTAGTAGAGTCAAAGATGCAATTAAGGCAACAAAAGGTGTTCAAAAATACGGTAGCAGTGACGTAGCATTTTTGGAACGAAATGGAATTAAGCAAAAACTGACTTTGAAAGAATTTTTAATAAATGGTGATTTAAATCAAAATCCAACATTAATAGAAGGGGATAAAATAATTATACCTTTTGTTGAAAATAAAAAAAGAGAAGAATTAAACTTTACGGAATATAAAACTAGTCAGATTATTGTTCATGGATTTGTACATCGTCCAAGAGGTTTCTCATACGTGCCCGGTTATAAAGCAAGTGATTATATTGCAATGGTAGGTGGAGTCTTAAATATTGGTAGTGAAAATAGTACAATTATTTATAGGGCAGATGGCTCTGAGTTACATGACGCCTATGATGAATTTATCGAACCCGGTGATGTTGTTGTTGTTCCTGAAAGCCTCCGCAGTCGAATGTTTGGAAATATTAGTATACTACAGACAGCAACTGCGATTGCTACTCTTTGGTTAACATATAAAGCGGCTATAGGTGGATAATGATAAAACTAACTCCCCACGAACAAAAAATACTGGATTTGGTTAAAAAGAATCCTGAAATAATCCATAATCCGGAAAAAAGGAAAGAAATTGCTGAACAAGAAGGATTTACTGAAAAAACGCTTCGGAACCGTATTGGCGATTTAAAAAAATATGGTGTTTTACCGGGATCTGATAATGCAGAGATTCCTATTGTGGATACTGAATTCGATGATATTGATCTTTATCGCATCGGTCAGATCATTTATTCAAATAAAAAAGAAATCATCCGAAACGTCATTGTAATTAGTGTTATATCTGTTATTCTAGCATTTATTTTGCCCAAAACCTACCGAACAACGGCCCTGATCATGCCACCAACAACCACAAATGAAAGAGGTGTCTTTGGAAGCGGTACGGGTCTGTTCGCTTTGCAAAGTTTACTGAGTCCGACCTCAAGTTCGGATGCAAATTTGTTCATTGCCATTCTCAAAAGTCGCACTATTATGCACAGTGCAATTGATGAGTTCAATCTTATTGAATATTATGATGTTGAAAACAAAGATAAAGCCCAGGAAATATTAGAAGAAGCTATCAATTTTGAGATAGATGAAGAGGGCACAATCCGGGTGACTATGGATATCAAAACCAGGTGGCTTCATTTTGAGGAAGATGAAATATTTTGCAAAACCCTATCTCGGGATATTACTAATTATTTTGTCTCAAAACTGGATATGATAAATAAAAGATTAAAATCAGAAAAAGCTACACAACACCGCAAATTTATAGAAGACCGCTATTACCAGAATATTGAAGACCTTGCATTGGCTGAAGAAGTATTAAAAACTTTCCAGGAAACACATAATGCTGTTGCTTTACCTGAACAAACATCCGCCTCAATCCAGGTTTCCTCCGAAATATTGTCAAGAATCTCAATCCAGAAAGTCAAATTGAGTGTATTAGAGGAAACACTTTCAGAAACACATCCGGAAGTACAATTTTTAAAGTCAGAGCTGTTTGGTTTACAAAAAGAATTGGATAAAATGGATTTTGGTGATCCCGAAGGTGCTGTTATTCCTAGTTTTTCCAATGTACCTAAACTGGGTTTAGAATTAGGAAGGTTAATGAGGGATGTTGAAGTTCAAAATACGCTTTATAATTTTTTGACTCAACAATATGAAGAAGCAAAAATTCAGGAGGCGAAGGATACTCCCACTGTCCAAGTTTTGGATTACGCCATCCTGCCTGATGTAAAATTTAAACCGGTTCGGTCTCGGATTCTAATTATTGCCTTTGCTGTATCTACTATTTTTTCCATATACTTTGTTTATTTCAGAACCCGTTGGCAAATATCTCGAACCAGAATCAAATCATAACTATCCTTCCCTGGTTATGAATACCGCACTTAACACCGGTACAAGCCAGAATGACTGGAATATTGACCGCGCACTCCTTTTTATTATTCCTCTAGTATTTATTTCGGTGCTGATATGGATGCCGGAAGAATGGCTTCTGGAATCATCTATGCTTTGTATCTCGATTTTTACGTACATATTAATCACTTATAAACAGCGCTTGGTTTATGGTTTTTCCGGAATCAGGATCGCTTCAATTCCATCCACAATCATTGCCACATTTACATTTTTCATTTCGGTGCCTGCAATTTATGTTCTCATGATCAGGGAGCATCCTAATGAAGTACCTTATTTCTATTCAATCCTTTTATTCTATTTCCTATTTCCTGCAGGGTTGTTTATTGGTCAACTCTATAAGAAAATAGAATGGAGTAGGGTCAGAAATCTTTTAAAGGTGGAGGTTGAGTTTCAAAAATTTGATAAAGTCTTTTATGAGATTATTTTGATTTTATTCTCTGTATCGATCCTTATCTTGGTTACCTATTTGATACGTGTAGAGAATATTCCCCTTATTGAATTAATAAAAAATCCTGGGGATAGCTCTCGATTCTGGCTACTGCGGGAAGATGCATTGAAGTCGTTGAATATGACAAAGATCGAACGCTATATGTTTTTTTGGCTGCGCTCACTTTTTATTCCTTTTGGCATTATTGCCGCCCTCTTTCTTTCAGCGAATTACCGTAAACAAAAGTATAAAATATTATTTGTCCTATTTTTCGTATTCGGCATGGTCGTAAACACACTAACTCTTGAAAAATCACCTATTGCATCAGTCTTCTTATCCATTGCTGCCTATATTTTTCTCAAACGAGTAAAAGTGAAAGCCAGTCTTATTATTGTTCTCATATTCATTATCTTGGCCGGTCCACTCCTTATTTCATACTTATTATTCATTGATCGGGAGGATGTGTTTAATGTGATCTTCTGGTCTTATATCAATCGATTATTTGTTGCACCATCCGAAGTCCTTTTTTATTATTTCAAATATTTTCCTGAAACACATGATTTTTTAATGGGACGTTCAAGCCAACTTTTTTCATGGATGCATGCAGAGGGTACGTTCCCAGTTTCTAATTATATTGCCAAATTGTGGTGGAATATGCCTGAAACAACCGGTTTCGCGAACGCAAATTATTTAGGAAACTTTTGGAGTGATTTTGGCTGGTACGGTACCACGATTTCAACATTTGTTTTTGGCATCATCGCTCATTTGTTTCAATGGAAAATTTTTCATACCACTCGATATAGAAAGAATTTACTTTACCTTATTACAATGTCTATATGTGTCCCCTCATTTACTTTCGGTTTCTTTAGTTCGAATTTTACGATTCTGTTTTTTACAAAAGGCTTGTTGCTACTGGTATTTTTCCTCTTTGGTTATGATTATTGGCAAAGGCGTACAATGGTCAAGGTAATGAAATGAATTGGTTGAAAAAGCATTTATCATTCAAAGCTGATATGATCATCACCTTGCTCAATGGCTTAGTTGTTATTGGTAGTGTATTTGTACTCAATGGATTAATTGCCCGTCTCCACGGCCTAGATGTATTAGGCGAATTCCTATTGATAAAAAGAACGTTATCTGCTGGAGTTGGCATTTTGTTAGTGGGAATGAATGTGGGTTTACCTAATTATTTAAGCAGAAATTTTAACAGGGCATATGCTGACAATTCATTTATCTTATTTCTCGTTGTTTCAGTACCCCTTTCGATTTTTTTATTAGGGGGTTTACTTTGGTTCGGTATTGCTGGTTTCTATCAGGAACACTTTTGGTTATATATACTTTTTTCAATAAGTATTAGTGCCCAATTTATGGCCTATGCGCTGTACCGAGGCTACATGAATATGCTAGGTGCGAATGTGTTACAATTATTGGGTACTGCTATAATTCCTATTCTTATTTTTTCTTCGGTAAGTTCACTGAATGATGGGTTGTTTTGGATTGGGGGAAGTGTTTTGACAATTATGATCCTAGCCTTTTTATCCCGCAACCGAGGGGTAAACTTGCGTAAGATAAATCTCCAGAAATCCAAAGAACTACTACAGTACGGTTTTGAGCGTGTCCCCAGTTTTGTTTCGCAATTTATTTTATTAGCAGGTATACCGATTATATTGGCTCAATCAGTCAATTTTGAAAGTGTAGCATACTTTAATTCCAGCTTAAGCTTGGTCCGGCTTTCATTGCTCTTTACTCATCCTATAGGAATGGTATTACTCCCTCGGATCGCAAATAAAATAGCTAGTGGATCTAATGCGGATATTAAGCATCTCCTAGGCATTCTTTTAAAAGCAGGGACTATTTTCAGTATTATCGGCACAACATACATTTATATAAATGCATCGATTATATTACAATTCTGGTTAGGCACGGTTAGTGACTCAGGCGTTATTATTTTACGTTTCACTATTCTGGCCTTGCCGTTTTATTCATTCTCTGGTTTAACTAGAAGTCCCATTGATGCTGTTTCGAAGCGCGGGTATAATTCCCTAGTCTATGGTTTGGGTGCTGTAACAATGGTAACTATTTTTCTGATAGGTCAAAAATTTCAAGCAGATCTTTTAAGCAACGCCTTGTTTAGTTTTCTCATCAGTCATATTGTCACCGGATTGGTTAGCGCATTTTTTATGAAAAAACTGTATGCACATCAGATATGGGATCTGAAATTAATACGGGACATTATTATTAGTATTGTCACTATGCTTTTAGTTCACTATCTGGTTTCGTTAGTAATCATGCCTGATTTTACCAGATTAATTATTACTAGTGTTATTTACTTTGTCATCGGTATTATTCTTATACGTTTAACCAACACGGGCTGGCTGGCTGAATTAAAGGCAAAAATATATGCTTGAAAAAAGTATCTTTATTGGTACGAGTGTACATAGATGGAATGACAACCGTGTTTTCCATAAAGAAGCAGTATCTCTGGCAAGTCAATTTCGTGTCGAATTACACGCACCTGCAAATTTTGCTAACAAAACTTTACATGGTGTAAATATTATAGGTTTACCCTTATGGAAAAAGGAATCAGATAGAAAAATTCTGCGTAGTGAGTTATGGTCAAGATTGAAAGTTTCTAAAACCGAACTATTTTATTTTCATGATCCTGAATTGATTTGGATTGGAATAAAGGCTAGACTATTTTTAAGAAAAAAAGTAATCTATGATGTTCATGAAAATACTGTCGAATCCATAAAAGGAAAAAAGTGGTTAAATACCTTAACCAAAAGACTTGCCATTATTGGTTACAAATTATTTGAATGGATTGGAAAACAATTATTTAGTCATTTCATTTTAGCTGAAGATTCATATAAAACATTAATTCCCCATAATTCTACGATTGTTTTGAATTATCCTATAGTAGATGAGTCTAATGGAAATAGTAAACATAAATTATATGATCTTGTATATTTAGGAGATGTAAGAGAAGATAGAGGTGCATTGATAATGTTAGAATTAATCAAACAATTAAAGAAAAATAGAGGAGAAATTAAATTAGCATTATTAGGTAAAATCGTAAACAGAGATAAACTTGACATAATCATTAAAAAATATTGTCTTGAGCAAAATATTAAATTTTTTGAGTATGTTGATTATCAGGAAGCAATTAAAATCGTTAAAAAATCTAAAGTAGGATTATGTTTGCTAAAACCTTCACAGAATTTTATGCATTCATACCCCACAAAACTTTTCGATTATATGAATGCTGGTATTCCTTTTGTAAGCTCAAATTTTCAATTATATGATGAATTAATCCAAAAAAGTAACGCAGGTATTTCTGTGGATCCCCTTAATATAACTGAAATAATTAACGCGGTTAATCAATTATTAGGTGATGCAGATTACCGTGAGCAGCTTGGTAAAAATGGAAAGTTATCATTGGAACAAAAATATAATTGGCAAAGTCAATCTGATAGGTTAATAAAAGTAATAAAGTCTCTATAAATATGAAAATTTTACAAGTTATTTTTTGGCTTTCTTCATTTGCAGTTTTATATACATCTATTATCTATATTGTTGTACTGAATTTTATCAAAAATAATTCTTACAAAAAAAATTCAAATTATTTTCCATCTGTTTCTCTTATAATAAGTGCTTATAATGAAGAAAAAACGATAAAGAAAAAATTAAGTAATACATTTGAGTTAGATTATCCTAAAAACAAAATACAAATTATAGTAGCTAATGATGGATCTTCCGATAATACTATGATTGAAGCGTCAAACTTTGAAAATATTGATCTTTTAGATTTACCAAGAGGGGGGAAGACAAATGCTCAAAATGAAGCCGTTAAAATTGCAAAAAATGAATTTTTAATATTTAGTGACGCAAATAATATATATGAAAAAGATGCCATTCAAAAATTAGTAGCTAATTTTGCTGATGATAGAGTAGGGGTAGTTTGCGGAGAACTTAGATATAGAAATAATCTTTCAAAAGAGCATACATACTGGAATTATGAAGTAGCTTTAAAAAAAGCTGAAAGTAGAATAGGCCGTTTAGTGGGCGCAAATGGTAGTATATATGCTGTTAGAAGAGATCTCTATAAATCTCTCCCAAAAGACTCCATTAGTGATCTATTAGAGCCAATGATAATATATGGAAATGGATTCGATATAGTATATGAACCAAATGCTATAGCAGTAGAAGATACTCCAAGAGAAGTTTTTTCTCGTAAAAGACGAATTATATTAAGGAGTTTGGGTTCAATCAAATATGTAGGGTACTTACTTAACCCCTTCCATAAGCGATCTTTATTTATTACATTTGTTTCCCATAAGTTATTGCGTTGGTTCCTTCCAATTTTCCTTTTTATCATGTTTTTTTCTTCAGGGTTACTTTATTCTAATTCCGAACTTTATTTCTTTATCTTTTTACTACAAGTTGCAATGTACACTCTAGGGTTATTATATAGTGGAGTTCGTTATTTTATTGTTGTGAACTTTGCGTCAGCTTTTGCTATATGGGATTGGCTAATAGGTAAAAAACAAACTACATGGTCTGTGGTTCGTTAATAATTTAGCCAAAGACCAAATCGTCCAGAAGATACTTTTTCATTCGCATCATAAGTTAATTTCCCGGTGATATAGACTAATTGAGTCAGTCGATAATCGAACTTTAAACCAATAAGTGTTGATTCACTGATATCACCTAATAGCATAGGCGTGTTATCATCTAATGATTGATCCCGGTCATTAGAATTATTAGTAGGATTGCTTCCGGGACCACTACTTTTAACCAGATGTTGGCAAGAGATAGTCCATAATGATTGTGGAGAAAGCCACCAGTTAGATTCAAAATAAAGTAATTGTGAATTCGGTCCGTTGGGGAATCCAAGCCCGATGTCGCCTGATGTGTAATTAGCCAGAGAATCATAATGGGTATAAACCCAAGGCCTACTTACTGTCCATTCAACTCTAAAATCTGGATATTTTGGGTTGGAAAAAGGAACCCAATGTACTCCGGATTGGAAAACAAACTTATTCCCCCACCAGGGTTTAAATAATTTAGCCCAATCCAATTCATCCCAAAGTAGTGTTTGGTAAACTAAAACACCCGGACTCATGCGCCAGTAATAATCCACAGCCATAAGGATATTACCCCGGTTTCCTAAATTATGTTCGCTTGCCCAGAACCAGTTTAAAGGGAGTAAAAATTCCGCATCAAATCTTCTCCCTCCATAGACAGCCATCTCTGAAACGGAAGCGGTAAAATTGGATGTGAGATCTATTTCCAGCCGATGAGCCGCGACATTTTTTTCAAGAACTGATGTCATAATATGGATCTTTTCGGTAGAAAAAGGGAGCAGAAACCCATGGATGCTTTTGAATCGAACTTTATTGAAAGATTTTTCCATACCAATAAAAGGAAAGGGGGCGGTGTTCGCAGAAAAGATGGGGGAATAATTTGGCGAGTAACCCCAGGTAAAAGGTGTCTTGCTCAGTTCAAAGTCTAAATGTTTTCCTTTATAGTGGATCAGACTTCGGTCTTCATACCAGATACTCCAATTTACCTCAGGGTAATATTTAACCCATTGGTCTTTATAAGAACTGATTTGTTCCGGAATTGGTAGTGCCCCAACATAACGGTTCATACGGAAATCTGTATGTACTGTAATAGTGTTGTCTAAAAATACAGAAAAGGCAAAACGGTCTCTATATAAATGGTGTGGTTCATCTGAAAATTCAAACGTTATCTTTTCTTCCAGGTCTGCCCAGAAAATATTTTGGGAATCTTTATACGTTAAGATATGGGGTTCATGAACATCAATGGAGAATGTGGTTAGTGAGGAAAAATCAGAAGATAGTTTTTGTTTCTCCCAGGGGAATTCCATACCATCATGAATCTTATTAATGCTGAATTCTGCACGAAATCTTTTGATCAGTTTATCTTGGTTAGAGGATTTTCTTTCCAGTTCATTCAACAGATCTAAGATTGTTCCCCTGTACAATGGCATGGAACTACCGTATTTAATATCCAATCTCCCTTGAGCAATTTCCTGGCGTATGAATACATATACTGGGTGATCTAATTCAATTGGTACATGTTGGCAAAAAAGTATTGTTCCAAAAATTAATTGTAATATGATGGAGAAATGCTTGGTTAACACTTTTTGCTTAATCATTTTCATTTTGTTTTACTTTGACTGATTTTATGAATCTTTTGTAATATTTTGAAATGGATTTATTAGATTCCCAATTATTTTGAATTAATGATGATACTTCATTTTTCATGAAATTACAAATTAATAAAAGATTGGACGTTGGCAGATAAAACAGGTGAATCTTTTTTACTAAATCCCCAATAAATTGGAATTTTACTGATTTCAGCATTCATGATTACGTTTTTGAAATGTAATGATGCTTCACTTACATCCCAAAAGACTCCATTAGTGATCTATTAGAGCCAATGATAATATATGGAAATGGATTCGATATAGTATATGAACCAAATGCTATAGCAGTAGAAGATACTCCAAGAGAAGTTTTTTCTCGTAAAAGACGAATTATATTAAGGAGTTTGGGTTCAATCAAATATGTAGGGTACTTACTTAACCCCTTCCATAAGCGATCTTTATTTATTACATTTGTTTCCCATAAGTTATTGCGTTGGTTCCTTCCAATTTTCCTTTTTATCATGTTTTTTTCTTCAGGGTTACTTTATTCTAATTCCGAACTTTATTTCTTTATCTTTTTACTACAAGTTGCAATGTACACTCTAGGGTTATTATATAGTGGAGTTCGTTATTTTATTGTTGTGAACTTTGCGTCAGCTTTTGCTATATGGGATTGGCTAATAGGTAAAAAACAAACTACATGGTCTGTGGTTCGTTAATAATTTAGCCAAAGACCAAATCGTCCGAAAAATACCTCATCATTAGTATCATATGAACTATTTCCTTCAATAGTTATAGTAGCAGTTATTCTATAATTAAATCTAATTCCAATGTTTAATGAATTATTAACTTTTCCCATAACCATCTTCGTTTCTTCATCTAATATTGGATCATCAAAAGTATAATTATCATTTGAATTGCTTCCTTCGCCAGACCCTTTTTTTATGTAGTACATATTAAAACTCAATTGTGATTTATATGATGGCCACATATTCATTTCCATAAAAATAAGTTGAGAATTAGGTCCTAACGGGAATCCTAGGCCGTGTTTTGCTGATGTATAATTCAACAAGGAATCGTTGTGTGTATAGACCCAGGGTCTACTCGCAGTAAATTCAATTCTGAAATCAGGTAATTGTGGATTTGCAAAAGGAACCCAATGCAATCCTGATTGGAAAATGAATTTATTACCCCACCAAGGACTAAGTAATTTGAACCAGGAAAGTTCATCCCAGAAAAATGTACCATAAATAGATAACCCGGGTTTTGCATTCCACATGGCATCGAAGGACATAAGCACATTATCCCGATTGCCAAGCCCGTGTTCTTCTGACCAAAATAAATTAATCGGCAATAAATAACCCAATTCAATATTTCGACGTGCGTAAATAACCATTTCATTAAATGAAACAGTTAGTGATGATGTGAGATCAATTTCAAAACGATGAGCGGCAATATGTTTTCCCTCAATACTTCCTTTACGATTGTCCCCAAAGGGATCTAAAGAGCCCATAAAACTTTGAACTCGAATTCTTTTATAATCTTTTGAAAATCTGAAAAATGAAAAGGATTGCACATTTGCAGATAAAACAGGTGAATCTTTTTTACTAAATCCCCAATAAATTGGAATTTTACTGATTTCAGCATTCATGATTACGTTTTTGAAATGTAATGATGCTTCACTTACATCCCAAACGAGCCAGTCAGTGTTTTCTTCTATAAGAGCAAATCCTTGTTTGAATTCTTCAGGAAGTGGATGTCCTTCTTTATAGCCAATTCTGAATAATGAATATTTGCTGTGAAAGGATAATTGATTGGTGAATTTCCCTGAAATGGTTACTCGATCATTATAGAATGCTCGCTGAATGGTATCTTGAATATCAATGCTAAAAATTTCTTCCCAGTCAGCCCACATCAATAAATTATCGTCATGATAAGATATAAATTTGGTTTCAGCGTTTTTAGAATCATAAGGTTTTATAATGTTTTTAATGGCTGTAGAGATTTGTTTTGATTGCCATGGACCTTGGATACCATGTTCAATTTCAAGAACAGCAAATTCTTTTTTAAAGCGCATTAACAATGATTCTTCACGTGATGATAAATTATAATCATCAGTAGATAATTTATCTAAAGCTTCCAAAATTTGGTTAACTGTAAAGGGTCGAATTCCAGGATGGATAACGTCGATTTTATGTTGTGTTAGTATGCGTAAAATAAAATCATTTACAGGATGATTCATGGGGATAGGTACATTTTGCCCTGTTAAAATACCGATATATAAAATTACGATAATAAATCGAAGCAATAGTTGTTGAGAATGTTTTAGCATATACAATAAGTCTAAGGCCTTTAAAAGATTGGATTCTATAATTATGTCAAATACTTGACAACGTCTATAAATAGACTGTACTTTCAACCAACTTCAAGGAGTATTATCGCCCTAAATCGCTAACAGTTAATCGGAAAATAAAACGAAATTATTATGAATAACTGTATAGCGATCCCCATTTCTGGTGTGATCCAGCACATTTAACAGAAATATAAAATCAACTAATATTTCATTATTATGCTGGAAACATTCCAACACTTACGTATTCGATATCCCCGGTGGATAGTGGCCTGGGGAATTTATTTCTTTGATGCACTCTTTTCTGCCATGGCTTTTACACGGGTACTGCTGCCTGTTTTTGTTAATCGTACATACTTTTCATCTCTGGATATATTTATGATATTTGCGGTGATGCAAACTGTGTTAGGTATAATATTTTTACCCATGAATCTTTACAGAAGCGAACCAACCGTTTCCCGATTTTATGAAATACAACAAATGGTTCGTACAACATTCTTGATTGCACTATTGGCAATATTTGTTGATGCCCTAAAACCTGGCATTTGGTTGTTATCTCCTCAAGTGATTCTGCGCTATTGGTTGGCGTTGGCATTTGGATTGGTTATTTCCAGATGGACGTTTCGTACAGTGCAAAAATATTTATTGACTAAAGGGTATGGTTTAAGAAAAACAATTATTGTAGGAATAAATAAAAGAGGGTTTCAAGTAGCCCATGACATTGTTGCCCAAAATCACCAAGGATTTGATTTACTTGGTTTTGTTCATTCAGATGATGATCCCCAATTAAATGGCGATGAAGAAATGAATGTCATAGGTTATGAAAAAGACCTGAAACAGATTATTTTGGATAATCAAATATCGGAAGTCATTGTTGCACCAGTGAAATTAGAACATACTCACGTTACACGCATTATCACCCGGGCAAACGGTTCGCCGGTATCTATAAAAATTGTTCCGGACCTCCATGAAGTTATCAGCGGTCTAGCCCGTACAGAGCAGATTTATGGGGTACCATTAATTCAAGTTAACCCGAACCTGAATACTGTTTATAATACCATTATTAAACGAATTTTAGATTTATGTTTAGCTATTCCAATGTTGATTATATCGTCACCATTATGGATAATAGTTTCAGCATGTATAAAACTCGATAGCAAGGGTCCGATGTTGTACAAACAGGAACGCATTGGCAAAAATCATAGACAATTTTTCATTTACAAATTCAGGACAATGGTTAAAAATGCAGAGCAAATGACGGGACCTGTTTGGGCCAGAGATGATGACCCTCGTATAACAAGAGTAGGGAAATTGTTGAGAAGATTTCGTTTGGATGAATTGCCCCAATTATTCATGGTGATTAGAGGAGAAATGAGTTTGATTGGTCCACGACCTGAGCGTCCATTTTTTGTAGATAAATTGGTTGATGAATATCCGTTTTATTATCGTCGCCATAAAATTCGTCCAGGAATTACAGGCTGGGCGCAGATTAAACATCCCTATGATCAAAATATTGAAGATGTCCGACAGAAATTAAAATATGATTTTTATTATATTGAGAACCTGAGCTTTTCCCTGGATCTTAAAATTATGTTGAGTACTGTTTGGGTGATGTTGTCTGGAGAAGGACGTTAGTATACCGTTGTAAATCCCTCATAATCGCTCTAATTTTTACACTTAATAAATACACTTATATAAATGATATCCATATCCCGCATTCGTGAAAATCCAGATGCTATACAACAGGCAGTAGCAGCAAAAGGAGAAAAGATAGATCTGAATTCGTTGCTTGATCTTGATAAACAACATCGAGACACTCAAACACAGGTCAATGATCTACGGGCCGAGCGCAACCAAGTCTCGGAAGAAATTGCCAATGTAAAACGCACCGGAGGTGATGCAAGTGATGCAATTAACGCCATGCGCGAAGTGGGAGATAAGATTAAATCACTGGAAGATAAGGCAGATACGTTCAAATCAAAAATCCAGTCAGCTTTGGAATTGATCCCTAATACTCCCCATAAATCCGTTCCTGCAGGCAAAGATGAAACAGAAAATAAAGTTGTAAGAGAATGGGGAGATAAACCTGAATTTGATTATAAAATTAAAGATCATTTGGAATTGGGATCAGATCTCAAGCTCTTGGATTTTGAACGAGCTGCAAAAATTGCAGGATCAGGTTTTCCTCTTTATACAGGTTTGGGTGCTAAACTGGAAAGAGCCTTGATCAATTATATGCTGGATTTTCATATTAGTGAACATGGTTACACCGAAATTTTCCCACCCTTTATGGCAAAATCTTCCGCTCCATTTACGTGTGGACAATTACCGAAATTTGCGGAAGATATGTATTATACGGATAAAGATGAACTCTATCTCATTCCCACATCAGAAGTTCCTGTGACCAATTACCATAAGGATGAAATTCTGAAAGAAGAAGATTTACCGAAATTTTACACTGCATATTCTGCATGTTTTCGCAGAGAAGCAGGTTCCTATGGAAAAGAAACGCGGGGACTATTGCGTGTTCATCAATTTAATAAAGTAGAAATGCTAAAATTTGTAACACCTGAAAATTCATATACTGAATTAGAAAAATTAGTTGAAAATGCGGAGGCAATACTTCAAGCTTTGGGGTTGCATTATCGCGTCATTGAATTATGTACCGGAGATTTGAGTTTTGCTGCTGCCAAGTGTTATGATTTAGAAGTTTGGTCACCGGCAGAAAACACATGGCTGGAAGTTTCTTCCTGTAGTAATTTTGAAGATTTTCAATCTCGCCGGGGGAATATTCGTTATCGGCGATCCAGTGATAAAAAAACAGATTTTATCCATACATTGAATGGATCAGGTGTTGCAACTCCGCGATTGGTGATTTCGTTGCTTGAATCGAATCAAACACCTGATGGGAAAGTCATTATTCCCAAAAATTTGCAGCCCTATATGGGGTTAGAGGTCCTAGGCTGATTCGATCCATTTGGGTCTTGTTTAATATTTTCTTTTGGACGCCCATTTGGGCGACCATTGGAATTGTCTTTTCATTTTTTGATTGGAGTGGTAGACCCATTGCCTGGGTTGCAAAACGATGGTCAAAGTTACTTTTATCTATTAGCGGTATTCCCTATTCTGTTAAGGGTCTTGACAATTTGGATTCTAATCAACAATATGTATTTACGTCTAACCACGAATCAGCATTTGATATTTTGCTGGTCTTCGCAACATTACCATATAAATTGGTATTTATGGCCAAGACTGAATTGCGAAAAATTCCATTTATGGGCTGGGCTATGATATTGGGTAAACATATTTTTGTTAACAGGAAAAACCATAAAGCTGCTATAACTTCGTTGGAACACGCCAAAATTTCATTGCGAAAATATCCACGTTCAATTATGATATTTCCTGAAGGTACACGATCTTTAAATGGAAAGATAAAATCGTTTAAGAAAGGCGGTATTATTTTAGCGATTCAAACCGGTTTGCCACTGGTGCCAATGGCCGTTTGCGGAACAATAGATGTTGTAAAAAAAGGGTCGTTTAAAATTCATCCGTCACCTATTTACCTAAAAATAGGTTTACCCATCGATATAAGTGAATATTCTTATGATGACCGAAATAGAGTTACTGAAATTCTTCGTGATCAGGTCGTAAATTTGAAGTCATCATGAACTACATAAATAACCGTTCTAGCCAATACATGATCCCGGACAATCATGTTTTTCCATTTAAGGCTAATTTTGCAAAATGTATCTTCTAAAACAAGTGAGCGTGAATGCTGTCAAGAACTGAAGCAAAGAATCTGATCATTCGTTGGCGGGAAGATGGACATAAAGTCGTATTTACAAATGGCTGTTTTGATATTTTACATCGCGGTCATGTGGAGTATTTGGAAGCTGCCAAGGAAGCAGGGGATAAACTGATTATCGGGTTAAACAGTGATAATTCAGTGAGAAAATTAAAAGGAAGCACTCGACCTTTTCAAAATGAGCAGGATAGAAGAGCAATATTAACAGCTCTTTCATGTGTGGATGTAGTTGTCGTTTTTGATGAAGATACACCGGCTAAATTAATTGCGGAACTCTTACCGGATGTATTAATAAAAGGCGGTGATTATGACAAAGATGAGATTGTAGGGCGAGATACTATACTGGCAAATGGCGGAGAAATTATAATAATCCCTTTCGTAGAAGGGGCCAGTACTTCAAATATAATTTCCAGGATTTTATCACGTAAAGCACTTGACTGACCCTTGTGTTAAGTCTAATTTCGCCTTCCAAAATTTGCTCTAAAACCTTATGATTAAAGAATTTACACGAATTTTTCTTGCACTGAATATCTTGGCAATGCCCCTATTTGCCCAAGATACGACTGCCGCTAATTCTGAAGAGTTGGAAAGTAAAATAAATAATGGGCTAACAAATACCGTTTATTCTAATGGCAATGGGTCTGTAAATCGCCTACCACAATTGTTACTGGATGTGAAAGTGTTATTGACAGAAGCTATGATTGCCGATGTATATAAAGATACATTGGAAGTGATTTATTACCTGGATCGTATTTATGATCTGCTGGGGGAAGCGGATCAACTGGGTGAAAAAACGGATGCAGATCAAGAAGAATTCGATCGCTTTATTGCATCTTTAGATGACATATATACCAAGCGACTCCATACTCTTGCATTATCAGAAGCCCCCATTTCCGCTGCCTATGCACGGCAAATGATTGATGACGCTACGATCCCTGTTGAAATGGAAATGGGAAACAGTAAATTTGTCGTCATAGATGATCGTGATGGACATATTCCTTTGGTCCGCACAAAAACAGTGGACCAGTTTATTAAATATTTTCAAACCAAGGGCCGGAAACAATTTCAAATCTGGTTGGATCGTTTACCAGAATATGGTGACTTGATTAAGGATATTTTAGATGAACAGGAACTCCCTGAAGAATTGGTAAACCTGGCGATGATTGAATCTGGACTAAATCCCAAAGCATTTTCCAAGGCCAGTGCTTCAGGTATGTGGCAGTTTGTGTACTCCACAGGAAAAATGTATGGACTGAAACGTGACTGGTACGTGGATGAACGTCGTGATCCTATCAAAGCCACCTATGCTGCCTGTGCTCATTTAAAAGATTTATTTGCTGAATTTGATCACTGGTACTTGGCGCTGGCAGCCTATAATTCCGGTTCTGGGCGTATTCATCGGGCCATTCGCTTGCACCAGACATCCGATTTCTGGCAGCTCCATTCTCTTCCCAGAGAAACGCGAAATTATATTCCATATTACTTGGCAGCAGCTATTATCACCAGAAATCCGGAAGAATTTGGGTTTGTCACCCATTCTGCAAAAAGCAAAACTCCCTTTGAATTCGATTATGTTGAATTGGAAAAAAGTGCAGACCTATCCGTTTTAGCACGTTCAGCCGGTATCAGTTTAAAGACATTGAAGTACTATAATCCTGAATTGCGCCAATCGGCTACACCTCAAAACGACACGTATGCACTGAGAATACCCAAAGGAACAGACAGTCAATTTTCAGCTAATTTTAATGCTCTTCCTATGGATCAGCGCTTTGCGCCTCAGTATATTGTACACAAGGTTCGCCGCGGGGAAAGTTTGTCGACAATTTCTAAAAAATATAAAGTGTCTATCCACGATGTGGCAGCTGTCAATAAAATTAGAAACAGGCATAAGATTAAAATTGGACAAAAATTAACAATTCCTATACGGGGAGCTTATGCATCTCACGATGGCCCGACTGGACATATTAAAGTAGTATATACAGTGAGAAGAGGGGATACGTTGGGTCATATTGCAGAAGATTACGGCACGCGAGCCGGGAAGATCAGACGTTGGAATAATTTATCTTACGGGCAATATATATATCCCGGACAAAAACTTGTTTTATGGGTGAAACAAGGATAATCCTTAACCTTGTCTCGGAGAATAACCATGACTAAACAGGATATAATTGATCAAGTATCAGAAGCAACGGGATTGACTAAAGTGGAAACAGAAACCGTAATGAATGGTGTTATGACAGCCATTATTGAGTCCCTTGCAAAAAATGAACGCGTTGAGTTACGTGGATTCGGAACATTTGGTGTTAAACACCGCAAACCGAAAAAAGCACGTAATCCGGGAACAGGTGAAACGATTTATTTGCCTGAAAGAAATGCACCGACATTTAAGCCTGCAAAACACATGCGGGAACGTGTAAATGATTCATTAACCAGAAATTGAAAGTAACGAATGCCCTGCGGAAAAAAACGTAAGAAGCGGAAGATGAATACGCATAAGCGCAAAAAACGCCTGCGTGCAAATCGACATAAGAAAAAGAAAGTTTAACTAAGAGGTTAAATAGCCCATGGGGCGTACCACACGGGTATTGCGCTGGATATTTCCCCTAATACTCACAAGTATAATTTGGGGTTGGGGGTATGATGTCCATAAACGTATAAATGACAAGGCGGCTCACATTTTGGAGGGCGAACTTGGATTGTATACAAAATCTCATGCTGATGAATTGGCACTTTATGCGCCCGTAGCCGATTTTATTAAAGATGTTCACCATGATGAATTTCATCGGCATTTTATTGATGCTGATCTCTACACTGCATTTCCATTTGCTGATTTAAACATCAGTTATGAAGAACTTGATATTCGTTTCGGCGAGGACAATATAAAGAAATGGGGAATGGCTCCATGGTCCATTGATGAGACAGCTAATGTCCTTATAAAAATGATGAAGACCGGTCGTTGGGATGAAGCGCTTTATTATATGGGTCATTTAGGCCATTACGTTGCTGATCTTCATATGCCACTCCACACGTGCGCAAATTATAACGGTCAATTAACAGGAAATGATGGCGTCCATTTTCGTTGGGAATCGCGCATGGTGGATGAACTTATTCCGAAATTCGAACCAGTTGGGCAGGTCCGAAAAATTGATAACTTCATTGAATCTGCATTAATTATTACCAAAGATTCCTTCAGCGTTTATCCACGTTTACTTCGTGCCGATTCCATCGCCCGCAAGCACTTGAATTCTGAACAAGTAAAACAGTTAAATACATATAACAAACTCCATTATGAAGACCGCTATTTAAAATTACTTTATGCTGAAACTGAAGATGTTGTCCATGATCGTTTAGGGCAGGCAGCTGTGTTGGTGGCATCGTATTGGTATTCATGTTGGTTGGCAGCCGGCGCACCTGATCCTCCAAAATGATTGAAAATAATACTGCAATTACTGTCGGTGAATTAACCCGGCAAATAAAAGAAATTCTGGAAGGTTCTTTTTCCCAGCTTTGGGTGGAAGGGGAAATCTCTAATTATATCCACCATTCATCGGGACATATGTATTTTACACTCAAGGATGATGAAGCTGAAATCCGTTGTGCAATGTTTAAAGGAAATAATCAGTACTTGCGTTTCAAACCGGAAAATGGAATGAAGGTGCTGCTCAGCGGCAGGATTTCTGTATATGCACCTCGAGGTCAATATCAATTAATTTCAACTCGATTGGAACCAGCGGGTTTGGGAACATTATTTCTCGCTTTTGAAGCGTTGAAGAAAAGATTGTCAGCCGAAGGTCTTTTTGATGATGAATTCAAAAAACCATTGCCTAAAATACCGGAAACGATTGGGTTAATTACATCTAAGACCGGTGCGGCAGTTAAGGATATGATAAACGTTTTGGGTCGCCGGGCACCTTACGTGAAATTAATTCTGCAACCAACGCTTGTTCAGGGAGATGAAGCAGCAGCTGATATTGTAAACGCTATTCAAGAAATGGACACAAGTTGCGAACCGGATTTAATCATTTTTGGGCGTGGCGGCGGTTCACTGGAAGACCTCTGGCCGTTTAATGAAGAAAAAGTTGCCCGTGCTATTTTTGATTGCCAAACCCCCACTATCTCTGCTGTGGGACATGAGACAGACACAACAATTGCTGATTTAGTCGCTGATTTGCGGGCACCCACGCCATCTGCCGCAGCTGAATTGGCTGCACCGAGCATAGATGAATTGATGCAATCTCTCCAAACTGTAGATGAAAAGATGAGAGCATTATTAGAGCGTAAACTAGAATATTTTTGGCAAAAGATGGATCATATACAAGATCGTTTTGCCCTCCAGCGACCGGATGCATTTATCAATCGCATGACAGATCTTAATACCCATTTAATTTCCGCATTGAAACAATCGATTTTGATGAAACTGCAATCACGATTTGGACAGTTGGAAACACTCCTGGCAGAACTAACTGTATTAAACCCGAAGAGTATATTAGATAGAGGTTATGCCATTGCTACTGCTGATTCAGGCAAGATTATCCATAGCCCAAATGAATTAAAAACAGGAGAATTGTTTCGCCTGCAACTCGCAAAAGGTATCATATCAGCCCGAAAAGAAAAGAATACTGACACACATCAAAAGAAAGTGTAAATTGGATTATGGCTAAAGAAAAATCATTTGAAGAATTATTTCAGCGCTTGGAAGAAATCGTCCGGGAAATGGAATCGGAAGATTTGCAGCTGGAAAAAAGTTTAACATTGTTTGAAGAAGGTGTCAAACTTTCTGAACAATTACGTGGCCAATTGTCCGGCGCTGAACAAAAGATCAGTGAATTGATGGATAAGTTAGGCAAGGATAAATAATGCAATCCGGTGAACCAAAAAGGATCGGCATCTGGGGAAATACGGAAAAGCCGGCCTTTTGGGATTTGCTTCCCTCCATTGCCCACTGGGCAGAAAAACGGAATCTAAACATTTTTTTAACGACACGCATCATCGCCAAAGCGGAAGATAAGCTTGATTTTGATTATAGTATAATTGAATCTGCAGATGATTTTAAGCAGTTGGATCTTATTTTATCCCTGGGCGGTGACGGAACCTTACTGGCCCTGGCGCGGGCAATCGGTGACCGTGAAACATCCATTTTGGGCATTCACCTGGGCGAACTCGGTTTTCTTGCTGAAGTAACCACAGATGATATGTTTGCTAAACTTGACCGTGTAGCAGAAGGGGATTATGAAATACTGGAGCGCATGGTTTTGGAATGTACGGTGGAAAACGGAAATGCACCTCAACTGTTTTATGCTCTTAATGATATTGCCATTGATCGCGGCTCTTCCCATCGCATAGTAAATTGCGAGTTAAATGCGAATGGAAATCATATTGCCCGTTATAAAGCAGACGGCCTCATTGTATCAACACCCACCGGGTCCACGGCGTATTCCCTTTCTGCTGGTGGTCCCATTGTTATGCCTAGTCTCGATGCCATGGTCGTAACGCCTATTTGTCCGCATACATTAACATTGCGACCTATCGTTTTACCTGATGATAAAACGATCGAAATCACATTCCCTGATAATCAATCCGGCGGATTAGGACTGGCGGTAGACGGACAAGTTCAGGAATCATTAGAATTGCAAGCAAAAGTAACTATCCGCAAGGCGAGCTATAAAATACAGATGGTTATTTTTTCAGATACAAATTATTTTGACGTATTAAGTAAGAAAATGGATTGGGGGAAAAGAGGGGAAAAATAAACCCGGTTTCATTATTCATTAATGGTTAATTAGTTAATCACCTTTTCCTAAATACTTATCAATCACTTCAATTGCATTTTTAACTCTAATTAATGTGTTTTCATAGTATAGGTTTTTTGGATCGTTTTAATTTCATTCATATTCTTTCTCCTAATCCATTTTAAACATGTTCTTAAAAATATAAGAAATTATTGACGGATTTTCCTTCAAGCGCCTAACTGAATAATCATGCCAATCTTTACCAAAAGGAACATATTGCCGGACGGTATATCCTTTGGCCAATAACGCCTGCAAGCGTCCGCTCATGGGAACACCGAACAACACTTGAAATTCAAAGCGGTCCGGCGAAATCTCATTATCACTTATCCAATTTTCCAACGCATCGATCAGATTCAGATCATGTGTAGCAATTCCAACATAACCATCACCGGTTAATATAGCTTTTACCAATTGGTTAAACTGATCATTGATCTCTGTTTTGCGTTGCAATGCGATTGTTTCTGATTCAGAATAAATGCCCTTACAAATGCGTACATTAATTTTTTCACTATTAAGTCTTTTAATATCTTCCGTTGAACGGCGGAGGTAAGCTTGAATAACCGGCCCCACATTATCATAATGAATCAGCGCTTCCAAATAGAGTTTGATAGATGCGTCTGTATAAGGTGAATCTTCCATATCAATGCGCACGAAACTATGTAATTCTTTTGCTTTGGCCAAAAGAGTGAATAGATTATTCTTCACAGTTTCATAGCTGATATCTAAACCAATATGAGTTGGTTTAATTGAAATATTACAATTGAGATTTTGCTCGCTGATTGCGTCTAATATTTCAGTATAGGATTTCGTTATGTCCGCAGCTTCATCAATTGTTTGGACATGCTCACCTAGAATATCCAGCGTAGCTGCAAACCCTTTTTCATTCAATGCATTAATATGGACAAGTGCTTCGGCGATGGTTTCCCCCGCAACATAGGGTTTTGCAAATGGTTTGATTATCCAGCGCGGAAAAATAGAAATAATGGCGGCGAGTATCGAATTAAGGGGATTCATCAATGCTGAATTTAGTAGAAGCAGTGCTGGCTCATCAAACATAAAAAATTGTTCATTTCTATAGGGATTAGCCTTGCAAGATGAACGTTCAAATCTATAGATTTGAATCTCGAATTTAACGAGATTTTATAAATGTACCGCGACTTTGGAACCATATTTCTCTTTATCTTGATCGGCATTGTTTTGGTCTACGTTCCGCTGCTTATTCAGCGGCTTGTTGCACCAAAAAATGATTCGCCGGATAAGCTGTCTACCTATGAATGTGGCGAAGAATCGGAAGGATCCGCATGGGTGCAGTTCAATATTCGCTTTTATGTCATTGCCCTTATTTTCCTTATTTTTGATGTGGAAGTTGTCTTCCTATTTCCATGGGCAGTTGTTTTTAAAGAACTAGGCTTGCTCGCATTTGTGGAGATGTCCATTTTTCTGCTGATTTTAATTGTGGGTCTTGCCTACGTTTGGAAGAAGGGTGATTTGGACTGGGTGAAATACCGCGTGAAATATGCCCACGGCCGCTACCGTAAAGTTATAACTGAAAAAGAAGGAACAACAGTTGGGAATCCTTGAGAACAGATTTCAAGATAATGTCGTTGTGGCATCCATGGATAAACTACTGGGTTGGGCACGATCCACATCACCATGGTTTTTTCAATTTGGACTAGCCTGCTGTGCCATCGAAATGATGGCCACCGCTGCCAGTCGTTATGACTTAATGCGCATCGGTATGATTCCACGTTCTTCACCACGACAGGCAGATGTGATGATTGTGGCCGGAACGGTGACGATGAAAATGTCTTTGCGTGTCAAAAAATTATATGAACAAATGGCCGATCCGAAATATGTGATTGCCATGGGCAGCTGCGCCACTAGCGGCGGTCCCTATTGGCAGCATGGCTACCATGTACTTAAAGGAGTAGACTTGGTTGTGCCCGTTGATGTCTATATCCCCGGTTGCCCTCCACGACCCGAAGCGCTGATTGAAGGACTATTAAAACTTCAGGAAAAAATACAAGCTGATCGTCCTCTGACGAAAAAAATTGCATGAGCGAAGACCAAGATAAATTTATAGCTGATGTTGTTGAAAAAGCCCTACAGGGCGATATGGATGCGATCAATAATATTGAAGATCGCGTCACCCGCTCCAAGGCCAAAGCCGCATTGGTCAAAGCCAAGAGAGAAGCCAAAGCTGCAGCCACAGAAGACACATCCAAATCTGAAGAATCAAAAACAGAAGAATCAGCGCCAGTTGAAAAGTCTTTATCGGAAAAAGTAGCTGCTTGCTTGAATGAGAAATTTCCCAATTCACTGGAATCTGAAGACGTGAATGGCCATATACAAATGAAAGACAAAAACTGGTTTGAGATTGCTCAATATTTACGGGATAATCTTGATTTTCTATTTGATTCACTCCAGTGCGTTACCGGTTATGATTTTGGAGAAAATGAGGATTTGGAAGTGCGTTATAATCTCCATTCCATGACTCACAACCATGCCATTGAAATCCGCATTAAAACAGATCGCAATAATCCTAAAGTTCCATCAGTAGAACAGGTGTGGCGTATTGGTGATTGGTTCGAGCGGGAAACGTATGACATGTACGGTATTGAATTTGAAGGTCATAGCAATATGACCCGAATCCTATGCCCGGAAGATTGGGCAGGATGGCCCTTACGTAAAGATTATGAAACACAAGAATCATATCACGGTATTGTTGTACAAAAGGTGAAGGACGGATGGGAGTAGTTCACGGCGATTTAATGACCCTGAATATAGGGCCCCAGCATCCCAGTACTCACGGTGTTTTACGTCTAAAAGTGAAAACGGACGGCGAGATTATTTCTGAAGTGGAACCCATCATTGGCTATTTACACCGCTGTTTTGAAAAACATTGCGAAAATGTATCCTATGAACAAGTAATTCCATATACTGACCGATGCGATTATATCGCTGCTATGAATAATAATTTTGGCTATGCCGTTACAGTCGAAGAACTTATGGAAATAAAGGTCCCAGAGCGGGTCGAATACATTCGCGTTATTGTGGCTGAACTCAACCGTATCGCCAGTCATTTATTGGCCTTGGGAGCGTATGGTTTGGATGTGGGCGCATTTACTCCTTTCTTATATATGTTCCGCGATCGAGAACGGATTTTGGACTTATTCGAAACATTATGCGGCGCGCGGCTGCTCTACAATTATATTTGGGTCGGCGGTGTTTCTCATGATCTGCCTCCCGGGTTTATTGATGCAGTCTATTCATTTTTGGATTATTTCGAACCGAAGATTGAAGAATACAATGAATTACTTACTTATAATAAAATATTTATAGAGCGTACGGGTGACGTGGGCGTTATGCCACCGGAAGTGGCTGTTAGTTATGGCGTCACTGGTCCAAATTTACGCGGGTCCGGTGTGAAATGGGATATTCGCAAAGATGAACCTTATTCCATCTATGATAAATTTGATTTTAATATTCCCGTTGGAGCTGGAAAAATGGGTACTGTAGGCGACTGTTGGGACAGGTATTTTGTTCGGATGGTGGAAATGAAAGAAAGTGTAAAGATCACACGCCAAGCATTAAAAGGAATTCCTGCCGGTGATGTGCACCAGACGTTGCCTAAAAAAATTCGACCACCCCAAGGATCGATTTATAAACGTACAGAATCACCCCGTGGTGATTTGGCATATTATATTGTCAGTGACGGATCACCGATTCCATATCGTTTAAAAATGCGCTCCCCGGCATTTACTGCCTTGAGTGTATTGGGAGAAATTTCACAAGGTTGGATGATGTCAGACGTGCTGGTAATACTTGGCAGTTTAGATATTGTATTGGGAGAGATTGACCGATGACAGTGGATCAATTAATTAACTGGTTACCTTTTGGAACTGATTGGCCGGTTATTACTTTCCTAACAGCTGTTATAATCTGCGCCTTACCTGTTTTTCTTTTTATCGCTGTGTATGCCTTGGTGGCTATTTATGGTGAAGTGAAAATTTCATCATTTATGGCGGATAAAGTGGGTCCCATGGGACAGGGTGTTGGTCTTCATGCTGGTAAATGGGGATTGCTTCAACCCGTGGCAGATGCTCTTAAATTAATTTTAAAAGAAGATATTATTCCTTCGGCGGCAGATAAAAAGTTATTTGTAATGGCACCATTTGTCGTTTTTATTGGTGCGTTTATTTCATTTGCTGCTTTGCCTTTTAGCCAAAATACGATCATTGCTGATATGAATATTGGGATTTTTTATATTTTAGCAGTCGGTTCCTTGAGTGTTATTGGAATTATTCTGGCCGGATGGAGTTCCAATAATAAATGGTCTCTATACGGCGGTATGCGTTCTGTAGCGCAAATAGTCAGCTATGAAATTCCCGCCGGATTATCCATCATTTCCATTATTATGCTTACGGGAACGTTGAGCATGCAGGGCATTAATGAATTTCAGCAGGGAACTATTTGGGGAATTTTACCCAATTGGATTATTTTTAATAACCCCTTCAGTTTTATTGCCTTTTTTATCTTTTTTATCAGCGGTGTTGCGGAATGCAACAGGACTCCCTTTGATATCCCAGAAGCGGAATCGGAATTAGTTGCTGGTGCATTTACAGAATATTCTGGTATGCGTTATGCATTTTTCTTTTTGAGTGAATATGCTGAAATGTTTGTTGTAAGCGGTGTGTCTGTAACTGCATTCCTTGGTGGCTGGAATAGTCCCATTTCCGGATTTTTCAACTCACCTGGTTGGGGAGTATTTTGGTTCATGGGAAAAACATTGAGTCTCGTATTTGTAATGATATGGTTTCGCTGGACGTTTCCTCGTTTACGCGTTGATCAATTAATGAGTATTTGCTGGAAAGTGTTTTTGCCGTTTTCGTTGCTAAATATTTTTGGTGTAGGCATTTGGATTCTGATCGCAGGATAATTCATGTCTAAATATTTCAGCAATATATTTGAAGCAGTCTCAACTTTACTTACAGGCATGGGAATTACATGGCGACACATGATGAATATTCGTAAAGACAATGTGACGCTTCAATATCCTGAAGAACGCTGGCCGCGACCGGAGCGGGATATCGGTTTTGATTTTGACAATTATAACGTGATTCGTTCTCGGCTCCAAGTGGATATTGATGATTGTATCGGCTGCATGAAGTGTGAACGTGCCTGCCCGGTTCAATGTATTAAAATTATTACAACAAAATCCGGAGCAAAAGGCGAAGATCTACCGGATATTAACCATACGGGCGTTACGTCTAATGGAACTAAAAAAGCATTAATCGTTTCTCGGTTCGATATTGACATGACGGAATGCTGCTACTGCAATCTTTGCACGTATCCCTGTCCGGAAGAATGTATTTATATGACTGGTGGGCCTAATTCCCACAAGCATCCAATTGATTATGAATTTTCACAATACGATCGCAATGAACTTATTTATAAATTTGCCAAAGATGTAGATGAAGAAAAATTATCAAAATATTTTCCCCGGAAGAAAGAGGCCAAAGCATGATGGTTGATGCGGCATTCTGGTTTATTGTTGTACTGACACTGGGATCAGCATGTATGGTTGTATTGAATGAAAAACTGATCTATTCTGCCATTGCACTTTTGTTCACACTTTTTGGCGTGGCGGCGCTGTATGTTTTCTTATGGGCTGACTTTTTAGCCGGTGTCCAAGTGATGATTTATGTTGGCGGTATCCTGGTTCTGATCATTTTTGGTATTATGCTTACCAATCGCATTACATCGGTAAATATTTCCCATACGAGTGTGCAAAAAGGAATTGGCGGAATGGTTGTATTGGGAATTTTATTTGTACTTGGAATCATGATTCTCAATACACCTTGGCTTCATACAGAATTTGTTGAGCCAGCTCAAACAACCGCAACAATAGGCACATTGCTGATGATGGAATATTTACTGCCTTTCGAAGTGGCCTCGCTCTTATTATTGGCTGCATTGATGGGTGCTGCTATGCTGTCTCGGAGAGATGATTAATGGATAGTTTAAATACTTATTTATTTATTGCTTCCATCCTTTTTTCATTGGGACTTTTTGGGGTGATCACCCGCCGAAATGGTGTAGCTGTCCTTATGGGAATCGAACTTATTTTGAATGCGGCTAATTTAAATTTCCTGGCTTTTGCAAAATTTGGTGGCATGAATATTTCCGGTCACATTTTTGCACTGTTTGTCATCATTATGGCTGCAGCAGAAGCGGCAGTAGCTTTGGCGATCATTATTAATATGTATAATAATTTCAAAACAATCAACGTGGATGATGTTCAGGAGTTGCGGCAATGACCGGTAATATGATTATGAACTATTCGCTTCTGATTCTGTTTCTGCCGCTGGCAGCATTTCTTATTCAAATATTTATTGGGAAACGATTGCCGCGCCAAGGAGATTGGGTTGCCATTGGTGCTGTTGTTACAACTCTCATTTTAGCCATAGCCATGTTTACATCCATGTTGATAGGTCATGAGCCTCATTTTGCCCAGGAAGCATCCTTCACGTGGCTGGACATGGGAGCCTTCCATATTGAGTTGGGCTTCCTGGTGGATAATATTACCATAACGATGCTTCTCGTTGTAGCGCTTATTTCCACCATGACCCACATTTTTTCCATAAAATATTTGGAAGGGGATATTCGCTATTCTCGTTATTATGCTTATTTGGGGCTGTTTACATTCAGCATGAACGGCATCGTGCTGGCCAATAATTTGATCTCCATGTACATGTTCTGGGAATTGGTGGGTGTAAGTTCTTATTTATTGATTGGTCATTGGTTTGAAAAAGAGTCCGCCGCCGACGCTGCTAAAAAAGCATTCCTGACTAATCGCGTCGGCGATATTGGCTTTTTTATTGGAATAATGCTCATTTTTTCGACCTTAGGTACATTTGTGTTTTCAGAAATATTTAATGGGATTGCCGCCGGAAAGATGGGCGGAAGTATTTTGACATTTGCCGGTGTAGGTTTGTTTTTGGGTGCCATGGGTAAATCATCCCAGTTTCCTTTGCATATTTGGTTGCCTGATGCCATGGAAGGGCCCACGCCTGTTTCTGCTTTGATGCACGCAGCCACTATGGTTGCCGCCGGGGTATATTTATGTGTACGCTTATTTCCATTGTTTACGCCTGATGCATTACTTGTAATTGCATATGTAGGCGGCTTCACCGCTCTTTTTGCGGCAACAATTGCCATTACCCAAAATGATATTAAAAAAGTTCTGGCCTATTCCACTGTCAGTCAATTGGGATATATGATATTAGCTGTCGGATCAGGTGCATACATTGCCGGTTTTTTCCATTTGGTGACACATGCCATGTTTAAGGCGTGCTTGTTTTATGGTTCCGGTTCTGTGATTCATGCCATGCATCATGCATTGCATAAAAAACATGACCATGATACCGATCCACAAGACATGCGGAATATGGGTGGATTCAAAGATAAAATGCCCATTACATACTGGGCTATGCTGATCAGCACATTGGCCATTTCCGGTGTTCCATTATTTTCCGGATTTTTGTCCAAAGATGCCATACTTGCCGGAACTCTTTCTTTTGCTTCCCATCATCCCGGACATTTCCTTTTACCTGTTTTTGGTTTTGGCGCAGCGGCTATAACGGCATTTTATATGTTCCGATTGATATTTATGACCTTCCACGGAAAATCGAAAATGGCTGAACTGGTTGATGATATTCATGAATCCCCCAAAGAAATGACCTTTCCTCTGATTCTATTAAGCTCATTGAGCATTTTCATTTTTTATACATTGCCTTATTTCAACCCTTTTTCTGATCACGGCTGGTTTATGGAACTTATTGTTGCTTCCGATGCGGCTGTGCCGGGGAATCCATCTGCACATCATATTGCAGAAGGTATTCATCACGCTCATTATACCGCCATGGCTTTATCACTTGTTGTTGCTGCGCTGGGAATATTTTTATCATGGACATTTTATTTTAAGAAAAAATTATCTGCAGATGAATGGGCAGAAAAATTCAAACCCATGTATAATTTATCATCCAATAAATATTTTTTCGATGAAAACTATAACAAATTTTTGTACAAACCATTTTTGAAGCTTTCCGCTCTAGTGGCACATATTGATTGGGATTTATACGATAAATATTTCATCAATGGTTTTGGAAGAGTCGGAAAAATAATCTCATTTTTTACCGGCAGAATGGATTATGATGGATTAGACCAGACAATCGTGGATGGTATCGGCCGCAGCGCGCGTCAAGCCGGTGGAGTCTTGAAATTCTTACAAACAGGCCGCTTACAGACGTATATGCTTTTTGCGCTTCTGGGCGTTGTCGTTATTGTTTTGATACAATCATTTTAAAATTTGAAAGGTTAGAGGAAAAGGAATGGATACAAGCATTCTAAGTTGGATCATCTGGATTCCTGTTATTGGGATGGCGGCAATCGCTTTAATTCCGAGGGAGAAGGTGAAAACAATAAAAATGGTTACCGCTGTTGCAACGGGTATTCAATTTTTAGCAACGTTAGGACTGTGGTCGCGGTTTGAAGAATCGAATGGCGGATTTCAGTTTATGGAACGGGCGGAATGGATTCCATCGTTCAACATTACCTATATTTTAGGTGTGGATGGTTTAAGTCTGCCCATGGTTATTTTGACGGGATTATTATTCTTTCTTGGGACGTTTGTCAGTTGGAACATTAACCGTGCGCAAAAAGGATATTTTGCGCTTTATTTACTCTTGAATACGGGCGTTATGGGTGTGTTTCTTTCATTGGATTTTTTCCTCTTTTACGTATTTTGGGAAGTCATGCTACTACCCATGTATTTCCTTATTGGCATGTGGGGCGGTCCCCAGCGTGAATATGCTGCCATAAAGTTTTTTCTTTATACATTATTTGGTTCTGTATTAATACTCATTGCTATCCTAGCATTGTATTTTACCTGCGGCAGAACATTTGATATGTTGTTGCTTATGCAAACTGCGCCAACAGCGCTTGATGGTGTTATATGGTGGGGCATGAGCGCTATTAAAGTTATTTGGGTTATGCTGTTTATCGGATTTGCCATCAAAGTCCCCGTATTCCCATTCCATACATGGCTGCCTTTGGCTCATGTAGAAGCACCCACAGCCATTTCAGTTATACTGGCTGGAATCTTGCTAAAACTTGGTGTTTATGGAATATTACGGATTAATTACACCATGCTGCCTGTTGCTGTTTGGTGGTTTGCCGGTGCATTGGCATTGTTGGGACTCATCAATGTTATTTGGGGTGCCATGTGTGCTCTTGCCCAAACGGACTTAAAAAAGTTGGTTGCGTACTCAAGTGTGAATCACATGGGTTATTTACTCATTGGAATGGCTGCTGTGATTGCCGCGGGCGAAGCAAACGGAAATAATCTTCTGGCAGCACAAGCAGGATTGGGTGGTGCAGTCTTCCAGATGTTTAATCATGGTACAATTTCAGCAATGTTATTTATCCTTGTGGGCGTTATTTACGATCGAGCTCACCACAGGGACATTGAAGGATTTGGTGGATTAGCGACATCTATGCCTATTTATTCAGGAATTGTAGCTGTTGCCTTTTTTGCAGGCCTCGGTTTACCCGGATTATCAGGATTTGTCAGTGAAGCCATGTGTTTTATCGGTGCTTTTCCGGTTTTCAAGGCTATCGTTATCGCTTCAACGTTGGGCATTCTATTAAATGCCGCATATTTCCTGTGGGCCTTTCAACGCATGTTCATGGGGGAAATGAATGAAAAGTATAAAGAATTACCCGAGATTAATAAAATGGAATTATTTACAGTCATTCCTTTATTAGTGATAACTGTGTTTTTTGGAATTTATCCAAGACCGTTTCTCGATTTGATCAGCAGTACGATGAATGTTATAATTGATACCGTCGCTAACATGGGCGGAATTGCAGGAGTATTTTAGACTCAAATGAATAATCTTCAGAGTTTAAGCCTGTACTGGCCGGAACTGATTCTTACTGTAACAGTTCTGATCACCATTATTGCAGACCTGTTTTATTCTCCAAAAGAATCCGGTCGAACTGCTCTGTGGGTCTTGGGCGGTTTGTTCCTTGCCTATATTGCTATCAAGGTACAAGATAGTACAATCGTTACAACACTTTTCATGGGTAATCTGGCGTTTGATCCGTTTGCATCTTTCTTCAAAACGTTGATCCTTTTTGCCACGGTTCTTGTCATTTTTATTTCTCAACGAACAAGTGAATTGGACGGTCACCGTACAGGGGAATATTATGCACTTATGGCTATTATGGTTTTTGGTATGTTTCTTATGGTATCGGCAATTGATTTAATCATGGTATATCTTGCCATTGAAATTGTATCTATTTCATCTTTCATCCTTGCGGGATATTTGCGAGGTGACTTACGTTCCAATGAGGCCGCTCTTAAATATGTAATTTATGGTGCATTTTCTTCGGGGATTATGCTTTTTGGATTAAGCATTGTTTTTGGATTAGCCGGTTCCACTAAATTTTTTGCCATTCAGGAAGCCATGTGGAATTTGGAAGGAAGTGCCAATTTTGCATTTACGCTAGCAACTGTATTTATTCTTGCTGGTTTTGGATATAAAATTTCAGCTGTTCCATTCCATTTCTGGACACCGGATGTGTACGAAGGTGCACCTACATCCATTACAGCATATTTATCTGTTGCGCCTAAAGCAGCAGGTTTTGCTCTAGCCATTCGTTTTTTCAATCAAGTGTTTGGAGATGGCGGATCCTTTATCGATCCTTCCTTAACAACGTATACAGAATTACCCTGGCCCCAGCTTTTAGCCGCATTAGCTGTTGTAACAATGACACTGGGGAATTTGGTTGCTATGCAGCAAAATAATATTAAACGGATGTTGGCGTATTCCAGTATTGCCCATGCCGGATATATGCTCATGGCTCTGCCCACGTTGTCATCTCAAGGTGTATATGCTGTCATGATATACCTTGTCATGTATATGTTCATGAACTTGGGTGCATTCTTTGTTGTGATTTATGTAAAATCCCAAGGCGGCGGTGAATCGTTTGATGATTTCCGTGGATTGGGCTGGAAGATGCCTATCGTAGGAATTGTGATGACAATATTTATGCTTTCACTGACGGGTATCCCGCCCACAGCTGGTTTCATCGGCAAATTTTATTTATTTGCCGCAATTATTAATGCCGGTCCCCAAATGTATTGGCTTGCGATTATTGGTGCCATCAACAGTGTCATTTCATTGTATTATTACATGCGGGTAGTGAAAGTTATGTTTTTTGAAGGTGAATCCAGTGAAACTGTTTTAGTTCCGTCTATTCCAGTTTTACTCATTTTCATGGCGTTGGCAATTCCGTCCGTTGTTTTTGGTATGTATTGGACACCCATCGCAAACTGGGTTTCACAATCACTGATTTTTTTTACACAGGTTATTTAATGATTTAATGGCGGTTATTTAACATGGAACGAATAACAATAAAAAAAGGTCACGATATACAAATGTCCGGTGTGCCGGCTAAAAATATTGAAAGTGCCAGTCATCCAACTGCAGTTGCATATCAACCGGAGGAATTTCGATATACGAAACCAAAACTACTTGTTAAAGAAGGGGACAGTGTTAAAATAGGAACACCTTTATTTTTTGATAAATGTATGCCGGATGTAAAATGGGCTTCAATTGGCGGTGGAAAAATATCTGCAATTCATTATGGATATCGGAAAGTCATTGAAAAAATCATAATTGAATTAGATAAAAACGAAGAGGCTGTTGAAAATACTGCTTTCGATCATCGCGAAATTTCTGTCCTGTCTAAAACTCAAGTAACAGATCATTTACTCGCAGCAGGTATGTGGCCTATGATCCGCCAGAGACCTTATAATAAAATTGCAAATCCTGAAGACACACCACATTCAATCTTTATTTCCTGTTACAATTCAGCACCGTTAGCAGTGGATTTGGATGTTGCTTTGCGTAACAGGAGTTCATCCTTCCAAGCAGGGATTACAGCTTTATCAAAACTGACGCAAGGGAAAGTAAATGTTGTTGTAGATGAAACGTGTACGTCCAATACATTTTTGGATATTAAAGATGCTGAAACGCATATGATTAGTGGTCCTCACCCGGCAGGAAATGTGGGTATTCAAATTCACCACATTGATCCATTAAAACCGGGTAAAGTAGTTTGGACCGTGAATGCTCAACATGTTGTAACCATTGGACGTCTTTTCCTTAAAGGAGTGTTTGATCCAAGTTTGATTATTTCAGTAGGAGGATCCGGTGTAAAAAATCCTACCCATCTGAAATCACGATTAGGTGCTTCCATGGAAACATTAACTGCAGACCGATTGCAAGATGGATCACAGCGCATGATTTCAGGTGATGTGCTCACCGGAAAAACCAGTGACAAAAACGATTTTGTTCACTTTTATGAGAGTACAGTTTCTGTTATACCTCATTCAGATAAACGGGCGTTTCTCGGAATGTTACATCCCGGATCAGGGAAGAGTCATTACAGTTTAACCAATACATATTTTTCATTTGGAGCGAATTCGTTTCCATTTTCTACGTTGCTAAATGGAGAAGAACGAGCAATGATGCCAATTAATTCATGGGAAAATGTATTTCCCATGGATATTTTACCGAATCAACTCTACAGAGCAATTCTAGCCAACGATGTCGAGGAAATGGAGCAGTTAGGATTGATCGAATGCGACGAAGAGGATTTTGCCTTATGCTCATTTGCTTGCCCCAGTAAAATTGATATTGGGAGCGTTATTCGACAAGGATTAGATATCTTGGAGGAAGAAGAATAACGATGAAATTCCTGCGCAAAATATTAGATAATTTAGAGCCAAAATTTACAAAGGGAGGACCGCTGGAAAAATTCCATGCAGTGTATAATGCCACCGATACGATTCTCTTTTCAACAGATGATAAAACAGAATCAGGTCCCCATATTCGAGATAGTATAGATAATAAACGCATTATGATCCTAGTCGTTGTTGCTTTACTCCCTTGTTATATTTTTGGTGCCATTAATATTGGGTATCAATCATCCCAGTTTTCAGGGAATGAAAGGTCAGTTTGGGAAAACTTCTGGCTTGGCTTTGGAGTTATTTTACCCATTTTAATTACGGCATTTGCCACGGGCGCATTTTGGGAAGTCCTTTTTGCTGTAATTCGAAAGCATCCTATTAGTGAAGGATTTCTTGTTACCTGTGCACTAATACCACTTTTAATGCCCCCAACGATTCCTTTGTGGCAGGTTGCTGCAGCTACAACCTTTGGTGTGGTAATTGGAAAAGAAATTTTTGGTGGCGTTGGGATGAATATTTTTAATCCCGCACTGGTCGCTCGAGCATTTATCTTTTTTGCGTATCCCAGCCAGATTTCTGGTGATAAAGTGTGGTTAAAAGTGAATGGTGTTTCAGGTGCAACTGCCCTTGCTGTTCCTGCTGCTGTGGAAAATGGAAATGCAGTCGATCTGTTAACAAAAATCACTCAATTCGATTATTCTTGGAGCAATATGTTCTGGGGCTATATCCCCGGTTCCATTGGTGAAACAAATAAATTCCTGATTATAATCGGTTTACTATTTTTGATAATCACTAAAATTGCCAATTGGCGGGTCATTGTGGGTGCGTTGATTGGACTGTTTGGAACAGCAACGCTGACAAATATCATGGCTCCGTTATCATCAAATACCATGTTGACTTTACCACCCCATTATCATTTAGTTATGGGTGGATTTTTATTTGGATTAGCTTTCATGGCAACTGAACCGGTCACCGGTGCCCACACAGATAAAGGTCGTTGGATCTTTGGAATATTGTTTGGTGCGCTTACGGTTATAATCCGATCCATCAATCCTGCTTATCCAGAAGGAACGATGCTTGCCATTTTATTAATGAATGCATTTGCTCCTCTCATTGATTATTATGTTGTCCAAGGTAATATAAAACGTAGAATGGCTAGATATGCGGCAGAGTAATTCATATACATTGATTTTCACGGGAATTGTCACAATCATATTGGGCTTTCTCTTATCCATTGCTGCAACATCATTGAAGGAGAAACAAGAATTAAATGTTGCCATCGATATAAAGAAGAATATCCTTCGCTCTTTGGATTTTCCGGAAACTCAAGATGAACCATGGACAATAGAAATAATTCAAGAAATGTTTGATAAAAACATAATCAGTTATGTGGTGGATGGAACAGGAGAAAAAGTGGATGGAATGAAGGTCGAAGATATTGACCCGTTAACCCAAGGAAATCTATCTCCAGTTTTTTGTAAAAAACGAAAAGGGAAAGATGTTGAAGGGTATGCCGTTCCTATATCTGGAAAAGGATTATGGTCAACGCTTTACGGATATTTTGCTTTGGAAGCGGACGGAATAACCGTTAAAGGAATTACATTTTATAAACATGGTGAAACGCCCGGTTTAGGCGGTGAAGTAGAAAAAGAATGGTTTACACATAATTTTATTGGCAAACGAATTATTGATGGGCAGGGTAATCTTGTTGGAATTCAAGTTGTAAAAGGGCAAGTGGATGAATTATCTGAAAACGCCTTTCATCAAGTGGATGGTATTTCCGGCGCAACCATGACAAGTAAAGGATTGAATAATTTCTTAATGACTGATTTACAAAAATATGAACCCTTTTTCAAGCGAATCCGTACCAAAGGTAATAGCTAATGGCATTATTAAATAAAAAATCTCAAGTGGTTTTAAAAGATCCCTTAATGAACAATAATCCCATCACATTTCAAGTGTTGGGAATTTGTTCTGCTTTGGCTGTAACGGTAAAAGTGGATACAGCTATTATAATGACCTTAGCAGTCGTGTTTGTTTTGAGTATGTCTAACACACTCATTTCATTGTTGAGAAATTTTATACCGACTCGTGTACGTATTATAGTTCAACTTGCCATCATAGCCTCTTTAGTCATTTTGACGGATCAAGTATTGAGAGCTTACATGTATGAAATGAGTAAACAGTTATCCGTATTTGTGGGGCTTATTATTACCAATTGTATTGTTATGGGCAGGGCGGAAGCTTTCGCCATGCAAAACAAACCGGGCCAATCGTTTTTGGACGGATTAGGAAATGGCTTGGGTTACGGTATAATTTTGATTGCTGTTTCTATCTTCAGAGAAATATTGGGAAGCGGAACCTTATATGGATTCCAAGTCATTCCTTCAGCGTTCTATGACTCCGGCTACGTTAACAATGGCTTAATGGTTCTATCTCCCGGGGCATTCATAATCCTGGGTTTGATTATTTGGATCCAGCGCACCGTATTTGATATAGAGGAAAATTAATATGTTAGAACATTATTTAAGCCTCGCTACAAAAGCCATTTTCGTTGAGAATATCCTTTTAGCATATTTTCTCGGAATGTGCTCATTTCTTGCCATTTCTAATAAAGTGCAAACGTCTGTCGGTTTAGGTATGGCAGTCACGTTTGTATTAACGATTACAGCCCCTGCAAATTGGGCTATTCATCATTATTTTCTTGAGGAAGGAGCATTGGTATGGATTGGTTTACCCAATGTTGATTTAAGCTATTTGAATTTTATTGTATTCATCGCCGTTATTGCTGCCATGGTTCAACTTGTGGAAATGATCATGGATAAATTTTCACCCACCCTTTATCACAACCTTGGAATTTTCCTGCCGTTGATTGCTGTTAATTGCGCTATACTTGGTGGATCGTTATTTCTCGTTGAACGAAAATATACGTTAATGGAATCAACGATATTTGGTTTTGGGTCTGGACTTGGTTGGTTTTTGGCCATTGCGTCCATGGCTGCCATACGTCACCGTCTGCGCTATTCAAATGTACCTTCAAAATTGCGCGGTTTGGGTATTACTATGTTACTAACGGGATTACTTTCCATGGCATTCATGGCTTTTTCAGGAATTGACCTGTGATATTGGAAACAACTTTATCCGGAATTATTGTTTTTACGGGCGTCATCTTGCTTTTGGTGCTTTTGTTAAACTTGGCGCAAGCGAAATTGCTGCCTCAAGGAGATGTAACACTTCATATAAATGATGATCCTGAAAATGATATTGTAACAACACCGGGATCCACATTATTAACGGCATTAGCGACAGAAAATGTATTTCTTCCATCTGCATGCGGAGGCGGTGGAACATGTGCAATGTGCAAATGCCAAGTCTTGGAAGGAGGCGGTTCAATTCTGCCCACGGAAACAGGGCATATTAGTAGAAACGATGCAAAAGAAAATTGGCGATTAGCTTGCCAGGTAAAAGTAAAAGAAAATATGAATCTGCATATTCCGGAAGAAATATTTAATATCCGAAAATGGGAGTGCACGGTTAAATCAAATAATAATGTAGCTACATTTATCAAAGAATTAATTATGGAATTGCCCGAGGGTGAGCATTTGAATTTTCAGGCCGGGGGGTATATTCAAATTGATATTCCTGAATATTATAACTTGTCATTTAAAGATTTTGACGTTGAAAAAGAATATCATTCTGATTGGGATAAATATAATATATGGGATTTAGTCGCCAAAAATGACGATGATATTTTTCGTGCATATTCCATGGCAAATCATCCAGCCGAAGGCAATAGGGTCATGCTGAATGTTCGTATCGCAACTCCACCTCCTAAACTATGGAATGATGTACCACCGGGTTTAGCATCGTCATACATTTTTAATTTGAAGGAGGGAGATAAGGTTACTATTTCAGGATCTTATGGAGAATTTTTTATTAAAGATACAGATCGTGAGATGGTTTACATCGGAGGGGGAGCCGGTATGGCTCCAATGCGATCCCATTTATTTCATCTTTTTCAAACGTTAAAGACGGGTAGAAAAGTTTCATTTTGGTATGGCGCAAGAAGTTTGCGGGAAATGTTTTATGATGATGATTTCAAGAAAATTCAAGAAAAATTCCCCAACTTTAATTATAATGTCGCATTATCTGAACCGCTTCCCGAGGATAATTGGGAGGGTCCAACAGGATTTATTCACCAAGTACTTCATGATAATTATTTAGAAAATCATGAGGATCCAACTGAAATTGAATATTATATGTGCGGACCTCCACCTATGATTGCAGCAGTTGAAAATATGTTGTATGATCTTGGTGTGGAAGAAGAAATGATAGCGTATGATAGCTTTGGATAAATATTTACTCAAATTCAAATTGATTAAAGCCCGACTGATGTTGAGCTTTTTTATCATTATAGCCTTCGATTCGTGTACCCAAAAGCCTAATGAAGTTGTAATTGAGGGATTAACAATGGGTACGTCCTATACGATTAAAATTATAACCCAAGAATCCAAGATTGATGTTGAAAATATTCCCTTTCAAATTGATTCGATTCTTGTGGAAATAAATAATCAAATGTCCACGTATATAGAAAATAGTGAAATAAATCGCTTTAATTTTTATACTGGAACGGAACCATTTCAACTTTCTCCTGAATTTTATAGTGTTGTAAAACGTGCATTATTTTGGACTGAAAAAACAAATGGTGCTTTTGATGTAACCATTTTACCCTTGGTCTCCATTTGGGGCTTTGGCCCTGGAAGTAAGCAATCTCTCCCTTCGGAAAATGAAGTATTGACTGCTTTAAACTATTCCGGTTACGAGCAACTGACACTACATCTATCAGCAGTGCAGAAAAAAAATCCAAATGTGCAGCTTGATGTGAACGCGATTGCAAAAGGGTTTGGGGTTGATGAAATATCTGCATTTTTTGGAAAAAATGGATTAAACAATTATATGGTTGAAATAGGAGGCGAAGTTTATTGCAAGGGAGTAAATGAGAAAGGAGAAATATGGCGTATCGGTATCGAATCTCCAAATCTAAATGACACAGATTTCATGAATATTGTATCCTTGAAAAATAGGGCTATGGCCAGTTCAGGTGATTATCGTAATTATTATTCCTCACCATCCGGAAATGTAACACATATTGTTGATCCCCGTACAGGGCAGCCTGTGTCTGAAATTGCAGCTACAACAGTTATTGCAGAAAATTGCATGGATGCGGATGCCTTAGCCACTGCCCTAATGGTTTTGGGCGTAGAAAAAGGGTTAATACTAATTGAACAACTGGACAAAGTTGAAGGGATGGTAGTTAAACGAAATGAAAATATGGAACTGGAAAAAATCTACAGTTCAGGATTTAAGTCTGTTGATTCTTTTCAGTGAGCTGATTTTGATCGCATTTTTCTGTATCACCTCCACAGGTCGGACAGGTCACTTCAATTCCATCAATTGTAATTTTCCCGCTTTGTCCGCCACAAGATCCTCGCAGCGGCTTATTATTGAAAATGATTCCAACAGACATAGCAAGCAGTGCAACTGCGATAACGATTATTCCTAAAATGATATCCATATTTAAAATTACGCTATTTTATCCATTGGGTTCCAACCCATCTACTTTTAGAAAGCTTTCTTTTACTTCAATAAATATAGAATACATATTAAACTCACGTTAATTATTATTGATACGACATTGAATTTGATAGAATTTATTCATGAACTCACACTCACATAGAAATTTTAAAATGCTGATTTTCTTTATCGGTATTTTAACAACTGTTTTTGCATCAGGCCAGGAGCATCATGCTACTCCCCATTTGGATGGAAGTGCTCTCTCAATATTTTGGGTTATTCCCTTTGCAGGAATGCTACTCTCGATTGCATTTTTCCCACTAATTGCCCCTCAAATCTGGCACCACAATTTTGGTAAAATATCATTTTTCTGGGGAGCTGTATTTATTGTTCCATTTCTTGCTATAAATGGTTTTTCCATTACACTCTATGAGTTAATCCATGTTTCATTATTGGAATACATTCCGTTCATTATTCTTCTGTTGGCGTTATTCACGATTTCAGGGGGTGTACGTTTAACAGGTTCTCTCGTTGGTAAACCCATGACTAATTTGGCACTTATATTAGTGGGTACATTTTTTGCCAGTTGGATGGGTACAACCGGTGCTGCTATGTTGTTGATTAGGCCGATTATTCGCGCCAATGCAAAACGGCAACACAAAGTACATACAATTGTCTTCTTTATTTTTCTGGTTGCCAATATTGGAGGATCATTAACTCCCTTAGGTGATCCACCACTATTTCTTGGATTTCTGAAAGGTGTCAGTTTTTTCTGGACCACATCCGCAATGTTAAAACCTATGCTGTTTATGATTGTCAGTCTTTCAATTATTTATTTCATTATTGATAGTTATTTTTTCAACCAGGAAAAAGCAATTGAAGATGATGGAGAAAATCATAAGCTAGGGTTAGAAGGCTCTTTCAACTTGCTCTTATTATGTGGTGTGATTGTATCCGTATTGTTGAGTGGATTTTGGAATCCCCATATTAGTTTTATGGTGTATCATGTAGAGGTAGAATTACAAAATCTGACCCGAGATTTACTTCTATTGAGTTTAACGGTTTTTAGTTGGAAGATGACTTCACAAACTATCCGTGAAGCCAATGAGTATACATGGTTTCCCATTATTGAAGTCGCTAAGCTGTTTGCCGGTATTTTTGTGACGATTATTCCCGCAATTGCAATATTAAAAGCCGGAACTCGTGGAGCTTTATCATCGGTTATTGAATCGGTTTCCAATGATGGAGAACCGGTGAATTATATGTATTTCTGGTTAACGGGGATATTATCCAGTTTTCTGGATAATGCACCAACGTATCTTGTCTTTTTTAATACAGCCGGAGGAGACCCCGTTACATTGATGACTACACATTATAATACACTATTGGCTATTTCTGCCGGGGCAGTATTTATGGGTGCGAATACGTACATCGGTAATGCACCGAATTTTATGGTAAAGTCTATTGCTGAATCATCTGGAATTGAAATGCCAAGTTTCTTTGGATATTTGGTAAAATACTCCCTGCCTATATTGATTCCTCTTTATTTTATGATTATGTATATTTTCTTTCTATGAGAACATCAAAGATAATAACCAAAACGGGTGATAAAGGTGAAACAGGACTCGGTGACGGTAGCCGCATTGCAAAAGATGATCCACGTATTGAATGCATCGGTACTTTGGATGAATTGAATTCCTTTGTCGGTTTTGCAAAAGTTGTCATCACCGATGCCGGTATTATTTCATTTCTGGAAAAAATTCAAAATAACCTATTTAATATGGGTGGTAGTCTTGCCATGCCGGGTGTGGATATGAAATCAGTCGACGATGCATGTATCACAGATTTGGAAAAGCAGGTTGATGCATGGAATAATGAATTACCTCCACTCAAGGAATTTGTTTTACCGGGCGGGAGTGAAGCAAGTGCACGTTTTCATTTAGCCAGGACATCCACACGAAACGCAGAACGGAGATTGGTTAGCTTACATAAAATTGAACCATTGCCGGACGAATTGCTGCAATATATTAATCGTTTATCAGATGTATTTTTTGTATTAGCTCGGAAATTCCAGCGTGACGAAGGTGTAGATGAAAAACATTGGACGCATGATTAATCTATAATCGATTTTATAATTCAAAATACTTCTTCAAGATAAATAACGTTTCCCACGTGTGTTATTAGTCTGAAATCGGCTAAATTCTTAATTAATTAAAAATAAAAATATAATGGAATGGCAACAGATAAACGAAATGATAATTGCGTCTGAACGCATATTACTGACGACTCACGAGAATCCTGATGGAGATGGGTTGGGCAGTGCATCAGCCATGTATTATCATTTACAAGAAGTAGGTAAGGAATGTAGAATAATCAATTGTTCAGATCTTCCTGTTGAATATGATTTTTTGAATCAAAATATAATTTTTGAATTATACGATGTTAAAGAACACGATGAATGGCTTGAAAAATGTGATTTAGCTATTATATTTGATGTGGGTGATTTCAAACGCGTACGCGGAATAAAAGATGCGATTAATAGAAATGAAATTAAAACAATTAATATTGATCATCATCCACACTCGGATGATCATCCCTTCTCTTTGAATGTGGTGGATACAAATGCGGCAGCAACTGGAGCGATAGTCTTTGATTATTTGAAAATGGCTCGGAAGAAACCCATGACAAAAAATATGTGTGAAGGTTTATATACAGCTATTATGACAGATACTGGATCCTTCAGATATTCAAATACGGATGCAAAATGTCACGAAATTGCTATCGAGTGCCTGAAAGCAGGTGTGGAAACGAGTAGAATTTATCAACGTGTATATGAAACAAAACCCCAGGGCGGTGTGCGTTTATTGGCGCGGGTAATTGATAATATCACCTTTGATAGCAGCGGCGAATTAGCCTGGTTTTCGATTGATCAAAAAATGCTCGAAGCCGCCAATGCAAGTTCAAAAGATGTGGATGGATTTACGGATTTTGTCCGGTCGATCAAAGGAGTGGAAGTAGCTGTAATGGTTTTTGAAAATGGTACCAATTCGTGCAGAATTAATTTTCGTTCTAAAGGAAAATATGCCATTAATGATGTGGCCAAGTATTTTGGTGGCGGCGGTCATAGATTTGCAGCCGGAGCAATTGTGAAAGGAAATAAAGAGACGATTATCCCTCTTGTTGTTACTGAAACGAAAGCATCATTGGAAGAGCAATCGAAATGAAACTCATCATTGCAAAAGATGCCGGATATTGTTTTGGAGTCCGAGATGCTGTACACCTCGCCTATGAAACTGCAAATCAAGATGGTGATTTATATATGTTGGGCCATATTGTGCATAATGAGAATGTTGTAAAGGAGCTGGATGATGCCGGAGCAAAAGTCGTACGTAAATTAAAAGATGTTCCTGATGGAAAACCCATCATGTTTCGCGCACATGGTACCGCTACAACTGTGTGGGGAGTTGCACAGAAAAAAGATATGAATATTGTTGATGCGACGTGTCCTTTAGTCAAAGAAATTCATGATGAAGTGATTAAACTGGAAAAAGAAGGCAGACAGATTATAATCATCGGCGATCATGGACATGATGAAGTGATAGGAATCGCAAGTCAGGTTAAAGAACCCATAATTGTTGCCACACCGGACGAAGCGAATCAACTTCGAAAAATGAAGAAAATAGGTGTCGTGAGTCAATCAACTCAAACCATTGAAAATGTCCAAGATATTATTAATATTTTAATGACAAAAGTATTCGATTTACGGTTTGTAAATACAATTTGTTTTCCAACCAAACGAAATCAACAGCAGTTAAAAGATTTATCAGAAAAATGTGATGTGATAGTTGTGATTGGTTCATTCACAAGTGCAAATTCGAAGCGATTAACCCAATTAGCAGAAGAAAGAAATGACCGTTCGTATCAAGTCACATGCACGGATGATTTAAATCCAGAATGGTTTAATGATTCTGATGTTGTGGGCATCACTGCAGGAGCGTCAACTCCGGATAATATTATTGAAGATGTAATAGCGAGAATTAAAAGTTTTAGTAAAAATCTAGAAAAGGAACTAGTCTATGAGTAAATCAAATTATGAAGTGAAAGTCGGTTTAGCCGAAATGCTTAAAGGTGGAGTCATTATGGATGTCATGAACCCCGAACAAGCACGAATTGCTGAAGATGCAGGCGCTGTTGCTGTTATGGCATTGGAACGCATTCCCGCCTTGATAAGGGAAGAGGGCGGAATTTCCCGCATGAGCGATCCGGAAATGATAAAAGATATTCAAAAGGAAGTGTCCATTCCGGTCATGGCTAAAGTGCGTATCGGCCATTTTGCAGAAGCACAAATTCTTGAAGCGCTGGAAGTAGATTTTATTGATGAAAGTGAAGTACTGACGCCAGCCGATGAACATAATCATGTTTGGAAACATGATTTTAAAGTTCCGTTTGTCTGTGGTTGTAGGGATTTAGGCGAAGCATTACGTCGGATTGGTGAAGGTGCTGCCATGATTCGAACAAAAGGTGAAGCGGGTAGTGGTAATATTGTTGAAGCCGTTCGCCATATGCGTAAAGTAATAAGCCAAATAAAAGAATTGACAACAATGGGGAATGATGAACTCATGGCACAAGCGAAAAAATTGGGTGCACCTTTTAGCCTTGTCCAGCAAGTTTCTAAACTTGGAAAACTCCCGGTACCGAATTTTGCCGCCGGCGGCATTGCAACGCCTGCTGATGCTTCGTTGATGATGCAATTAGGTGCAGAAACAGTTTTTGTTGGTTCCGGAATTTTTATGAGTGAAGATCCGTCTTCACGAGCTAACGCCATAGTAGAAGCAGTTACGTATTTCGATGATGCTGAAAAATTGGCCTCTATTTCCCACGGATTGAAAAAAGCAATGGAAGGTTTGGATATTGCCAAAATTCCCGAAGAAGAACGACTGCAGGAACGGGGTTGGTGATTTGGCCAATTTTGAAACCTTTCAAAGGTTTTTAATATGAACATTGGAATATTAGCGTTACAAGGTGATGTTGAAAAGCACGGTCATGTTTTGAGTGATTTGGGTTTAGAGTATACATTTGTTCGTTATCCGGACGAATTAAATGAAGTGGATGGTCTAATCATTCCCGGCGGTGAATCAACAACGCTAACAAAATTGATGAATAAAAGTCACTTTCATAAACCGATCAAAAATTTTGCCGAGAAAAATCCGATTTTAGGTACATGTGCAGGGATGATAATGATGAGTAAAAATGTGAATCACCCTCTTGTAGATCCACTTGGAATAATTGATGTGGATGTTGATCGAAATGCCTATGGAAGACAGGTCCATTCATTTGTAGATAAATTACCAGTGCAATTAAATGGTGATTCCAAAACGATTGCGGCAACATTTATCCGTGCTCCAAAAATTTCTAAAATAGGAAAAAATGTTGAAATTCTTGCTGAATTCAACAATGAACCCTGTGCTGTAAAACAAGGTCAACACATTGCACTTTCTTTTCACCCGGAGTTAAATAATATTACTCTTTTTCACAAAGCGGCTTTTTGCAATAAAGGCTCTATAAACAAACAAGAATCATCCCATGCAGCTTGAACTATTGCCAAAAATAAAATCCCCGGCGGATATCCGAGAGTTTAATTCCAAGCAATTACGTCAATTATGCGATGAAGTTCGGAGTTATACGATTGATGTGATTACGAAAACAGGAGGACATTTAGCGCCAACTTTAGGCGTAGTTGAATTAACTGTAGCGCTCCATCATGTATACAACACGCCGAAAGATAAAATAGTTTGGGATGTGGGGCACCAAGGATACGCCCATAAAATTCTCACAGGAAGATTTGAAGAATTAACGACGATTCGCCAGTATAAGGGATTGAGCGGTTTCCTCAAACGCACTGAAAGTGAGTACGATGTGTTTGGCGCCGGGCATGCATCTACATCCATTTCTGCAGCATTGGGAATTGCTGCCGCTCGCGATCACCATGGGGATAATTTCCGAGTAAGTGCTGTCATCGGAGATGGCGCTATGACGGGTGGTCTAGCGTTTGAAGGATTGAACAATGCCGGTCATTTACGCAAGCAATTACTCGTTATTTTGAATGATAATGATATGTCAATTAGCCCGAATGTAGGTGCGATCCGAACACATTTAACTCATGTAATTACAAACCCTCTTTATAATCGCGTTAGAGATGAGATATGGAGACTGACCGGCGGTTTACCTATGGGTAAAAAATGGGCCAGAACATTTATTAAAAAGATAGAAGAAGGATTAAAATATATTATTGTTCCCGGTATTATTTTTCATGAATTAGGTTTTCGATATTTTGGCCCGATTGATGGTCATGATGTAGAAGAACTTGTCCATACACTCAATAATATTAAGAATATAAAAACGCCGGTACTACTCCATGTAGTTACCAAAAAAGGAAAAGGGATGGATGTTGCGGAGAAGGATCCCGTTGGGTATCACGGTATAAAGGCGACACCAACACCCAGTACGAATGGACAACCTGAACCTGTGACAGACATTCCTTCATTTCAATCTGTTTTCGGACATTTATCCCGTGAAGTAGCCAGGAATAATAAAGAAGTAGTCTGTATAACTGCTGCTATGGGTGAGGGAACAGGATTAATTCCATTTAAAAAAGAATTTCCCGATAGATATTATGATGTAGGAATAGCTGAAGGACATGGAGTTACATTTGCTTCCGGTTTAGCTGCAGAAGGTATGCGACCAATCTGCGCTATTTATTCTACATTTTTACAACGAGCATATGACCATATTGTTCATGATGCAGCTATTCAGCATTTACCTGTTATTTTTTGCATGGATAGATCAGGAATAGCAGGAGAAGACGGCCCCACTCATCATGGTGCATTGGATATTTCTTATTTAAGGTGTATCCAGGATATTGTTATTGCAGCTCCTAAAAATGGCAATGATTTTCGTAATCTACTTTATACAGCTTTGGATATAACAGACCGCCCCATTGCCATTCGATATCCGAAAGCAAGTGCAGTGGAGTTTGATCAAAATGGCCAAGCTGAATTGCTGCCTATTGGTTGTTGGGAAATTGAAAGACATGGTTCAGATGCGGCCATTTTGGCTGTTGGGCCCATGGTGTATGATGCTATTAAAGCAGCAGAAAAATTGGAATCGAATGGTATCTCTAGTGAAGTGGTCAATTGTCAATTTATTAAACCCATGGATGAAGCATATTTGCAATCAGCCCTAAAAAAATTCAAAGTAATTGTCACCATTGAAGAGGGTGTTATCAAAGGCGGTTTTGGAGAAGGAGTCATTTCCTGGCTGTCTGAACATGGATTTAATGGCGGTATGAAGCGACTTGGATTACCGGATTCATATGTTGAGCATGGCCCACGAAATGTACTTTTGCAGAATTTAGGTTTGGATACGGAAGGTTTAGTGAATACCGTTTCAAAGCTGATGGCCGACAAAACCGTTTCAATCTGATTCAGTGAATTCCGTCCACCTTGTCCTTTTTGGCTTTTTGCTCTTCTTTCTGGGGTATCGATTTTATTCAACGTGGTTGAGTAAACGAATTTATGGTCTGGATGATGATCTCAAAACACCCGCTCATGAATTCCGTGACAACATTGATTTCCTCCCCACGAAAAAACATATCCTTTTTGGGCATCATTTTACATCAATAGCCGGAGCAGCTCCGATCATTGGCCCATGCGTAGCTGCATACTGGGGTTGGCTACCTGCAATACTTTGGGTGGTGTTGGGAACAGTATTTATTGGAACGGTTCATGATTTTGGTGCCCTAGTCATGAGTGTTAAGGAAAAGGGTAAAAGTATTGCTGATATTTCATCCCGTATCATCAATGGACGAGTACGTGTTTTATTTCTCATTTTCATTGTTATGTTAGTTTGGCTGGTACTGGCTGTTTTTGCCATGGCGATTGCAGATTTATTTGTAGCAATTCCAACATCTGTTTTACCCATTAATATTGAAATCATCATAGCCATTGGTGTGGGTTGGCTTATTTATAAAAAAGGAATGGATGCACTCCTACCATCATTAATCGCCTTGGGATTACTGTACTTTTTCGTTTGGGTGGGCACGGAAAGGCCCATCAGTTTTGAAACCATGGGTTTTACAAAAACCCAGTCGACGAACGCTTGGGTTGTTTTAATGTTTTTATATTCAGGAATTGCCAGCCTCTTACCGGTGTGGATTCTCCTCCAGCCACGTGATTATATCAATAGTCATCAACTCATTGTTGGCCTTGGACTTATATATTTAGGTATTTTTATTGCTCAACCTGTTATTGATGCACCCATGATGCGCATTTCGGCTGACGGACCGTCTTTATTTCCTTTACTCTTTGTTACAATTGCCTGTGGTGCAATCAGCGGATTTCACGGCTTGGTTTCATCGGGAACGTCATCCAAACAGTTGGATAAACTTACCGATGCACGCATGGTGGGTTATGGGGGTATGATTGGAGAAGGAACACTGGCATTAGCATCTACAATCGCTGCCGTTGCAGGCATTGCGTTAGTATCTCAATGCAGCCTTCCTGCAATGGGTCAAGTCGCCGATTTGAACTGGTCTGTATATTATGATACATGGGCTCACGCCAGCGGGAATAAAGCGGCTGCATTTGTTTTGGGTGGCGGAGCCTTGATTGAATCCATAGGGATATCTGCTGCATTAGCCAAAACGTTGATGGCTGTTCTGGTCATTTCATTTGCAGCTACAACATTAGATACGGCGACACGAATTCAGCGCTTTATTTTAGCGGAATTGGGCGATGCCTTGGGTATAACCATTTTAAAGAATAGAATTGTGGCAACTTTTGCAGCCATTATACCTGCAATGCTTTTGGTATTTACGAATGTGCACGACCCGGCAACAGGCGTTGTTAAACAAACCGGATGGGCATTATGGCCGATTTTCGGAGCAAGTAATCAAATGCTCGCAGCCCTGACACTTATGGTTTTAACGCTTTACTTCTGGCAAAGGAAAAAACCCATTCTACCTTTACTAATACCCATGTTGTTTATTATGCTAATTACAATTACATCACTATTTTTAAAAGCAGTACAATTTTTTGAAACAAATTCATTTTTATTTGGGTTGAACATATTCCTAATTATTCTGATTGGGTGGATGATAATTGAAGGGCTTTTAACGGTCATTAATTTGAAAGAAAAACATTGATTATTTATAAAAATAATCTGTTTAATACAGTAATTTCTATACTCTATTGAATCACATTATGGGCAAACAACTCGACATATTCAACGATGCTGAAAAGACGTGGAAAGACGAAGCGGCTGAAGCAAATTCAAGAGATTACAATTTTGACACATTAAGCGGTGAAAAAGTAGAACAGCTTTATTATCCTGATGATAATGAGAATGATTATATGGAAAAGCTGGGTTTCCCGGGACAATATCCGTATACACGAGGCATCCATGCGAATATGTATCGGGGAAAGCTTTGGACCATGCGCCAGTTTGCAGGATTTGGTTCACCTGAAGATACAAATGAGCGCTATCACTATTTATTGAGTCATGGACAGACCGGCCTTTCTGTAGCCTATGATATGCCTACTCTAATGGGATATGACCCTGATCATCTATATGCAGTTGGGGAAGTAGGAAAATGCGGTGTCAGCGTTGCTTCTCTCAAAGATATGGAACGTTTGTTTGAGGGAATAAATTTGGGTGATATTTCAGTTTCCCAGACAATCAACGGACCGGCAATTATTCTATTGGCTTTTTATATTGCTGTGGCAGAGAAACAAGGAGTTCCTTTAGAGAATGTTCGCGGTACACTGCAAAATGATATTTTAAAAGAATTTATTGCTCAAAAAGAATGGATTTTCCCTCCGGAACCTTCCATGCGAATTATTACAGATATGATGACATATTGCACGAAGCATTTACCCAAATTCAATACCATTTCAATCAGTGGTTATCATATTCGCGAAGCGGGATCAACCGCTGCCCAAGAATTAGCTTTTACACTTGCAGATGGATTTACGTATGTTGAATATGGGATGAAAGCCGGGCTGGATGTTGATGATTTTGCTCCACGCCTATCTTTTTTCTTTAATTCCCACTTGGATTTTTTTGAAGAAATAGCAAAATATCGAGCCGCTCGCCGAATTTGGGCACGGCATATGAAAGAAAAGTATGGAGCTAAAAATCCGCGATCATGGAAGTTACGTTTTCATACCCAAACTGCCGGATGTTCACTTACGGCACAGCAGCCCGAAATAAATATCTCAAGGACAGCTTTCCAGGCTATGGCAGCTGTATTAGGAGGAACGCAATCTTTACATACAAATTCCATGGATGAAACTTTGGCATTACCCTCACGTAAAGCTGCGGAAATCGCCCTGCGTACACAGCAATTAATTGCCTTTGAAACGGGTGCTGCAAATGTAGCTGATCCTCTCGGTGGTTCATGGTTTGTAGAGGAATTAACGGATAAATTGGAAAAAGAAGCTGAAAAATATTTTTATACAATTGAAGAAATGGGCGGTGTTATTCCGGCCATCGAAAAGGGATTTTTCCAGCGGGAAATTGCTTATGCTGCATCTGAATACCAGCGTAAGGTGGATTCGAAACAACGTATAGTTGTGGGAGTGAATGAATTTGTCAAGGATAGTGAAAAAATTGAAATACCCATTTTGGAAATAGGAGATGAAGTGGGTCATAGACAGGTGGAAGCTCTCAATAAATTACGCACTGAACGTGATGAAGATGCTGTTCAGCAAGCACTTTCAAACATTCAGGAAGCCTGTATAAATGGAACGAATTTAATGAAACCCATAGTTGATGCAGCAAAGGCGTATGCAACCATGGGTGAAATTGTCATATCCTTAAAAGCTGAATTTGGAGAATGGCAGGAAGCAGCAGTGTTCTAATGAACTCAAAAAACAAATTTTATTTTGCAATTTCCGGTGTAATTGTCGTTGTGGTTTTTTGGATATGGTGGGCATCGTCCAATCCTGCAGATGAACAGGCATTGGTGACATTCCTTTCTGTGGAAGAATTGATCGATGAAGATCATTTTGATCGTGTTCGATTGGGTGGTTTGGTTGCAGAAGGATCTATTCATTTAGATAATAACAATTACTTGTCATGTCAGTTTGAGTTGAAGGAAGGTGATTATATACTTCCCGTCCATTACACAGGAGCTCGCCCCGATTTATTCAAAGATGGTGCCGAAGTTATCATAGAAGGAATGTATGTGAACGGATTGTTTGAAGCGGATATACTGCAAACAAAATGTGCGTCCCGGTACGAAGGTGATTTACGGGATGAAAACAGTTATAACCTAGACGAAGTTTCCATATGACGCCTGTTATTGGCGGATTGGCCATAAATCTTGCTCTTGGCCTGGCTTTTGTTTCCATCATTTTACACTTTTTCTATTTACGTAATGGAGATGGACGGTTATTTTTATCTGGACAACGTGCAGCTCTAGCCGTTTCTCTTTTAAGTATTTTAGCAACGTTGATTCTGGCTCAGTTACTTATAACGAGCAATTTTGATGTTGATTATGTTGCCCATTATACAAGCTTCGAAACACCCTTTATTTATAAAATAACTGCTCTTTGGGCTGGGCAATCCGGATCGTTATTATTCTGGTTATTTACCCTGTCCGTTTATGCAGTTATTACGATACTCCAAAATCAGCGATCACAGCACAAAATCATGCCTTGGGTGATGATTGTTATGACAACGGTTCAACTGTTTTTTCTTATTTTAATCAATTATGTTAGTAATCCATTTATACCGACAGAAGCTGATTTTGTGGTGGAAAACGGCTTGGGTTTAAACCCATTATTACAAAATATAACCATGGCTTTTCATCCGCCCATGCTGTATTTAGGTTATGTTGGATTTACCATTCCATTTTCATTTTCCATTGCCGCCATGGCAGAAAGGGATATGAATGCTCTCTGGATGCGTACTGTAAGGCAATGGTTGCTTTTCGTGTGGTTAATGTTAAGTATCGGAATCATCCTGGGCGGATGGTGGGCTTACCAGGAATTGGGCTGGGGCGGTTACTGGGCATGGGATCCCGTTGAAAATGCATCGTTTATGCCATGGCTTACAGGAACAGCGTTGCTTCATTCAATCATCATCCAGGAAAAGAAGGACATGTTAAAAGTTTGGAACATGGCTCTCATTATCATCACATTCACGCTTTGCATTTTTGGAACATTTTTAACTCGTAGCGGAGTTATGTCTTCTGTCCATTCGTTTACAGCTTCTTCACTGGGTCCCATTTTTCTTGGATTTGTTTTTTTAATATTAGTTGTCTCTTTTTTACTTTTATTCAACCGAAAATCATTTTTACAATCTGAAAAACGAATAGAATCGTTTACATCGAGAGAAAGTGGATTTTTGTTTAATAATGTTGTGTTTATTGTCATGTGTTTTGCGGTGTTCTGGGGAACGATATTTCCGGTTATTTCAGAAGCGGTTCGCGGAACAAAAATCACAGTCGGCGCGCCATTTTTTAACCAAGTAAATATTCCTATTGGTTTAATACTCTTGCTCCTAACGGGAGTTGGACCTTTATTGGTTTGGCGCCGTACGTCCAACCAAAGTTTCATCCGCAATTTCACTACTCCGATTGTGATGGGTTTAGCTACTGCATTGGTGTTTTACATACTCAATATCAGAGGGTATGTACTTGTTTCATTCAGTTTATCAGCATTTGTTTTAACAACCATAGGTTTTGAATTTTTCAGGGGAATCCGTTCAAGGATGACATCACAGAAAGAAAACCCTATCATTGCTTTTTGGCGGTTGATACGAAAGAACCGCAGTCGATATGGAGGATATATCGTTCACGTTGGAATTGTACTGATGTTTGTTGGATTTACCGGTCATTCATTTGATAGTGAGAAAGAATTTGGACTTAAAAAAGGTGATAGCGAGCATTTAAGCGGTTATTCGTTCACATTGTATAATGTTCGAGAAGAAGAACGCCCCAATCATTATGCCTATATCGCTGATATGATTGTCGCAGATGCATCCGGAAAGTCCATCGTTAAATTGCATCCGGAGAAACGCATTTATTTTCATCATAATCCGAATCCTGAACGCCGTCAGCCCCACAGTGAACTTGACATTTATTCGACAATAAAACAGGATATCTATTCCATATTCAACAGTGTAGACTTGGAAAATGAAGTGGCATATCTGAAAATTATGATTAATCCATTGGTGAATTGGGTTTGGTACGGCGGCTATTTATTTGTGTTGGGAACGCTTGTTGCTTTGTGGCCGCCGAAAAAGGAGATATCATGATCAGTTTTGTCGTAGTCTTTTTAATGTTATTTGTCATGGCCGCATTTGTAATTCAACCCTTATTTCTTAAACCGGGATTGGAAATAAAGGATACTGAAAAAAGTTCAGCTGCATTGAAACAACGCAAAAAAATTCTGTATAGACAGATTAAGGAACTGGATATGGATTACCAATTAGGCAATATCCAAGATGATGACTATGGCCAAACGCGTAATGAGTTGAAAAAAGAAGTGGCAGAAATACTGACAATTTTGAATAGATAATTATTTTGCTAAATATATCAAATATATCCAAGTCGTTTCATTATAAGCCCGTTTTAAAGGATATTTCTTTTTCATTATCTCCCGGGGAAACGCTAGCATTACTTGGCAGAAATGGCGCAGGTAAGTCAACATTATTACGTATTATAGCAAAAATTTCATCACCGGAAGAAGGGCAAGCCGTATTTAATGGAAACAATTTATTTGAAGGTGTTGCAGCCCATCGAAAGGGTCTTTATTATTGTGGTCATGCTCCGGGATTATATCCATCATTAACAGCAAGTGAAAATTTGCATTATTTTTCTGCGTTACATAGTTGCAAAACCAATCCTGACTCAATTAATTCAGTATTGAAGGATTTTGATTTAATAGACGCTATTGATGAACCGGTTAAAGTGTTTTCTCAAGGAATGATGCAAAGATTAAAACTGTCTTTTTTAGAGTTAATTGATTGGTCATTACTTTTGATTGATGAACCATTTAATGGTTTGGATATCCCCGGCCAAAAATTTGTTATGAATAAAATGGAATCTTGGCAAAATGGCCGCCGAAGCATCATCTTCGTCGATCATGATATAAATCGTGTATTGAAAATCTCATCACGCATCATGATTTTAGACAAACATTCCATTGTTCTGGATGATCCTATTTCAACTTCAGATTTGGAAAATAAAATTACGTCTTTAATGAACTAATATGTTTATAACACTTCTTAAAAAAGAATTATTTGTCGAACTACGTAATAAAGAGGTTATTTTATCGATGTTGGCTTTTGGCCTCACAGTCTTATTGATCTTTTCTTTTTCGTTGAGCGGCAATCCAAAGATAAATCATGAAATAGCTCCAGGCTTATTTTGGTCATTGGTTGTTTTAAGTTCGTCTCTGGGATTGCATCGTTTATTTGGCCAGGAAAAAGATTTTGATGCATTTGCCAACTTATTATCTGCACCTATTGATAGGGGAACACTTTTTTTAGCAAAATGGATCAGTGGATTCTTATTCCTTTTCCTTATAGAGATACTCGTTGTTTTACCCTTTTTCTTATTTTTAGGTTTATCACAGCCCATGTCATATTTCCCCGGAATTGGTATTGTTATGTTAGGTAATTTGGGAATTGTGGCTGTAGGTGTAATTGTTTCCGGAATGGCTATGCGTGCAAAAATGAGTGCTGTCCTATTACCTGTTTTACTTTTTCCACTCATAACACCGTTACTCATCGCTTGCGTAAAAGCGACAACCGGGTGGTATCATCTTATCCCTTTTAGCACTTGGCAATTTTGGGTACTGATCATGGCAACCTATGTTGTAATATTTGGACTAGCGGGATATGTATTTTTTGAACATATAACAGAAGAATAATGTCATTTCTTTTCCAGGAGCGTTCTTTGCGCATTTTATTCATTGTTTCCGTCATATTGATGGCAGTAAATCTTTATGCTATATTTTTTATAGCACCCATGGTACCTGAACAGCATTGGGCTCAAAAGATATTTTACGTTCATGTTCCTATCGCATGGTCGAGCTTCTTATCTTTTTTTATTGTTATGGTATCGGGAATTTTATTTTTTATTAAAAAAGACTCTTATTGGGATAGAGTCGGCTTGGCTGCTGCCGAGATTGGTACATTATTTGTTGCATTGGTATTGATTACAGGACCCATATGGGCTACACCCATTTGGGGAAAACCATGGATTTGGGAACCGCGCTTAACAACGACCTTAATTTTATTTCTGATTTATATTGGCTATTTTATGTTACGTAAATTTGGTGGTCATCCGGAAAGAGTAGCACGTTATGCTGCTGTATTAGGTATATTGGCATTTCTTGATGTACCACTCATTTTTTATTCTGTAAAATTTTGGGCACCTCAATATCAACTTCATCCCCAGGTAGAAATGAACCAACAGCCGGATGAAATATTGCTGCCATTCTTTTTTTCAATGTTCACCTTTACCATTTTATATATACTTATGTTGCGATTTCGAGTTAAAATTTCGAATTTTCAATATAAATTAAAGACGAAAAATGTATAATTATTTGAGTTACTGCATTGCCGCTTATCTTATTGTATTTATATCATTAATTGCGTGGTTTATAACTCAATTCAAAATTGAAAAAAAATTAAAAAATATTTCTAATCATTAAGGAATAATAAACATGAAACGTAAAATTGTTCACGTTGTTGGAACGGGTACTATCGGTGAACCGCTCATTGGTTTGCTGACTGACTATAAAACGAAACTGGGTATTGACGAAATAACGTTCCATAAAAATACACCTTTAAAAGGTGATAGATCAAAGGTATTTGACCTCCAACATCGTGGAGCTCGTTTATCTGTTAATCCCGATCGCATGCAAGATTTCAAAGATTTGGGCATGGATCCTAATTTTACAACTGAAGATGCAATAAAACGGTCATCCGTTGTGATCGATTGTACGCCAAAGGGCATTGGTCACAAGAACAAAGAAAAATTTTATTCAAAGTTTTCCAATGAAGTTAAAGGGTTTTTAGCTCAAGGCAGTGAAGATGGATTTGGAAAAAAATATGCCAGAGGAATTAATGACGAAGTGTTTAATGAAGACGATCAATTTGTCCAGATCGTGTCCTGTAATACTCATAATCTTTCATGTATTACCAATACATTGGCATTAAATGGAAGTGAATTGAATAATCTGGTCGAGGGAAAATTTGTTTGTATACGACGAGCAAATGATATAAGTCAACCGGGCGGGTTTATACCATCTCCTCAGGTTGGTGGCCATCATTCCGAAAAATACGGCTCCCATCACGCAGAAGACGCAGCCGGTTTATTTAAAACTAAAAATTTGGATTTAAATTTGTTTTCCTCCGCAATGAAGACCAATAGTCAATATATGCACATTTTGTGGTTTAATTTGAAAGTCAAGGAACCAATTACTTTGCAGGGAGTCATGGATAAGTTGGAGGCAAATCCATTGGTAGCTATGACCCAAAAAGACATGACCAGTACTGTCTTTTCATTCGGGCGAGATCATGGTCATTATGGTAGAATTCTAAATGAGACGGTTGTGGTTGAGCAAACATTGAATGTCCGCAATGAACATGAAATAACCGGTTTTTGTTTTACACCTCAGGATGGTAATTCAATATTGAGCAGCATTGCAGCTGCAGAACGATTTTTGTTTCCACATGCATATGATGATAAGATTCAATGCCTGTCGGAACTCGTTTATTCAGATATTTGAGTATTCAAGTACATACGGTTGTCACCGGACCGTTCCAGGAAAATTCTTTTTTAATTCTGGATCCTGAATCTCGAGAAGGTGTTTGCATTGATCCAGGTGATGATCCTCATTCCATCGTCACCACGATCAATAATCATGATTGTAATTTAAAAGCCATTATTAATACGCATGCACATATGGATCATATAGGCGCTGTATCTGCATTGAAAGAAATGTTAAATATCCCTTTTTATCTCCATAAAGAAGAATCATTGATTCTGGATACATATGAAGAAACATGTCAATTATTTAACTTAAATACGAGTAAAACACCAGATGTTGATTATTGGTTTACAGATGAATCGTCACTCACATTTGGAAATCTGACATTTAATCTTTTATTTACACCTGGTCATACACCGGGAGGAACATCGTTCATGATCGAAGATCATGTATTTGTTGGAGATACACTTTTTAGAGGTTCAGTAGGAAGGACAGATTTACCCGGCGGTAATTGGCAGATTTTAGAATTGTCGCTCATTAAATTAATGGAAAATATAGACCATAATTTTGTCATCCATTCTGGCCATGGCCCCACTACAACAATGGCAAGTGAAATAAAAGAAAACCCCTTTTTAATTTCACTAATAAACCGAGTAAATTAGCGGTTAGCATGATAAATAAATGGTCATGGGTTAATATCATTAGACTGACTAAATGAAGATATCAGAAATAATAGCAAATTATAAAGCTCAAGGTAAAACGTTTTACAGTTTTGAGTTTTTTCCACCAAAAACAGATTTTGGTCTGGATAACCTATATAGTAGGATTGATAGAATGGCATCCTTTCATCCAGCCTATATCGATATTACTTGGGGCGCAGGAGGGGCCACCGCTGATAAAACTCTGGAAATAAGTAAAACAATTAATAAATATTTTGGTTTGGAAGTTATGATGCATCTTACCTGTACAAATATGCAAGTGTCATCAATCAAAAAGGTACTTATAGAAGCGGAAGAAAATGGTCTATCCAATATATTAGCTCTAAGAGGAGATCCTCCAGAAGGATCCTCTACTTGGGATCAGCATGAAGATGGATTTCGCTATAGCGTTGATCTTGTCCGATATATTAGAAAAGAGTTTGGGAACCACTTTTGCTTAGGTGTTGGCGGTTACCCAGAATGCCATCATGAACAAAGTGATCTTGATGCTGATATATCTTTTCTAAAGGAAAAAGTGGATGCAGGATCGGACGTTGTAGTGACACAACTATTTTATGATGTTGATAAATTTCTTTTCTTTAGAGATAAATGTATTAAAGCAGGTATAAAAGTACCAATAATCCCCGGGATCATGCCTATACATAACTATGCCAGGTTTATAAAATTTACTCAATTTTGTCAGATTAGTATTCCTGACTCAGTCAGTGCTCAATTGGAACCTATAAAGTATGATGATTCCAGTGTGATTAATTATGGCATTGATCAGGCGACGGCAATGTGTCAAAAACTAATTGAAAATGGTGTGCCTGGTTTACATTTTTATACACTGAATCTGGAACATTCTGTTTCAGCAATATTAAAGTCGCTTGGTTTTGTTTCATCCCCAGGTACCATAAAAGAATTGCCGTGGCGGCAATCAACATCAGATGATAGAAAAACAAGTGAAGATGTACGCCCAATATATTGGAGTAATAGACCTGTCAGCTATTTAACGCGCACAGAAATCTGGGATGATTTTCCTAATGGTCGATGGGGTGATATAGAAAGTCCAACTTTTGGTGAACTTAACCAGTATCATGCTATTAGAGCAGGTTCAAAGAGTGACAAAATTAGAGCCAAAAGAAAAAGGATGTGGGGAGAGCCGAAATCTATCAAAGATATAACTGACGTTTTTGTATCATTCTGTAAGGCAAAGATAAATAGTTTGCCATGGTGTGAAATGCCACTGGCACTAGAGAGTAAACTAATTTCAGAAGATTTGCTTAAACTCAATGAGATGGGATATTTTACTATAAACTCTCAGCCTAAAATAAATGGCGTACCATCGGAAGATGCTGAAGTTGGCTGGGGTGGACCAGGTGGAAGAATTTATCAAAAAGCTTATCTGGAGTTTTTTACATCAAAGGATAAATTAGATAAGTTGCTAAAAAGCATAAGTTCAAAAGAAAATATTTCCTATCAAGCCATCAACATTAGTGGTGATTTAATTACAAATTTACCAGAAAATAATGTGACTGCCGTGACGTGGGGTGTTTTTCCTGATAAGGAAATAATGCAGCCTACCATTGTAGATACGCGATCATTTTTAATCTGGAAGGATGAAGCATTCAGCTTGTGGATGAATGATTGGGCTTCAATATACGAAGCGAAATCTGAATCATATGAACTTATAAAAGAAATATATAACACCTATTACTTAGTTAATGTTGTTGATAATGATTTTGTTGATGGTGATATACTGAAACAAATTGTTAAATCATGAAAAATCCTAAATTAAATCAGTATGAAAAATCACTGTTTGGACATTTATGCTCCCAGAGCCGTATTAAATCCGATCAGCGAGTAATAATTGCAGTTTCTGGTGGAAAGGATTCTATGGTTTTGCTGCATTCCATGAATAAAACTGCTCGTAGGTTAAACATTGCAATTGATGCCGTACATGTGAATCATCATTTACGAGATGATTCCTATGAAGATCAAGCATTAGTAGAGAAAACATGTATGAAACTCAAAATTAATCTAATAATTGATCATTTGGATCCGGCTACAAAGTTAAAGGGTGAAAGTTTAGAGATGTGGGCAAGAAAACGCAGGTATCGATCACTGGAACGCATCCGTAAAGAAATTAATGCAGATTGGATTTTTACTGCTCACCACGGCAATGATCAAATAGAAACAATTCTTTTACATCTATCACAGGGAACTGGAATAAGTGGATTCAGAGGTATTCATGATATTCAAGGCCACATTTTACGCCCTTTGCTTGGTTTTTCTCGTGATGATATAGACCAATATGCTGATGAAATGAATATATCGTGGGTAGATGATAGCTCAAATGCGGATGAAACAATTCCACGAAATTATCTACGACGAAATATCGTCAAGTTATGGGAAAAATCAGATCCCAATTTAGTCAAGGCGTTCCAAGAAGTTAGTGAACATGCTAAGGATGCAAATGAAGCACTGCAATTCGCAGCAAACATATTTATACCCAATATCATAAAACAAAAGACTAGAGTATCCATTAAATTGGATGAAGTTCAATTACTCGCAATACCACCTCTACTGCGTATAATTTTGTTACGCGAATTAATGGATTCTGCTGAACCTTGGAGACGATTCGTTTACAGTGGTTTAAAAAGATTTTTTAAGAACGCTAATACTGGACAGATTTACCAATTGCCAGACGAGTGGCAGATACTTAAAGATCGTAAACAATTCATATTAACGAGAAAAAACTTGCGTAATAGAAAACCAATCACAGTATCTCCTAGAATTAAGATTGAAACAGATGATTTTATTTTTATATGGAAAACAGATTGTATAGGAAAATCATTTAACTCTGATCGGGAAACAGAAATTATTGACGCAAATAAAATTAATCAAACAATGATATTACGGCCTTGGGAACCTGGTGATAGATTTCAGCCACTTGGTATGAGCGGACATAAAAAAGTCAGTGATTTTTTGATAGATATAAAAATGGATCGTTTCAGTAAGCAAGAGCAATTTGTTTTAGCAGATAAAGAGGAAGTGTTATGGGTGTGCGGACAACGGATAAGTGATCGGGTAAAAGTAACACCGGAAACAACAGATTATGCGGAACTTTCATTTCGACAGGATGTAGTGTAATCATGCATTTTCACGGTTATGAATTGAGTCCGGTTATTTCTAATGAAGAAATTCAGAAAAGAGTTGCTGAGATTGCAAAGAACTTGTCTGAAAAATTCAAAGATGAAGTGCCAATTTTAATTGGCATTTTAAATGGCAGTTTTATTTTTATGTCCGATTTGATCCGTGCATTGGATATCGATTGTGAAATGGATTTTATTAAACTATCCAGTTATTCAGGCGACCAATCGATTGGAACCGTTCGTTTGCTTAAAGATATTTCTGCAGATATTACAGGCCGACATGTGGTGATAGTAGAAGATATCATTGATTCAGGATTAACGATCAAATTTATTAAAGACCGCATGGAAGAAGCAGGTCCAGAATCATTAACGATTATAACATTATTATTAAAACCGGATGTGGCAAATTTGGATTTTCCAATTGACATCGTAGGGTTTGAAATTGCACCTGAATTTGTTGTAGGATACGGGTTGGATTATGACCAGAAAATGCGCCACTTATCCGCAATTTATCGCATAGAAAAGGAATAAGATGTATTTCGAGAAAAACTCATCAAATTTGGATGGGCAAAAAAAGCCTAAACCCCAAAAGAATCAACAGGATCCTAAAAGGGAGCAAGGAGATAAAAAGAATAACGAATTTCAATGGAAACGCGCCGGGAAAACATCCCTAATATGGGTGATGATTCTAATGGTGGCGATATTTCTGTCTGGTTTACTCACCTCCAAGGAGCAATCAATAGAAATCCAATATTTTCAATATCGTGAATATCTGGAATCACGCCAGATATCTCGTGCAGATATTATAGAGAATATTTTTTATGGACAATTTGCAACACCACAAGCCATCCAAACTGAAGTAACTGTTTTAGAAAACATTTCCCGGTTTCACGTCATTTTACCCTTTATTGACAGGGATATAATGACTGAATGGGATTCATACGGTGTTAATTATAGTTTTAAAGGAAAGTCCATCGACTGGACGGGTTATTTCCTCAATATGCTCCCATGGTTATTGCTTATAGGAATTTGGATATTTTTCATACGCCGTATGCAGGGCGGAGGCGGAGGAATGCGCGGTATTTTCAATTTTGGCAAAAGCAGAGCTAAGGTATGGACATCGGATATGCCAAAAGTAACGTTTGATGATGTGGCCGGGTGTATTGAAGCAAAGGAAGAATTGAAAGAAGTCATTGAATTTCTTAAAAAGCCAAAACGCTTTCAGAAGCTTGGTGCCAAGATTCCCAAAGGTGCATTATTGATAGGGCCTCCCGGAACAGGAAAAACGTTGTTAGCAAGAGCAGTTGCAGGAGAAGCAGGTGTCCCCTTCTATAGTTTAAGTGGAGCGGAATTTGTTGAGATGTTTGTAGGTGTGGGAGCGTCCCGTGTTAGGGATCTTTTCGAGCAAGGGAAGAAGAATACACCTTGTATCGTTTTTATCGATGAACTGGATGCCGTTGGACGCCAGCGGGGTGCCGGCCTGGGTGGAGGCCATGATGAGCGTGAGCAAACATTGAATCAATTACTGGTCGAAATGGATGGGTTTGATTCCGAGCAAATGGTGATTGTTCTGGCAGCTACAAACAGACCGGACGTACTCGATCCGGCGCTATTACGCCCCGGTCGTTTTGATCGCCAGATTGTTGTAGATATTCCAGATATAAAAGGCCGTTTAGGAATATTAAAAGTCCATACTAAAAAAATTGTTCTAAATAAACGCAAAATAAATTTGGATGAATTAGCCCGCGGTACTCCCGGTTTAGTGGGTGCTGATTTGGCAAACTTGGTAAATGAAGCAGCGTTATTGGCAGCTCGAAAGCGTAAGAAATCAGTGGACATGGAAGATTTTGAAGATGCGAAAGACAAAGTTATGATGGGCATCCAGCGTAAGAGTGTTATCCTGTCCGATGAAGAGAAAAAAGTGACAGCATACCACGAATCCGGGCATACACTCGTGGCAACCATGACGCCTGGTGCCGACCCGATTCATAAAGTTACTATTATTCCCCGGGGACAAGCCCTGGGTTTAACCGCACAAATTCCCATTGATGAAAAACACAACTATTCACGGGAATATATTGAAGGTCGAATGGCGATTCTTTTGGGTGGGCGCGCTGCAGAGCAACTTATATTTAATGAATTAACAACCGGTGCTGGGGATGACATTGAAAAAGCCACTGTTATTGCTAGAAAAATGGTATGCGAATGGGGTATGAGCGATGTTTTAGGTCCCATGACATTTGGAAAGAAAAATGAAGAAGTTTTTCTCGGTCGTGAGATCCAGAGCCACCGTGACTTCAGCGAATCTACCGCACGAATGATTGATGAAGAAGTGGTGCGTATCATTCGCAAAGCACAGCGAGCAGCTGTTAGTCTTTTAGAGGAAAATGTTGCAATACTACATACAATGGCTGACGGACTCTTGAAATATGAAACTCTGGATAGTAAAGACATCACTCGAATTATGGATGGAAAGAAACTGACTCGTTCCAAGAATGGCCGCCCCAAGAAGAGTCGTCCTAAAAAACGTAAAAAGGTTCAGGTAAAAAAATCTGTTTCTGCAGAGAAACCTGAAAAAAATAAAAAAGAAACACCGTCAAAACCAGACGAAGGATAAGTCAAATTATTTATTCCCAAATGACCCCACTGTGACAGGGTGAATAAAGGGTTTTTAAACTTATGTCACTACCATCTAATTGGAAAAATATACACACCTCCAATACATCAACGTTGATTATGGGAATCTTGAATGTAACTACGGATTCATTCAGCGACGGTGGACAATTCATCGATAGAGATATTGCAGTTAACCATGCCCTTGAAATGGAAAAATCCGGTGCTGACATTATTGACATTGGTGGAGAATCCACACGACCTGGAGCAGAGCCGGTTACAATGGAAGAAGAATTGGATCGAGTCATTTCAATCATTGAAGGAATAAGGTCTAATTCCAATGTGTGCATTTCTATAGATACGTATAAAGCGGATGTAGCTGATAAGGCCTTATCTGCGGGAGCGGACATGGTTAATGATATCAGCGGATTGCAGTTCGATGAGAGAATGGTAAATGTAGTTAGAGCTGCGAATGTCCCGGTAATTATAATGCATATCAAAGGGACGCCGAGAAATATGCAGCAGGATCCACACTATGAAAATCTAATGGAAGAAATAGTTGCATATTTTCAGGAACGTGTGAAGTTTTGCCATGAACATGGCATCAAAAATGAAAATATCATCCTCGATCCAGGCATTGGCTTCGGAAAACGATTACAGGACAATTTTGAATTGCTGCGGGAATTAAAACAAATTTCGGATCTTGGCTTTCCAGTCTTATCCGGTCCATCCCGAAAATCCTTTATCGGACTTACACTTGATCTTCCGGTAGATGAAAGGGTGGAAGGAACGGCTGCCGCAGTGACTGCTTCCATCTTAAACGATGCTAATATCGTTCGGGTTCATGACGTTAAGGAAATGAAACGCGTGGCAATAATTACGGATACGATTAGGGGCCTCGCTTAATGGATCTATTCAAAATTGGTTTTCTTACAGTATCCCTTATTGATGTCATTGACCTGATTTTGGTTAGTTGGTTATTTTTTAAAATTTATCAGTATTTTAAGGAAACTCGGGCCGGGCAGATGCTTGTGGGGCTTATCATTTTGCTCATTGCGTCATTTTTATTTAATGCTATCGGTTTCAGCGCATCATCATGGTTGGTCAACCAATTCCAGACAGTGTGGGTCGTGGCGTTTGTAATCCTGTTCCAACCGGAATTGCGCCGTTTACTCATTTATGTAGGGCAGACACGTTTTTTCCAAACCATCTTTCGCATGGGCACATCCAAATCCATCGAAGAAATGGTGAAAGGCATCAACCAATTGGTTGAAAAAAAATGGGGTGCGCTCATCATCATTCAACGTGAAACGGGCATGCGTATTTATAAAGAAGCAGGAACACAACTCAAGGCAGAAGTATCGGCGCCGTTGCTGGTATCCATTTTTAATCCCAAGTCACCTCTCCACGACGGTGCCGTTATAATCCAAAATGAAATTATCGAAGCGGCTGCCTGTATTTTACCCTTGACTGAAAGCAGTACGGTGGAACCGGCTATGGGAACGCGCCATCGTGCAGCGCTGGGGATCACGGAAGAAACGGATGCCATCGCCATTGTCATTTCGGAAGAAACTCAACAAATTTCTGTGGCGGAGAACGGTCGTTTTGTGAATATCGGTATGGATGAGATGGAACTGCGGCGCTTTTTGAATGAAGAATTGTTCATTTCTTCCGGCGACTAATTTATGACAGCCATCACCGGCCAAACATGGCTGTATGCCCTGGGCAGTGTGTTGCTGGTCAGCCTCGTATCCCTAACTGGGGTAGCGACTCTCTCACTTTCACGAAACTTACTCAACCGCATTTTACTCTTTTTAGTGAGCTTTGCTGTAGGAAGTCTTCTGGGTGGTGCATTTATCCATTTACTTCCGGAAGCGTTCGCTTCCGATCTAAACCCCATTGCCGTTTCCGGTTCGGTGTTAGGGGGGATTATTCTCTTTTTTATTTTGGAAAAATTCTTTCGGTGGCGTCATTGCCATCACGAAACGACTGAAGATCACGTGCATCCTGTGGTACCCATGAATATTTTCGGCGATGCCATGCACAATTTTATTGATGGTATTTTGATTGGCGTCTCCTATGCTGTGAGTATTCCGTTGGGGATGGCTACGACTGTTGCTGTTCTGCTCCATGAAATTCCCCAAGAGATTGGTGATTTCGGTATTTTGATCCATGGTGGTCTCACTGTAAAAAAAGCACTATTATTTAATTTTTTATCGGCACTTACGTCTGTGATTGGAGTGGTGTTGGCGCTAATCATCGGCACATCTATGGAAGGTGTTGTGCTTTATTTCCTTCCCATGACAGCAGGGGGTTTTATTTATATTGCCGGTTCTGATCTTATTCCAGAATTGCATCATAATACAGATGTGAAAATGTCGATTATACAATTGCTGGCACTGCTGGGCGGGATTGCAATCATGTTTGGACTTGCGACTGCATTTTAAACAAATAAAGATATTAAATTAAATCATGGAATTAACAGATTTAAAAGACCGCTACGCTTCAGCAAAAGCCAAACATCACGAACTACGGAGGCATCTTTGACCTGGAATCCAGGGAAAAAGAAGTAGAAAAACTCCGTCAAAAATCCGGAGCCCCGGATTTTTGGAATGACAATAAAACTGCACAAGTTATCCTTAAAAAAATATCCCTTATAGAAAAAGAACTTACCCTGTGGTCAGATCTTGAAAAGCGCCATGGAGACGTGGAAGTTTTATTGGAATTCGCCGAAAGCGGCGATGCAGAACTGGAGGAAGTAAACGATGAACTAAAGTCCTACACCAAAATCATCGAAGATGTAGAATTGCAGATGATTCTCGGTGATGAACAGGACACCCAAGACGCCATTGTAACTATCCATCCGGGAGCAGGCGGTACCGAAAGTCAGGATTGGGCGGAAATGCTGTATCGCATGTATACGCGCTGGATTGAGCAAAAAGGCTTTAAGAAAGAAATCATGGATTATCAACCAGGTGATGAAGCAGGATTGAAAGATGTCACCATGGAAGTTAAAGGTGATTTTGCTTATGGGTTATTGAAAGCAGAAGCAGGTGTTCATCGATTAGTACGCATTTCACCTTTTGATTCAAACAGCCGTCGTCACACATCATTTGTATCCGTGTTTGTATATCCGTCCAGTGATGATGAGATTGAAATCGAAATTGATCAAAATGATATACGCATTGATACATATCGTGCCAGCGGCGCCGGTGGGCAGCATGTAAATAAAACCGATTCCGCCATTCGAATTACACATATTCCTTCAGGCATTGTTGTCCAGTGCCAAAATGAACGTTCCCAACACAAAAATAAAGCATCGGCAATGAAAGTGTTAAAAGCGCGTCTCTATCAATTGGAAGTGGAAAAGCAAAAAGAAGACAATCAGGAATTAGAAGATAGTAAAATGGATATCGGTTGGGGAAGCCAAATACGATCCTATGTTTTTCATCCATATAACATGGTGAAGGATCACCGCACGAAGGAAGAAACAGGAAATATTTCGGCTGTCATGGACGGCGCCCTAGATAATTTCATCCGAGCTTTTTTGATGAGTAAGTTGAAGTAATTTATTAAAAATACTTAAAATATAAAAAACCCCTCTTTTCGAGGTTTTTTTTTGGAAAATCTAAAAGGTTGAAATTATTCCACAAGATTCCCATCCGCATCGAGTAGAATGGGGTCACCGAAACCTAATGATTTCAGTCCATCAAGTTGCGTAGCTGCATCTCCCACAACCAAATAAATCATTTCATCCGGGCGAATTAGTTTTTTCGCCAATGCGTTATGGATTTCAACTGTCATATTACGAACGATTTTTTCCTGATCTTTGATATAATCATACGGCAAATCGTATGTTGCGATCTTATCAATCATGCCCCGTAAAGCGCCTAACGTTTCAAATTTCCGCGCGTTGGATTTGAGCAATACATTTTTGGTGAAGCCTAGGTCTTCTTCCGAAATCGGTTCATGATATGCTGACATAAGTTCTTTAAAAATATTAACTGACTCTTCTGTTGTATTCGATCGCACTCCGGAAGAAGCTGTAAATTTCCCCGGAAATTTAGAACCACTGAATCCGGTTCGTGCTCCGTACGTGTAGCCCTTTTCCTCGCGAAGGACTAAATTCACATCACCGCTGAAATTTCCGCCAAGTTTCATGTTCATTACCGTTGCAGGAAAGTAGTCGGGATCGGTTCGGGCTAATCCCAAATAACCTATACGGATTTCAGACTGCTTGGCATTAGGAACGTCTACGAAATATACTTTTGCATTTTTATCAGGTACAGGCATTTCATATTCACTAAACGTCACATCTTTTACATTCCATCTGTCCACCAATCCTTCAAAGGCTCGTACAGCTACATTGCGATTTAAATCACCTACAATACTCATTGAAACTAAATCAGCTGAAAAGTTGGTTGTATAGTAGTTTTTTAAATCATCCAGTTCGATAGATTCCACTGATTCTACTGTGCCGGAAGTTGAATTTGCAAGAATATGATCGCCATAAATCAATTTATTATAGACGTTTGATGCGATAGCCGAAGGCACAGCTGCCCGGCGTTTTATGGATTCAGCTGTCTCTCTTTTGATGCGATCAAATTCTGTTTCATCCCAGCGTGGTTCAAATAGAATTTCTTCAACTAATGCAAGTGTCGCATCAAAATTCCGTTTTAATGTTGTGACTTCAACTCCAATTGATTGTTTGCCCGTATACATGCGAATGGAAGATCCAAGAGCATCAATAGTTTCTTCAAGTTCAATAGGAGTTTTATTGGCAGTCCCCTCCATCATCATACCCGAAATCAAGTTTGCGACACCAACCTTATTGGGATCATCCAACAGCATTCCTCCCTCAATCTGTATACCAAAATTGATTAAGGGTAGTTCACTGTGTTTTGAGCCATAGAGAGAGATACCTTTTTTATAATTATGTCTCCAGATCGTGGGTAGGTTCAGGCGGGGTTGAGGTCCCGTAGTCGGTTCAATAGATCTATCGAAAGTGGACGGTATTTTAGCCACTTCCATATCTCCAGTTCCCGCTTCTTTCTCTACATTTTCAACGATTACTTCCTCTTCAATTGGAAAGAGAACAGATCCATCCGCTACCAGATCGACACTGCCTTTGGGAACGAAATTGGTCATAACATAATGTTGACCTTTTACATATGTTTCATATACGCGATTAATATCATCCATATTAACATCGAGGACTTTTTGCAGTTCATCAGCAATTGCGTCCGGAGAACCATAAAACTCATTGTAGTATGCCAGTTGAAACCCTTTTCCCAAAACAGAGGAAATTCCCTGATAGAAACCGGTTTCATATTTGGCTTTTAGCCGTTCTAAATCTTCTGCTGTAAAGCCGTCACTTTCAAAGCGGGCAAATGCTTCATGAACTGCCGCTTCTATATCTGTCAGGTTCGTAGTTGGAAATGCATTAACAACAACATTGAATGTTCCAGCAATTTCCTGTGTACTGCTGTAGGAATAAAGATTGGGGGCCAGTTTCTTTTCTTCCACAATGACTTTATACAGCGGTGCTTTTTTCCCATCACTTAACAGTTGACTCAGTAATTCAAGGGCAGATGCATCAGCATGCTTATGATCCACAGTCGGGAACACCATAGTTAAGCGTGGTGAACTGGCGAAATTATCTTCGTGGTAGACTTTTCTGGTTTCATCAAGTTGTACCGGAATAGGTTCCGGATCACCATTATCAGGACTGGATTTGATTTCTTCGAAATATTTTTCAACCAATTTTTTCACGTTCCTTTTATTGATATCCCCAGCGATCACCATGGTGGCATTATTGGGGCCGTACCATTTTTCATAAAAATCACGTACATCTTTTAATGTTGCGTTTTGCAGGTCTTCTAATTCTCCGATGGTTGTCCAATTGTAGGGATGGTCTTCAGGGTATAAGTTTTTAATAATCACATAATTGTTGTGTCCATAAGGGCGATTATCCACCCGTTGGCGTTTTTCATTTTGAACAACTTCCTGTTGGTTCTCAAAAGCAGGTTGTGTCACGGTAGAAAGGAGCCAGCCCATACGGTCAGATTCCATCCACAAAACGGTTTCTAATGCATTTTTAGGGACAACCTCATAATAAACTGTACCATCTTTATTAGTGCCGCCATTTAACGTTCCGCCCACATTTTGTATTTTTTTGAAAAATTGGTCTTGGCCAACGTGTTGGGATTCTTGGAAGAGCATGTGTTCAAACAAGTGAGCGAAGCCTGTTCTTCCCGGCGTTTCGCGATTCGAACCTACATGATATTGAATTGCAACTCCAATAATTGGATCTGATTTATCCTCGTGGAGGATGACCGTTAATCCATTATCAAGAGTATATTTTTCATAATCGATAGTGAAGGGTGTAGCGGCATTTAAAAACCAACCAAAAATAATAATGGTTGATAAAATTCTGTTGAAAACTGGTTGAGTATACATTGAATTCTCCTGTTACTAAATTGATTTAAATCGTCACAACAAACAAAAAATCTTGCTGTACTTAATATGGATAAAAATTACGCTAAAAGATTGTCCTAAACATATGAATATTAAAACTCACACCAGTGAACTTTAATCATAATTGGAATTAAAGTAAGAATTAAAAAGAATCATTTAGGCACTCCAATCTATATATTTAAATTCACAACCTTCAAATTATAAAAATGATATGTCAGACGACCATAAAAGCTTAAACGAAATTATACGTTTCCGTAAGGAAAAATTGGATACCCTCCGCGAAGGAGGTGTAAACCCATATCCTCACAATTATAATCCTACCCACACGAGCACTGACGTTCTTAATAATTACGATGCATTAGAAGAAAAGGATGTCACCGTAGCTGGTCGTATTATGGCTTTGCGCAAGATGGGCAAAGCGTCCTTTTTTCATATTCAGGATATGGGTGGCCGTATTCAGGTGTATATCAAGCGAGATGAAGTGGGTGAGGATTCTTATGCCAATTTTAAGAAAATGGATATTGGGGATATTGTTGGTGTAATGGGATTTCCTTTTACTACCAAAATGGGTGAAAAATCCATTCATGCCAAGGAATTTACTGTTTTAGCAAAAAGCATTCGTCCTCTACCGGTTGTGAAGGAAAAAGATGGTGAAACATTTGATGCTTTTGAGGATAAGGAGTTGCGTTATCGCAATCGTCATTTGGACCTCATTGTCAATCCAGAAGTAAAAGATGTATTTGTTAAACGAGCAAAAATTATTTCTACTATCCGCCAATATTTGGATAATCTTGCATTTTTAGAAGTGGAAACACCCGTTCTTCAACCTTTGTACGGCGGAGCAAATGCACGTCCGTTTACAACTCATCACAATGCGTTGGATCAGAAACTATACTTGCGAATAGCGGATGAATTATACTTAAAACGATTAATCGTTGGCGGAATTGACCGCGTTTATGAAATATCGAAGGATTTCCGTAATGAAGGCATGGACAAGAATCATAATCCTGAATTCACTATGTTAGAATTTTATTGGGCCTTTGCTGATTATGAAGACAATATGGAATTAGTTGAAGATATGATCCGTAAAACGGCCGTAGCTGTAGATGCCACAAATGTCACTTGGCATGGAAATGAAATTGATCTGTCTAAACCATTTACACGTAAACCGATTTTGGATTTATTGAAAGAAGTAACTGGTCAGGACTTGGGTTCTGCATCCGATGATACCATGAAAAAGATCTGCAAAGCTCATAATATTGATGTGGAAGACAATGCCAATTATGGTCAAATGCTGGATGAGTTACTTGATGCACTGGTGATTCCAGGCTTGGTACAACCGACGTTTGTTATTGATTATCCTAAAGCCATCTCACCTCTGGCAAAAGCACATCGCAATGGTGATCCCAATTTGGTTGAGCGCTATGAATTATTTATCGGAGGCGCAGAATTTGCCAATTCATTTACAGAATTAAATGATCCCATCGATCAGCGGGAACGGCTTGAAGCTCAAGCTCAATTGCGGGAGCAAGGTGATGAAGAAGCGCAACCGGTGGATGAGAATTTCATCCAAGCCATGGAATGCGGTATGCCGCCTACAGGCGGTGTTGGCTTGGGAATTGATCGCCTCACCATGCTTTTGACCGAACAAAATACCATTAAAGATGTGATTCTGTTCCCCGCCATGCGGACTGTCGATGAATGAAGACAGCTTTCCGTATTGCTTTTCGTCATTTAGGATTTAAACACCAGGGCAGTTTTACGTCCTTTGCCAGTATCGCAGCTATGGTTGGGCTGGGATTGGGTGTATGCGCACTTGTTTTAACCTCATCCGTTTTGAATGGGTTTGAAGAAACCATTTCCAGTAAGATCGCTGGTTTTGATGGCCATATTCGCATTCAGCATTTTTTGTTTAAACCGGTCACTCCTTATAAAACCAGGCTCGATAGTATTCTGACTGCAAGCAATGTCTCCTTTTCGACTGTAGCCTATATTCAGGAAGCGGCCATGGTTCGTAAAGGACGATCAGCAGAAGGAATTTTGATTGTAGGTCATGG
>Ga0208467_1000001_pt1 | contig 177740 bp, 181 predicted proteins | sample DeeseametaMP2098_FD_184176 | JGI IMG/M metagenome (GOLD analysis project Ga0208467, IMG submission 184176) | Marine microbial communities from the Deep Pacific Ocean - MP2098 (SPAdes) | ecosystem: Environmental > Aquatic > Marine > Oceanic | place: North Pacific Ocean | collected 2011-05-26 | reverse complement strand
TAAATAGTTGTTGTTGTGATTTAATAAGTTCAAAAATTAATTCTAAAACGAATAATAAATCAAAATGTAATATATATTTAAAATTTAAATATAAAAATATTTATATTAAAGCATTATTTGGAAACGATTTTAAGAAAAAAAATACATACATTAGTATTTCCCAGAACTTTAATAGATATGAATATCGGGATTCCTATTCAAAAATAATACAGAACAAAAAAACGAAGGAAATTAATTTCCAAAGTAAAAGTCCCTTAGAAAATTCTATTTCTCAATTTATTAGATCTTTTAAGAATAAAAATGATAAAAAAGAACCCTTACTAGATTATATTACTTATCAACTTGAAAAAACTCAGTATAAATTAACTAAATAAGATTTTTAGTTTGGAAAAAACTATCCAATAAATAACTTCAATTATATGATAATACCTAATTTTCTTTCCTTCAAAATATTTTCTAGCATCATAATTAACTGAAGTTTCATAAATTTTTTTTGAATTATTTGATAAATATGTAAGAATTTCAGCTTGTTGTCCCCATCCTAAACTTTTAAGTTTAGAGACAGGAAGGTTTTTTTTCTCAAAAAAACAATAACAACAATAAATATCTGTAAAAGTGGTATTATTTATTAAATTAAACAAGAATGTAATAAATTTATTTCCTAACATATGCCAAAAATGCAAAACACTTCTTTCACTAGCTATAAATCTGCTACCCATAATTAAATCAGCTTTGTATTTCTCGGCAATTTTAATAAATTTAATCAAATCTGTTGGATTATATTCCAGATCGGAATCTTGAAAAAAAACGTAATCCATTGATGAAATATTTAAACCTTCTATTATAGCTTTCCCTTTTCCCAAATTTTTTTTCAAATGTTTTACTTTATCAAAATATTTTGTATTTTGATCAATTAATCCTTCCGAATTATCGGTTGATCCATCATTAATTATAATTATTTCCAAATTTGTATTCGTTTTAATTTCATCTATCTTTTTCAAAATTTTTATAATTGTTTTCTCTTCATTAAAAACAGGAATTATAATACTTATAGAAATCATTATCTTTCTTTCATTTTTAGAGCATTTAGAAATACATTTTGAGGAATATCTATTTTGCCAAATTGTCTCATTCTTTTTTTACCTTTTTTTTGTTTATCTAAAAGTTTGTTTTTTCTAGTAACATCTCCGCCATACAATTTTTGTGTTACATCTTTACGAAAAGATGAAACGGTTTCTCTAGCTATAATTTTTCCCCCGATAGTCGCTTGAATAGCAACTTTAAATTGCTGACGCGGTATTAAATCTTTTAATCTTTTGCATAAAGCACGGCCTCTTTGTTGAGATTTATCACGATGTACTATTAGTGATAATGCATCAACTGTATCACCATTTATCATAACACTAACTTTTACTAAATCATTAATTTTATAGCCTATTATTTCATAGTCAAAACTGGCATACCCTCTAGTAATAGATTTTAATCTGTCATAAAAATCAAAAACTACCTCATTTAATGGAAGCTTAAAAATTATTAATGCCCTTGTTCCGGAATATGACAATTGTTCTTGAATTCCTCTTTTTGAAACACATAATTCTAGAACGTGACCCAGATATTCATCAGGTAAAATAATTGTAGCTTTTATCCATGGTTCTGCAATTGAGTCAATCTTGACAGAATCAGGCATATCTGTTGGATTGTGAAGATCTAAAACGCTATGATCTTTCATATTAATTTTATAAACTACTGATGGAGCTGAAGTTACAAGTTCTAAATTGAATTCTAATTCAAATCTATCTCGAATAATTTCTAAATGTAACAAACCTAAAAAACCACATCTAAAACCGTAACCTAAAGCAGGACTTACTTCATGTTCATAAGAAAAACTTGAATCATTTAATGATAATTTAACCATACTGTCTTTCAAATGTTCATAATCATCAGAATCTATCGGAAACATTCCACAAAAAACAACGGGTTGAGATGGTTTAAATCCGGGTAAGGGGAATGTGGTGAGATTTTTTTCTTCAGTAATTGTGTCGCCTATCTTACAATCAGCAACACTCTTAATTCCTGAATTTATAAATCCAATTTCTCCAGGGCCAAGTGATTCTATTTCAGTAAGTTTGGGTGTGAATATTCCAACTCTGTCAATAGTATGTGTTGCTCCTGTTGCCATAAAACGGATTTTTTTGTTTTTTTTAAGTTCACCATCAATTACCCTTAGCAAAACAACAACTCCCAAATAACTATCATACCAACTATCTATCAACATACACTTTAATGACTTATTTTTTTCGCCTAAAGGATATGGAAGATTTTTAACTATTTTCCCAAACAAATCATCTATACCTAAGCCTGTTTTAGCAGATACTAGCACTGCATCTTTGGTGTCTATGCCTATAATATTTTCAATCTGTTCTTTAACTTTTTGTGGTTCAGATGATGGTAAATCTATTTTGTTTAGTACTGGTAAGATTTCATGATTACTATTTATAGCTTGATAGGCATTGGCCAATGTTTGTGCTTCAACTCCTTGAGTTGAATCAACAATTAATAATGATCCTTCACAGGCAGCTAGAGATCTAGATACTTCATATGAAAAATCAACGTGACCAGGAGTGTCCATTAAATTGAGAATATATTCTTTCCCATTATTTGTTTTATATTCTAATCTAACTGTTTGTGCTTTAATGGTTATTCCTCGTTCTCTCTCCAATTCCATTGTATCTAAAACTTGTTCTTTCATTTCACGATCAGTAAGACCTCCGCAAAACTGAATGAGCCTATCTGCTAATGTTGACTTACCATGGTCAATATGGGCAACTATAGAAAAATTTCTTATATTTTTTAATTCTGCCATTATTATTGTCTTAATTTGCCCTCAAAAGTTTTTGAGATAAGATCAATAATTGTATTCGATATCATTTCTATTTCTGAATCAGTAAAAGTTTTTTCAGTAGGTTGAAGCATTACTTTAATAGCAATGCTTTTCACATTTTCTGGCAGTTTATTTCCCTCAAAAACATCAAAAATTGTAACTTTTTTTATCAATTGTTTATCAATTTTTTTTATTTTATTAATAATCTCTCCGGCTTTAATATTTTTTGGAAATAAAAAAGCAAAATCTCTTTCAATTGCTTGCAGGGCGTTGCTATTATATGCTTTTTTAGTTGATGAAGTTTTTAATTGGAATTGACTTACTTGGTCCAAATGAATTTCAAACCCATTAACATTAGTATTAATCTCAAATTTTTGCAAAATAAATGGATGTATTTCACCAAATTGAGCTAAAATATTTTTTCCTATTCTTAGTTGGGCTGACTTTCCGGGATGAAAAAAATTGTTTTCTGATTCTTCATACAAAATATTATCAACTGGCACATTAAGTTGATCAAGAACAAAATAAACATCACTTTTGACATCAAAAACATCTGACATTCTTTTTTCATCTCCCCATGTTTCTGTATGAGCTGTTCCGTATTGAATACCAGACGCTACCATTTGCTGATCTTCCTCTTTAGACCCTGAATATTGCGGCCCAACCTCAAATAATTTTCCATTATTGTATAAACGGTGAATATTAATATTAATTGAACTTAATAAATTTGGGAAAATAGAAGAACGCATAGTATTCAAATCACTACTAATAGGATTTTTTATTATTACATTTTCTTTTTCATTTTCCAGACTAGCTTGTTCAGAAGAGACAAATGACCATGTAACAACCTCTAAATACCCCCTACTCGCAATTATTCTTTTTGATTTATAAAATGATTTTAATTTTCCATTTAAAATTTCTTTTTTAATTCTAGGATCTTTTATAACAGATTGAGGTTTAATTTTATCGTAACCATAAATTCTAACAATTTCTTCAACTATATCTGCCGCACCATCAATATCTGGTCTAAAGTGGGGAACTTCAATTGTGGTAATTTCATTTTTTTGCGGATTAATTACAAATCCTAAATTTTCTAAAATTTTTATTTGGTGATTTAAGTCAATATCAATTCCGCCGAGAGTTTTTGTTTTAATAAAATCATATTCAATAATTTTTTTTGTGTGTTCTATTGATTGATCAGTGGTTATTTCACTAACTTCACCGCCACATAACTCTAAAATGATATCTGTAGCTTTGTCAACACCCAAATCTATAGAAGTACTATCAATGCCTCTTTCAAAACGAAATCTAGCATCACTTTGCAAATTAATTTTCCTACCTGTTTTTGTTATGGATATTGGATCAAATAAAGCAACTTCTAAAAACACATTGGTTGTATCCATATTACAACCGCTATCCAATCCACCCATAACACCGCCAATCCCATGAAGTTTGATGTCATCAGCAATTACAACCATATCGCTGGATAAAATGTATTCTTTTTCATCAAGTGTTTTACATTTCTCGCCATCTGTTGCTAAACGCATTGAAAGGTTTCCTTCTAATTTGTCAGCATCATAAACATGAAGCGGTCTTCCTAAATCAAATGTTATATAATTTGTTATATCAACTAATGCGGATATTGGTCGCAACCCAATAGCTAATAACTTCTTTTTTAACCAATCAGGGCTTTCAACATTTTTTACATTCTTAAATAATCTACCAGAAACCCCGGGGCATAATTTTTCTTCATCTTTTTTGAACTTTCTTTGCCATTTGATAGGACTATTAAAAGTTCCTTTTATTTTTTTTATTTTTAGCTTCTTAAGACTTCCTATGCCGGAAGCTGCAAGATCTCTTGCAATACCTCTCACAGACAAACAATCAGATCTATTGGGTGTAATATTTATTTCTATTATAGGATCGTCTAATCCATAGATTGCAGAAAATGAATCTCCAACTTTATATTTTTGGTCAATTTCAATAATGCCTTCATGTTCATCTGATAAGCCCATTTCTTTTTCGGAAACAAGCATCCCGCATGATTCAACTCCTCTAATTTTTGTTTTTTTTAACTTTATTTTTGTTCCAGGAATATACGTGTTCTCAAATGCAAATACTCCAAGCATTCCAGTTTTAGCATTTGGAGCGCCGCAAACTACTTGGAAATTTCCTTTAATAGTTTCTACTTCACATACTTTTAATCTGTCTGCATTAGGATGTTTGCTAGCGTTTATAACTTTCGCAACAGTAAAAGATTTGAGTTCTTCTGTTCTATCCTCAATTGACTCAACTTCTAACCCAATATTCGTTAATTTAGACTCAATAACTTTAATATCAGCGCCTGTATCTAAATGTTCACGAAGCCAACTTAAAGTAAGTTTCATTATTAGATTCCAGATGATGAAGAAAAGTCAAGCGGACTAAAACCATAATGATTAATCCATCTAAAATCACAATCGAAAAAACCTCGCATATCGGTGATACCATATTTAAGCATTGATAAACGTTCGATACCCATCCCAAATGCAAAACCTTGGTATTTATTAGAATCAATATTGCAGTTTTCTAAAACGCGAGGATTTACCATTCCACAACCTAGAATCTCTAGCCACTCATTGCCTTCTCCTATGTTAATCACATTATTTTTTTTTGTAAAGGCAATATCCATTTCTGCACTAGGTTCTGTAAAAGGAAAATAACTAGGTCTAAATCTATATTGTAGATCGTCAATTTCAAAAAATTCTTTTAAAAAATCAATCAAACAACCTTTTAAGTGAGCCATTGTTGATGTTTCATCTATTAAAAGTCCTTCAATTTGATGAAACATCGGTGTGTGTGTTGCATCTGAATCACTTCGATATGTTCTTCCCGGTACAATTATTCTAATTGGAGGTTTTGAATCAAGCATAGATCTAACTTGAACTGGACTAGTGTGAGTTCGCAACACTCTATCTTCTTCGTTTGATTCTCCTCCTATATAAAAAGTGTCCTGCATTTCTCTTGCTGGATGGTGTGATGGAATGTTGAGTGCTGTAAAATTATTGAAATCAGTCTCAATATCCGGACCACTCTCAACGGAAAATCCCATTGATGCAAAAATATCTATAATTTTATATATAGATTGACTAATGGGATGAATTTTCCCAGTAAAAAAATTTCTTGAAGGCAATGTTACATCAATTTTTTCACTTTTTATTTTTTCATCAATAGCTATATTCTCAATTATATTTTTCTTCTTTAATAATTCATTATCAAGAAATTTTTTTAGAATATTTAACTTTTGACCTTTTTCTTTTTTTTCTTCAACAGATAATAAAGAAAGGGATTTCATCTCAGATGTTAATAAACCTTTTTTTCCAAGATAGTAAATTCGCAATTCTTCAAGTTTGTCTAAGCTAGATGCTTTATCAATCTTGTTTGCTATGTCATTCTTATCAAGTGTTGAAGACATAAATATATATATAAATTATGTGACGATAAAAAACTACCTGGCAGATTGAGCTTTTTCAACTAAAGCTTTAAAAACTTTTGGTTGATTGACGGCCAATTCTGCTAGTATTTTTCTATCTATCTCAATTGTAGCTTTTTTTAATCCATTGATAAATTGGGAATATGTCATACCATACATACGAACACCTGCGTTGATACGTTGAATCCACAATCCTCGAAAGTCACTTTTTCTTTTTTTTCTATCGCGATAAGCATACTGCATTCCTCGCTCAACCGCTTGTACAGCAACTCTGAATACATTTTTTCTTCTTCCATAATATCCTTTTGCTCTTTTAAGTACTTTTTTATGTCTTGCTTTTGCTGTAACTCCTCTTAATACTCTGGTCATAATTGTCTCACCTATTTATTGTAAGGCAACATATGATCAATTAATGCAGCATCACTGGGAGCCATAATACTTGTTTTTTTTGTATTGCGAATGAATTTATTAGAGCGCTTACTCATACCATGGCGCTTTCCTGCTGGCTTAAATTTAATTTTACCGGTTGCTGTTCTTGTAAATCTTTTTTTTATACTGCTTTTAGTCTTTAGCTTAGGCATTCTGTCTCCTTAAAAAAATTCAACTGCTGGGCTGCCATATAAGGCCACAACTAGTTTTGATTTGGCTTATAAACAAAATGTGAAAAACTAGCAACTATCTTATTTTTTATTGTTTATTTAATTGAGGTGCTAATACCATCATTATTTGTCTTCCTTCAGCTTTGGGGGGTGTTTCTATCTTAGCATATTCTGATACTTCTTCTGTTAATTTTTTTAACAATTCCATACCTAAATTTTGATGCTCCATTTCTCTACCACGAAAGCGCAAAGAAACTTTTACTTTATTTCCGCCAGAGATAAACTTAGAAAGTGCTTTAATTTTTACTTTATAATCATGTTTATCAATGCCTGGACGCATCTTAATTTCTTTGACTTCAATTGTTTTTTGTTTTTTCTTTGCCTCTTTTTTGCTTTTTTGTTCTTTATATTTTAGTTTGCCATAATCAATAATTTTGCAAACTGGTGGATTTGCATCCGGTGATACTTCAACTAAATCAAATCCTTCATCCTCAGCATGATATAAAGCTTCACGAATGCTAATAATGCCAAGTTGTTTACCGTTAGATGAAATAACCCTAACCTCACTTGCAGTAATTTGCTCATTCGTTCTTAGGGAAATATCTTTTTTAGCTCTGTAATTTAAAGTCAAAAAAGCTACTCTGTTTGAAAATCGCTATATTTAAATAGCATATGGGAAAAATTTATGTATTTTCATATATTTTACAAACGATATAGTTTGATTTAATAAAATGTTCAAGAGGAAAATTTGTATTTCAAGAATTGATAAAATAGGTGATATGATTCTCACCTTGCCTGTTATCAAATCAATCAAAATTCAAAATCCTAGCATGGAAATACATGTATTGGCATCAGCCTATAATGCAAAAGTACTGAAGAACATTGAATATGTTGATAAGGTTTTTTCAATTGGATCAAAAACACTTTCATTCATTGAAGGGATAAGGCAATTAAGAAAAATAAAATATGATTATTTTATTAATTTTTCTCCAAATATAAAAAGTTTTATTTTATGTTTTTTTTCAAAATCCCAAAAAAAAGCAGCTCTTATTCTACTTTCTCGTTACAGGAATAATTTTTTTTCAAAAGCGCTTTTGAGAATTTTTACAAAAATTTTTTGTCATTTTCAATACGTAGTAAATCGCTTTGAAAGACTGAGTAAAAACCAAGAATTACATCAGACTAAAATGATGTTTAATCTTATCGAGGAATGCAATATTAAATATAGTCAGGGTGTTTCTATTGATATTGATTTACCTTTAAAAAAATTGATTTTTTGTCAAGAAAAAACAATTGCTATTCATTTATCTAACAAATGGATTAACTCATTTTATTCTGAAAATAATTTATTGGAATTAATATCTTCTATAAATAATAAGAACTGCAAAGTAATATTAACTACCGACCACTCTACCCAAGATAAATTTAAAAAAATTTATGATTATTATAAAATGATTTCAGGTATTGAGTTCAGAAATTTAACTGATACAATTGATAATAATGGATCTAATAAGAATTCTATACAACTAATCAGTGAAGCTTTTACAAACAATAAATCAATACAAAAAAACACAATAATATTAGATAATTTAGATTATGATTCTTGGGTAAGGGTAATGTATTCTTCTTCTGTGGTTATAACTCCTGAGTGTGGCTGCTCTCACGTTGCTGCTGCTTGCAAAACTCCTGTTAATATTATTTATGATCCAACCAATTACCCTGAAGCAATACATAAGGAATATGCCCCCTGGAAAAGTAAATATAATAAATTTATTTTTAATGAGAGAAACCTTAACAAAAATCTAATTAAATATCTTTAGCAATTCGTTTTTTTCAATATATTCTATTACTTCTTTAGAAGAAATATCCTTTACGGATGTTGACATAATTCTATGATTCCTTTTACTTTTATTTATGTTAGCTTTTGAAACATTATTGTCATTTAGTAACCAGATCATATTATTATTAGCCAAAGATGCAATATGTGCTGGACCTGTATCATTTGAGATAACTAAAGATGATTTTAAAGCAATTGAATAAATTACTTCTGGTGGAGAGGAATCAATTTTATTTATTACATTATTACATTTATTTAATATTGCTTCTGCGCTTGATAAGTCTTGTTTCGTGCCTACAACGCAAATTGTGAATTTTTTTGATTCACAGTACTGTGCAATGTCTGCAAATCTTTCAGGATCCCATTGTTTGTATTCACTGTTTTTAGATATTCCCGGAATAACAAGAACATTTGGTTGTGTTATTTCATCTTTCATATCAACTTTCAGCCAATTATAATTTGGATCTTCATCAGTAATGATATTTAGGAGATTTAATTGATTTGATAATCCAACTCTCACTGCCTCTTTTCCCTGAGATGGTATTTTATATCTTAAATGCGCAAAGGGTCGAGAACTGCATACCAAGCTTTTGCCAAACAATCGAAAAACTAAATTATATATTGATGTTCTTTTGGAGTTTTGAAGATCTATTACTGTGTCATACCGCATTCTTGACAATATAAAAACATCGAGAATTGATTTTAAAAAAAATAAATTTCTATTGTCTATAATGATTTTATCAAAGATCTTTGATTTCATTAACAATGAAACATATTTTTCTTCAGTAAGTAAATAAATTAATGCTTCGGGGTATTTTTTTCGTATCGAAATCATCGAAGGCAAAGCAAAAATTATATCACCTAAAGATCCATGTTTGATAACAAGTATTTTTTTCACAAAACAATATTTTGATAAAAATTTAGATACCTTTCAAGCATTTTTTCTTTAGAAAAATTTTCAATTATATGCCGTCTAGATACAGAACCAAGATTATCTTTGTTCGACTTAGATAATTTTATTATTTTATCAATTTTATTTTTCATTTCTCCCTGATCATTTGGAGAAACTTTATATATTTTATCTAATCCATTTAGCTGGTCTTTTGCGCCTCCATAATCGTAACAAAGAATAATTTTTTTCATTGCCAAACTTTCACTTATAACACGACCAAATCCTTCTGGTTTTAATGGGGCAGAAATAACTATATCAGCACATATGTACATCATTTTAAGATCTTCTTTAGAGAGATGTCCAATGACTTTACAATTTTGTTGGAGGTTTTTCTTGTTAATTTCACTAGTCAATTTAGAAGCATAGGATTTATTTTTATCATCTCCTGCAAAATAGCAGATTATTTGATCATCATTGTAAGATTCCATTATTTTTAAAAAATTGATCTGGCCTTTCCATTCTGTTAATCTTCCAGGGTACAAAATTATTTTTTTTTCAGTTGATAAATTATATTTATCTAAAAAATTAATAAAATAATTGGCATCATTAATTTCTGCATTAAAAAATTTTGTATCTATCCCTCTATTTATAACAGTTATTTTTTTTTCGTTAATTTTGTAAGCATTAATTATTGTTGATTTAACAAAATCTGAAATAGCAACAATATGATCAACTCGACTTAGCGCTTTATTGTAAATTTTCTTAAATAAATTTTGCGATCCATAAACATTATGAAATGTAGAAACAGTTTTAAATCCTTTATTTCGAATTATTCGTAAATACCATGCAGGAAAACGGGATCTAACATGAACTATGTTGATTTGTTTATCTGTTATAATTTTACTTAATTTTTTTGTAACAAATGGCAGGGAAAAAATATTTTTTGAGTGAATTGGAAGTTTGAAATGATCAGTTTTATTCTTATTTAATAATGTAAGCATCTTACCTCCATTTGAAACAATAAAAGAGCCTAGATTTTTTTCTCCTATAAAATTTGCTAAATCAACTGTGCCTTGTTCTACTCCTCCCGAATCTAATGATGGTATAATTTGCAATAAATTAAAATTTTTCATAAATCTAAATATGTTATAAACTAAATTAATTCAATTTCACGATGGCTTATTATATCAACAAATTTAATCAAAAAATTGCTTATAAATATACTAAAGGTAAGTCTCCTGGCATAATCTTTGTTCATGGTTTAAATTCAGATATGCAAGGCATAAAGGCATTAAGTATTGAAAAATATGCTAAAAAAAACAAACTTTCTTATCTAAGATTTGACTGTAGAGGACATGGTAATTCCTATGGAAAATTTGAAAATTTTACTATTTCCGATTGGAAAAAAGATCTTTTAGATGTTTTAGACAATATAACTAATGGACCACAAATCATAATTGGTAGTAGTATGGGTGGATGGCTTATGATGCTTGCTGCTAAATCAAGAAAGTCAAGAATTGCTGGTTTAATAGGCTTAGCCCCAGCTGCTGATTTTACATCATATCTGTTTAATGAATTACCAATGAGGGTTCGGAAGGAGATTAACAAAAAAGGAATTTCAAAATTAAAAAAATGGAATTACAATTATATTTTTACAAAAAAATTTTTTCAAGAAGGTAGCAAAAACTTTGTTTTAAAAAACAATTTTCTCTTTAATAAACCAGTAATACTTATACATGGCCTTCAGGATAAAGATGTGTCGCCAGACATATCACAAAAAATTTTAAAAAAAATTTCAAGCACTAATATACAAATTAGATACCTAAAAAATAGTAGTCATCAACTTTCAAATCAAAATGAACTTAAAACAATAAATAATGCTATCGATAATATATTAGGTTTGATTTAAGCTGATTTTGTTTGTTCAATTAATACAGGTTTATCAAATTTATTAATCATTTCTTTCGGAATAACTTGCCAAAAACAAAATTTTTCTTTTCCCCAATTATCTATTAAATACTTTGCATGAGATGACAAAGTCTTAAAATGATGTTCTTTAATTTTAAACAACAAAAAATCTTCCCAATAAGTAGTCATTTGTTGTTGGTATATCACATCATCCAAGTTTATTCTCATTGGAAGACTTCCTTCTTTATCATATACAAAGGCCATCCCTCCCGTCATTCCTGCTGCAAAATTGTTACCAACAGTGCCTAAAATAATTGCTGTGCCATTGGTCATATATTCACATCCATTGTCGCCACAACCCTCCACAATAGCTTCTGCGCCAGAATTTCTTACGCAAAATCTTTCGCCAGCAGTTCCTGCTGCATATAATTTCCCTTTTGTTGCGCCATATAATGCTGTGTTACCAATAATTACATTGTTCTTTGAAATAAGTTTTGAAGAGGTATTTGGACGAACAATAATTATTCCTCCTGACAACCCCTTACCAACATAATCATTAGCTTCCCCAATTACTTCTAAAGTAATGCCTTTAGCAACAAATGCACCAAGTGATTGACCTCCTGTTCCCTTTAATTTTAATATTATATGATTGTCTGGCAAGTTATGCATCCCATATTTTCTTGTAACTTTAGAAGATAATAATGTACCAATCGCTCGATCCGTATTTTTTATATTATAAGTTAATTGAATCTTTTCTTTATTTCCAAATAAAGCCGATGCATCATTAATAATTTGTTTATCGATATTTTCTTTTACAGGATTTATATTTTGAGTTTTAAATTCATAATCGCCGATGTCAGAATCAATTTTAGTTAAAATTGGGTTTAGATCAAGGTCATCAAGATCAGAGCTTCCTCTATTTGATTGATATAATAAGTCTGTCCTGCCAACAATGTCTTTAAGTGAAGAGAACCCAAGAGATGCCAAAATCTCCCTTACTTCTTCAGCAATAAAAGTAAATAAATTAATAACTTTTTCTGGAGTGCCTGTATATTTTTTTCTTAGTTTTTCATCTTGAGAACAAATGCCTACGGGGCATGTGTTTGAATGACATTGCCTAACCAATAAACATCCCATAGCAATTAAACTTGTGGTGCCAATGCCATATTCCTCAGCTCCTAAAAGTGCGGCGATAATAATATCTCTTCCTGTCTTAAGGCCGCCATCTGTTCTAAGAATAATTTTATCTCGTAAATTGTTAAGTGATAAAACTTGATGAACTTCACTAAGACCCATTTCCCATGGAAGTCCAGCATACTTGATACTTGACTGTGGGCTTGCACCCGTGCCCCCATTATGTCCAGATATTAAAATTATATCAGCTTTTGCTTTTGCAACGCCAGCCGCAACTGTTCCAATTCCTGATTGAGCAACTAATTTAACGCAAATTTTTGCTTTAGGATTTATTTGCTTTAAATCATAAATTAACTGAGCTAGATCTTCTATGGAATAAATATCGTGGTGAGGTGGTGGGCTAATCAAAGTTATGCCCTTAGAAGAGTGACGGAGTTTGGCAATTAGTGATGTTACTTTATTCCCAGGAAGTTGGCCTCCTTCCCCGGGTTTAGCACCTTGTGCTATTTTAATTTCTATTTCTTCACAATTATTTAAATATTCAGCTGTAACACCAAAGCGTCCACTAGCAATCTGTTTGATTGCTGATGATGAATTATCTCCATTAAGCTTTGGTATAAATCTATCAGGATTCTCGCCACCTTCTCCAGAGTCTGATTTTGAACCTATTCTATTCATTGCAATGGATAAAGTTTCGTGAGCTTCAGGACTTAATGCACCTAGAGATATTCCAGGTGCAATTAATCGTCTTCGTATTTCATTAATATTCTCTACTTTATCATTTGTGATTGATTGACGTGATGACTTACAATCAAGCAAATCTCGAATATTTATTGGTTGGTTTTCATATATAAGACCAGTATATTTTTTGTATGAAGAATAACTGTCACTTTCAACAGCATTTTGCAAAATATGAATAGCGGTTGCATCAAACGAGTGTTTTTCTTCTCCTTTTCGAAAACTATAAAAACCACCAATCTGTAAAGTTGTTAAATCATTGTCAAAAGCTCTGTGATGTGCTTCTAATGAACGTTTTTCAAGACCAATCAACCCCATACCAGAAATTTTTGAACTCATTAAAGGAAAATAATCTGTCATTAAACTTCTGCTTAATCCAATAGCTTCAAAATTGTTTCCTCCACGATATGAACTTATAACTGATATTCCCATCTTACTCATAATTTTGAGTAATCCATTTTTTACAGTTTCAATATATCTTTCAACACATTGTTCGTATGTTAAATTATTAAAAAGCCCTTTTTTATGACGATCTGCTATTGCCTGTTGAGCAACATAAGCATTTATGCTTGTCGCACCAACTCCTAATAAAACAGCATAATAGTGAATGTCTAAGCACTCTGCAGACTGAATGTTAAGGGATACATAGGTTCTCAGTTGTTTTTTAATCAAATAATTATGCACAGAACTTGTAGCAAGTATCATTGGAATAGCCATTCTTCTTTCAGATAATTCTTTATCAGTTAAAATAATATGGACAAATCCTGAGCGCACAGCTTCTTCGGCCTCTTTATTGATTTCATCAATCTTTTCTTTAAAAGATAAATTGCCAATATATAAATCGATTGTAGTATCAATTATTTTGACTGCATCTTTCATATATTGTCGCATTGTTTTGAATTGATTAATTGATAAAACTGGTGAACTTAATTGAAGATGTTCACACTGATATTGGTCTTCATCAAGTATGTTGCTTAAGTTCCCAATCTTTGTTCTGAGACTCATTACAACTCTTTCTCTAAGGCTATCAATAGGAGGATTGGTTACTTGGCTGAAATTTTGCCTAAAAAAATGATGTAGTCCTCTATAGTTATCAGAAAGAACAGCAAGAGGCGTGTCATCACCCATTGATCCTGTAGCTTCTTTTTGTTCAACAATCATTGGATGTAAAATGAGCTCAATATCTTCAATAGTCCAAGCAAAAGACGCCATTCTTTTTCTTAAATTATTAGAATCAATATCTCTAAATTCTTCATCTACAGATTGTACAAGTTTATCAATGTGAATAATTTTTTTTGTCCAATCACCAAAGGGCCTGGAAGAAGATAGGGTGCTTTTTATTTCTTGATCATTATAAAACTTCTTCTCACGAAAATTTATTCCAATCATTTGTCCTGGCCCAACACGCCCTTTTTCAATAATGTTTGATTCATCTATGCTGACCATTCCAGTTTCAGAACCAGTTATTAAATAATCTTCGGTCAATGTATATCGAAGGGGTCTTAAGCCATTTCTGTCCATACCCGCAATAGCCCACTCATCATGAACCCCGCATATTGCTGCTGGTCCATCCCAAGGTTCCATAACAGCGTTTGCATAAGCATATAAATCTTTTAACTTTTTTGAAAAATCACGACGATGAGCCCATGCTTCTGGTATTGTAATAATTTTTGCCATAGGTAATGATCTATTTGAATGAACTAGAAGCTCTATAGCTGAATCCAAAGCCGCGGAATCAGAGGCATCCGGATCAATAATGGGTTTAAGATCTTTTATGGAACTGCCATAATTTATATGATTTAAACGAGGCTCATGGGCCATCATCCAGTTTTTATTTCCTTTAAGGGTATTTATTTCTCCATTATGTGCAATAGTTCTAAATGGTTGCGCTAATGACCAAGTTGGAAACGTATTTGTAGAATAACGCTGATGATATAATGCAAATTTTGAAATAAATCGATCATCTAAAATATCAGGATAAAAATTTGACAATTGTTCAGCTAAAAACATTCCTTTATAAATGATTGATCGTGAAGAAAGAGAACAAATGTAAAAATCATTGATGTTTTCTTTTCTAACTATTTTTTCAATGCGTTTTCTAATCACATACAATTTTGTATCAAAAACACTTTTATCTTCGAAAATATCATTACATATTAATATTTGTTCAATTTCCGGTCTAGTTAACTTAGCTTTTTCTCCAATTACTTTGATGTTAACGGGAACATGACGCCAACCATAAATTGTTAAACCTTCTTTCAGAACCTCAGATTCAACAATGCTCCGTGATCTTTCTTGTGCGGCAAAATTTGTACGAGGCAGAAAAATCATACCGACGGCGAAAGGGTAGTTATTTGGCTTGTGGCCTGTCCGCCCTATTTGTTCAATAAAAAAATCTTTAGGAATATTTAAATGAATGCCAGCACCATCTCCTGTTTTTCCGTCAGCATCTACAGCTCCTCGGTGGTATAAACATTTTAGTGCTTCTATTGCCATATTAACAACTTCTCTGGAATTTATACCTTTACTTGAAGCTATAAGACCAACTCCACAGGAAGAATGTTCGTCTAATTCATTGTAAATATGATTCTTTATTAATTTATTTTTTTGTTTGTTCCACTTTGTTAAATATGAATCATTAAGCATGATCTAGCTCTCTATTCTTGGAATTATCTTCAGTGATTTTCAAATCTTTTTCTAAATATTGATGGATTTGATCTGCGACATCTCTGCCATCTTTTATAGCCCAAACGACTAAACTTGCCCCTCTAACAATGTCACCCGCTGCAAAAACACCACTTATATTTGTCATCATTGTTTTATTGTCTACTTTTAATGTTCCTGATTTTGTTACAGTTAATTCTTCTAGATCAAACATTTTAGGTAAATTTTCAGGTTCAAAACCCAGTGCTTCTATAATTAAATCGGTATCAATCATTTGTTCAGATCCTGAAACAGGTTCTGGATGTCTTCGCCCAGACTCATCAATTGAACCAAGTTGCATATTTGCTGTTTTGGTTTTTAATATTTTTCCATTACCGATATATTCTATTGGAAGGGTTAACCATTTGAAATCCACGCCTTCTTCAAGCGCATTTTGAACCTCTTTTTGAGATCCTGGTATATTGTCTTGATCTCTACGATATAAACATTTAACAGATTTAGCGCCCTGTCTTACAGCTGTTCGAACACAATCCATTGCTGTGTCACCGCCTCCAACCACTAGCACGTTTTTATTGAGACTATTTAGTTTTCCACTATCAAATTCTGACACTTTATTATTTAGATATTTTTTATTGCTAGCTATTAGAAAATCTAATGCAGATACTACATTCAATAAGTCATTTTTATTTAAATTAATTTCTTTAGGTTTGTAGACACCAGTTGCAATAAGAATAGCATCGTGTTTATTACCAATATCATCAAAACTAATTGTAGATCCTATCTCACTATTAAGCTTGAAAACAGCTCCGCTCTCTTCAAGTCTTTTAGTTCTATTCATCACCACTTCTTTTTCCAACTTGAAATTAGGAATTCCATAAATAAGCAACCCCCCGGATCGATCATATCGATCATAAATTGTAACTTGATAACCTTTAATTCTAAGTTGTTCAGCTGCTACTAATCCTGCGGGACCTGATCCAATAATTCCAACTGATTTATTTTTTTCTTGCTTTATATTGATATTTTTTATCCAACCTTTTTCCCACGCTACATCTGTAATATACTGTTCTATTGATCCAATAGTTACCGTCCCATAACCTGATTTTTCAATTACACAATTACCTTCACATAATTTATCTTGTGGGCAAATCCTTCCACAAATTTCAGGCAAATTATTTGTTGAACTTGATAGTTCGAACGCTTCTTCTAAACGTTCTTCTGCTGCAAGCTTTAACCAATCTGGGATATTATTGTTTAAAGGACAGTGAATATGACAAAGAGGAATTCCACACTGAGAGCATCTGGATGCTTGAGCTTTAGCCTTATCTTTTACAAGCTTGTGATATATTTCATCAAAGCTATTTTTTCTAATCCTGGAAGAAAATTTATCCGGAAAACTTTGGGAAATATTAACAAATTTAAGCATTTAGTATAAAAATGGTACAAATTTAATTATGAAACACTAATAATAACCAAATCTTACACAAATATATACTAATAAATTATAAAATTAGTCTCATAAATAGACTAATATGAAAAAAATACTTATTTTCATGGAAAAATTGGTTATTAATTAATAATTATTCTAAATTATTTGATCTTTAAAGCTCTTGATCAAGATTCCGAAAAATTCAACTATATTTAGAAGGCAAATTATCATTTTTAAAAGGATAGTGGTATAGCGTTATTTTTTAACAAATAATAAGATTAGTCAAATTAATAAATATGAAAATTAAACTGCATAAGAATGATCTACCAAAAAATATAAATTTTGGTAAATCAGTTGCTATTGACACAGAAGCAATGGGCTTGAATCACACAAGAGATAGATTATGTCTTGTACAATTATCAAGTGGAAATGGAGTTTGTCATTTAGTACAGATTCAAAATATTGAAATAAAACCAAAAAATTTAATTAAATTATTAAAAAATAAAAAAATATTAAAAATCTTTCATTATGCTCGTTTTGATATTGGGATTTTAAAGCATACCTTTAATATTAATGTTGAAAATATTTATTGCACAAAAATTGCATCCAAATTAACGCGCACTTTCACTGACAAACATGGATATAAAGATTTATGTAAAGATTTATTAAATAAAGAGATTTCAAAATCTCAACAAACATCTGATTGGGGATCAAATAAATTAACCCTTGCACAACAAAAATACGCATCTATTGATGTATTATATCTTCATCAAATCAAAGATAAACTTGATAAAATGTTAATTCGCGAAAATAGAGTTAAACTTGCTAACGCCTGTTTCGATTTTATCAAAATTAGAACAGATTTAGATTTGTCTGGATGGTTAGAACAGGATATTTTTAAACATTAAAATCAAAAAATATGAATAAATCTCAAGTAATTAAAGAAGCAAAAAAAGTTCTCAAAATTGAGATTGATAGTGCTAAGACTCTCAGCTTATCATTCAACCAATCATTCTATAATGTTGTTAAAACCATATTCCATACTCAAGGAAGAGTTGTAGTTACAGGTATCGGTAAAAGTGGCCACATTGCAAATAAAATATCCGCTACCTTTTCGTCTACTGGAACTCCTTCACAATTTGTACATCCTACTGAAGCCAGTCATGGAGATCTTGGCAGCATAACTAATAGTGATTGTATTTTAGCAATTTCAAATTCTGGTCAATCTAATGAATTAAATGATGTTATTGATTATGCAAAAAGATTTAATATTCCTTTACTAAGCATTTCTTCAAATAAAAAAGGCCCTTTGTATAAAAAGTCAGATTATGCAATTTTATTTAGAAAACCAATTGAAGCTTGCCCTCTTAATTTAGCTCCAACTAGTTCAACAACTATGACTTTGATGATTGGTGATGCAATCGCAATATCATTATTAAAAATGCGTGGATTTGATAAATCTAACTTTAGCAAATTTCATCCAGGCGGCAATTTAGGCAAAGATTTAGTTAAGCTTTCAGAGGTAATGCATAGAATAGAAGAATTACCTTTAGTAAAAGAAAACGAACTTATGTCTAAGGTGCTTCTAATCATTACAAAAAAAAGCTTTGGTTGCGTTGGTGTTCTTAATAAATCTAAGAATTTGGTAGGTATTATTACTGATGGAGATTTGAGAAGAAATATGAAAAAAGATATTGTTAACAAAAAGGCATACGAAGTTATGACAAAAAGTCCAAAGGTGGCTAAAGGTGATACTTTAGTTGGTGAAGCACTTAATATGATGAACTCAAAAAAAATTACAAGTTTGTTCGTTTGTGCAAATGCAAAGCCTATTGGCATTGTTCATGTGCATGATCTATTGCGACTAAGAACTTAAATTGAATAATTTCCTTAAAATAAACAAAAAAACATTATTAATTTTATTAATTTTTTTAACAGCAATATTTTTATCAACAATTTTTTTTAATAAGATAAGTACAAATGTAACAAAAGAAAATTTTTTATCAATTGATCCAAAATTTGATATAATAAATCCTAGTTTTACAATAAATAATGAAAAAGAAAAAATCTCTGTAACAGCTAATAAGGGGAATTTTTTAAATAATAATAAAATATTACTTAAAAATAATGTATTTTTTCAATCTAGTAGTTTTACAATTTTTTCCGATGAGGTAACATTTGATAAAAAAAATCAAACAGCTATCAGCAAAAGCAATTCAAAATTTAAATCAGAGGGAACAGAAATAATTTCTGAAGGATTTAGCATTTCTGAAAATGGCGATATTATTTTATTTAATGGCAAAACTTCATTAATATTAATAAAATGAAATATATAATTACAATATTATTATTTTTTTCTTTTCATACAATTGGAAGAGAATCTGGTCAAACAGAAATTACAACTGATGATGGAATTGAGGTTTTTAATCAAGAAAAATATTATTTGTTAAAAACAAACGTTAAAATTATTTCTGATGAATATGTATTAAATGCTGATTTAGTTAAAGCATATTTTTTAAAGGACTTATATGACATTACGAGAATATTCTCTGATGGAAATGTGACACTAAATTCTTCAAAAGGAATCAAAGCATCAGGTGAAAAAATAGATTTTGATATAATAAATGAAGATTTACAAATATTTGGAAAAAACTCCCTATTTATCAATAATGAATTAAAGATGACCTCAGACAAAGAAATAAAAATAAATAATACAACTGGAAATTTTATGATAAATGGACCAAATTCAAGATTAAAAACCAATAAAATAGATATTACTGGTTATCTAATTAAAGGAAAATTTACACAACTTGAAAATGACAATGAAGTCGAATTGTTAAATGTTGAAGATGAAACGCAAATAAACATAAAAACGGAAACATTAGATATGTATGCTCGAAGAGCAGAATATGATAAACAAAATAACATTATCGAACTGTTTGACAATGTTAAAATTCTGAGAGATAACGAATCAATTTCAGGAAACTACGCAAAAATAAATACGTTGACTGAATCATACAAAGTTACTTCTAAGGAATCAGGAAAGGTTAAAGCTTTGCTCGATAGAAAAGATGAATAAATTTAATGTTTTAGACAACGGTTTAATTGTCAATAAAATTTCTAAATCCTTTGATAATAAACCAATAGTAAGGGATTTAAGTCTAAATATCAAAAGAGGGGAGATAGTTGGACTCCTTGGACCCAATGGTGCTGGTAAAACTACGACTTTTTATATGATAGTTGGATTGGTAAAACCTGATACGGGTTCAATCATTCTTGATAAAATTGATGTATCAGACTTGCCAATCTATATTAGAGGAGAAAGGGGCATAAGCTACTTACCTCAAGAACCTTCAATTTTTAGAGGAATGAATGTAGAAGATAATATACTGTCAATTATTGAAATTATTGAGAAAAATAAATCAAAACACATCATTATATTAGAAAATTTATTAAATGAATTTAATATTGCTCATGTAAGAAAATCAAAATCTATAGTTTTATCAGGAGGTGAAAGAAGACGTTTAGAGATAGCTAGAACACTGGCTTCAAATCCTAGTTATTTGCTCTTAGATGAACCTTTGACTGGCATAGACCCCGTTTCAATTGATGAAATCAAAATAATTATAAAAAAGTTAAAAAGAAAAAATATTGGTATTTTAATAACTGATCATAATGTCAGGGAAACATTAAAAATAGTTGACAAAGTTTATATAGTTAACGAAGGGGCAGTGTTTTTTGAAGGCAATCCCAACGATGCTATTAATAATGAAAAAATAAAGAATTTTTATTTGGGTTCAAATTTTTCTATCTAATATTTGATGCTAGTTAGTTCAAAAATAGTAAATGGAATTAATGGCACTGTAAAAATTCCTGGGGACAAATCTATATCGCACAGATCAATTATAATTCCTTCAATTTCAAAAGGAGTTACGCAGATATCCAATCTGCTTAAGTCTGAAGATGTTTTTAGAACCGTTAATGCTTTTCAGTCAATGAATGTCAATATTCAAATAAATAAAGATGATGTAATTATCGAAGGTAAGGGACTTAATTCTTTGAATAAATCGGATAAGGTTATTGATCTTGGAAATTCAGGAACTAGTGCGAGACTGTTAACAGGTCTTTTGTCTTCTCAAAATTTTGATTCAATACTTGTGGGGGATACATCTTTATCTAAAAGACCGATGGCAAGAATCACAAAACCATTAGAAATTATGGGGGCAAAATTTGATAATAATCATAACAAACTTCCTTTAAAAATTTATGGCAAAAAACTCCATAAAATTGATTACGAGCTTGAATTGCCCTCGGCTCAGGTAAAATCAGGATTAATTTTTGCTGCGTTAAATACTGATGGTAAAAGTAGAATAATAGAAAAAAAAATTACAAGAAATCATACAGAAATTATGCTTGAATCTTTCGAAGCTGATATTAAAATTAATCAAGTAGATTCAGAAAATCACATATTTGTAAATGGTAAAAAAGAACTTGTTCCAAAAAATATTTCCGTACCTTCGGATTTATCAAGCGCTTCTTTTTTTATAGTTGCAGCATTAATAAATAAGAACTCATTTTTAACAATGAAAAATATTAATCTTAATCCTACTAGAGATGGAATTCTAAAAGCTTTAAATTTAATGCAGGCAAATATCCAAATTAATAATAAAAGAACAACTAATGGTGAATTAGTTGGTGATCTTGAAATTAAAACTTCTGAATTAAAAGGATGTGAATTAGAGAGTGATAATGCCAGATTGATGATAGATGAATATCCAATTTTATCTATTGCTGCTGCTTTTGCAAAATCTCCTTCAATATTTAAGGGTTTAGGAGAATTAAAAGTTAAAGAAAGTAATAGATTGGATCTTATTAGACACAATTTGTACAATTGTGGCATATTTTGTAAAGTTAGTGGTGAAGACTTATATATTGACCCAACAAAAAAAATTAGTCCAAAAAAAAACCAAATCAAAACCGATAATGATCATAGAATAGCAATGTCTTTTGCTATTATGGGTATGAAATTAGGTGTTGATCTTTATATCCCTGGTTCTGAATTTATTAAAACAAGTTTTCCTAATTTTATAGTTTCTCTTAATAATGTAGGAGGTAATCTAAGTGAATGATTTGATTGTTTCTGTTGATGGTCCATCAGGTTCTGGCAAAGAAAGAATAGCAAAATATATCTCAAATAAATATAATCTTTATCATTTAGATTCTGGTCTTCTTTATAGAAGATTAACCTACTTAATTCTGAAAAAAAAAATAAATTTCAACAATAAAAATGAATTATTTTTTTTTTTAAACTCATTAACATCGTTATCTTTAAAAAAACATAAAACTCTTAGAAAAGAAGTTATTAGTAAACGAACTTCAATTATTGCAACTATTCCAATAGTAAGGGAATTTATTAATAATCAACAAAAATTAATTGTAAAAAAAATACTTAAATCTAAGAAGGGGTGTGTGATAGATGGTCGTGACATTGGATCTAAAGTTTTCAAAAATGCAAAAATAAAGCTTTTCATTAAAGTTAAAACTGAAATAAGAGCCAAAAGACGACATAAACAGTTGATTGAACAAGGTGAAAAGTCTATATACAGCAAAATTTTTAAGGATATTAATTTGAGAGACAAAAATGATAAAAATAGGGTTGTGTCACCGTTAGTTGTGCCAAAAAAAGCTATTATTATTGATAATTCTTATTCTTTCAAAAATACAATTTTTCAAATAAATAAAGCTTTTAAAAAATTGTAAAATTATATGGCTTTAAATCAAAAAACTTCAAAAATTACTAATTCTGAATACGATAGTCTAATTTCAAAAAATAAGGACTTAAAAAACAATAAAGAAAAATCAATTATAGAAGGTAAAATCGTTGCAATAGAAGCTGATACAATAATCGTCGATGTGGGGTTGAAAAGTGAAGGCAGAATTCCTATTACAGAATTTGCAAAACCGGGAAAAAATCCTGAGATTAATATTGGTGATTCTGTTAAAGTTTTTGTTGATAAACTTGATGGTGCTAACGGTGAAACTAAGTTATCGTATGAAAAAGCTTTAAAACAATCTGCTTGGAATAGTTTACAAGATAGTTTTGATAATAATAAAACTGTAACAGGAACCCCTTATAATAAAGTTAAAGGAGGTATGAGTGTTAATTTAGATGGCGTTACAGCTTTTCTTCCTGGGAGTCAAATAGACAATAGACAAATCATAGCTGATACTAAGGAACTTATAGATAAGCCTTTGGAGTTAATGATTTTAAAAATGGACAAATATAGAGGCAACATTGTTGTTTCTAGAAAAGCAATATCTGATAATGAAATAAAAAAACAAAGAGAAAAACTATTAACCAACATTAAAGAAGGATCAGTTTTAGAAGGAAGAATTAAAAACATTACTGACTATGGTGCGTTTATTGATTTGGGCGGTATTGATGGTTTAGTACATATTACAGATATTGCGTGGAGAAAAATAAATCATCCGTCTGATTTATTAAAAGTTGGGAACCAAGTTAAAGTTAAAGTTTTAAAATACGATGAAGAAATAACAAGATTAAGTTTAGGTATAAAACAATTAAGTGAAGATCCATGGACTAATGTTGATAAATATTTTGAAATCGAAAAAAATTATGATGGTGAAGTTTCTGGAATTAATGATCAAGGTATATTTCTTTCTATAAATGATTTTGATGGATTTGTTCAAATAACGGAACTTAGTTGGTTAAAAAAACCTCCCCATCCTTCTAAAATTTTTCAAATTAAAGATAAAATAAAAGTAAAAGTTCTTGAAATCGATTCAGAAAAAAGGAGACTTAACTGCAGTCTAAAAAGACTTAAAGAAAATCCATGGTTCAATATTAAAGAAAAATTTAATGTTAACGACATTATTGATACAGAAATAGTTAACATTGTTGATTTTGGTATATTTGTTAAAGTTTATGATGAAATAGATGGAATGGTGCATATTTCCGATTTAGATTGGGATGAATCAAAATGCTCATCTATATTAAGTAATTATAAAAAAGGAGAAAAAGTTTCAGTAAAAATATTAGATATAAATATAGATAAAGAAAGAATTAGTTTAAGTATAAAACACTTAATCAACAATCCAATTTTAGATTTTATATTAAAAAAACCAGTAAAATCGATTGTTTCTGGCAAAATAATTTCAATAAATGAAAAAGGATTAACTGTTAATATTACTAATAATGTCAACGGTTTTATAAAAAAAACAGATTTAGCAAAAGATGAATTAGAACAAAAAATTGATAGATTTGCTGTTAATGAAACGGTTGACTCTATGATAATGTCATTTAACGAAAAATTAAAAAAAATTAACTTATCAATTAAAGATATTGAAATTGATGAAGAAAAAAAATTACTCAGCAAATATGGATCAAAGAATTCAGGAGCGTCTTTAGGTGGTATTTTTAGTGATGCGCTTAAAAAAAAATCTAGCTAATGTTAAGATCTGAGTTAATACTTAAAATACAGAATAAATATACTTCCTTGGGATTAAGTGATGTAGAAAATATAGTTGATCTTTTTTTTAAAAAAATTTTATTAGCCTTGCAGGACAATCAAAATATTGAAATTAGAAATTTTGGAACATTCAGTAAAAAAATAAATAAGGAAAAATATGTTAGGAATCCAAAAACAAATGAAAAAATTTTTAAAGTTGCAACTAATAAAATTCATTTCAAAATAGGAAAAATTCTTCATCAAAGAATTAACAAAGATATTCATTTCAATAATGAATGATAAAAAAATCATTGTTGCTTTAGATAATATCAATTTATATGACTCAAGATATCTCGTTGATGAAATAAAAAATCAAGTTTTTGCTTTCAAGATAGGTTACGACTTTTTTTTAAATTTTGGTCTTGATGGATATAATCAAATAAAAAATAAAAAGGTAAATATTTTTTTAGATTTAAAATTGCATGATATACCAAATACTATAAAAAACGGAATCGAAGCTATTGCCAATCTTAGTCCATATTTTACGACAATACATATAACTGGCGGCGATGAAATGCAAAAAATTACAGGTTTGAGCAAAAAAAATGTTAAAGTTTTGGGTGTGTCGATTTTAACTAGCATTGATAGTGCACAAGCTGAAAAATACTACAGTGAAAAAAATATTACTAATCTTGTAGGTAAATTTGTAAAAAATGCTTTAGAAAATAAATTAGATGGTGTTGTCTGCAGCCCTCTAGAAATAGAATTAGTAAAAAAAATATCATCTGGAAAGCTAATCATTGTTACTCCCGGTATACGACCAGAAAATTATAATAAAAATGATGATCAAAAAAGATTTATGTCTCCAAAAAAAGCTGTTAATTTGGGGGCTAATTATTTAGTAATTGGAAGACCAATTACTCAATCAACAAATCCATTATTAGAGATAAAATCTATTAATTCTTCAATTGAATAAATCTAAAATAAAAATTTGCGGAATTAATGAAATAAAAATTATTAATTGTTGCATCAATAATGGCATAGAATATTGTGGCCTAATTTTTTATGAAAAAAGTCCGAGATTCGTTAATCTAGAACTTGCTAAAAAAATAATCAATTATGTTTATAATAAAAAAATAATTCCTGTTGGGGTTTTTGTTGACAAACCTCTTAACGAAATTAAGAAAATTATAGAAAAAACATGTTTGAAACATATCCAGCTTCATGGAAATGAAGACAATGATTATATTAATCAATTAAAAAAAGAATTTGACCTAAAAATAATTAAGAGCATTGGAATTAATAATAAGGATGATTTAAAAAAAATGGACGATTTGCAATTATCAGATTATTTTTTATTTGATTATAAACCAATAATTAATGAATTGCCTGGAGGAAATGCAAAAAGGTTTGATTGGTCGTTACTTCAAAATATCACAATAAGTAAACCATGGTTTATTTCAGGAGGAATAAATATAGGCAATATTGGACAAATTGATAAGAAACTAATTCCTTATGGAATTGATATTTCATCAGGTGTAGAAGAGAAGCCAGGAATAAAAAGTTCTCACAAAATTAATGCTTTATTGAAAATCTTAAATGCGTAACAAAAATTCTTATTCTCAATGGCCAGATGAAAAAGGTTATTTTGGTAAATTTGGTGGAAGATACGTAGCTGAGACGTTAATGCCCTTAATTATGGAAGTTGAGAAAGAATATAATAATATCAAAAAAGACAGTTCGTTTAAAAAAGAATTTGATTATTATCTAGAAAAATTTGTTGGTAGACCAAGTCCTCTTTTTTTTGCTGAAAGAATAACTGAAGACCTGAAAGGTCCTAAAGTTTATTTTAAAAGAGATGAATTAAATCATACTGGAGCTCATAAAATCAACAACTGTATTGGACAGATTCTCCTTGCAAAAAAAATGGGTAAAAAAAGAATAATTGCAGAAACAGGTGCTGGTCAACATGGGGTAGCAACAGCAACGGTATGTGCTCTTTTTAACCTTCCTTGTATAATCTATATGGGTGAAAAAGATATTGAAAGACAGTCGCCTAATGTATTTAGAATGAAATTGCTTGGAGCAGAAATTAGAAGTGTAACAAGTGGATCAAAGTCACTAAAGGATGCTATGAATGAAGCTCTTAGAGACTGGGTAACAAATGTTGATAATACTTTTTATATCATAGGCACGGTAGCTGGCCCACACCCTTATCCATCAATGGTAAGAGATTTTCAATCTGTTATTGGAAAAGAAGTTAGAAAACAAATCCAAGAAGCAGAAAATAAATTACCCGATCTTTTGGTTGCCTGTATTGGGGGAGGATCAAATGCTATTGGTTTATTTCAGGAGTTTTTAGATGATGCAGAAGTCAAAATGTTAGCTGTAGAAGCTGCTGGTTTGGGTTTGGAATCAGGTAAGCATGCCGCAAGTTTAACAGGGGGTAAGCCTGGAGTTCTTCATGGTAATAAAACATATTTATTACAATCAAAAACTGGTCAAATTGAAGAAGCCCACTCTATATCCGCAGGCTTGGATTATCCGGGTATTGGTCCTGAACATTCTTTTTTATTTGAAGAAAAAAGAGTTAAATATATGTCCGCCACCGATGAAGAGGCCTTAGAAGCTTTTAGTTATTGCTGCAAACTAGAGGGAATAATTCCTGCTCTTGAGCCCGCACATGCTCTTGCAGTGCTCAAAAAAATCGCTCCTGATATGAATTCTGAAGAAATTGTTGTTATGAATATGTGTGGAAGGGGAGATAAAGATATTTATACTGTTGCTAAAGCTCTTGATATTGATATCTAATGAGCTCCCGCATAATTAAAACTTTTTCTGATAATAAAAAGAAACTTGTTACTTTTATCACCGGAGGTGATCCTAACTTTGAAACTTCAAAAAAAATTATTAAAACTATTGCTGAAAGCGGAACAGATATAATTGAAATTGGAATGCCTTTTTCTGATCCAATGGCAGATGGACCAACAATTCAACTATCAAATTTAAGGGCAATCAAACAAGGCATAAATTTAGATCATATTTTTTCAATTTGTAGGAATCTCAGAAATGCCAATGATACAATACCAATTATTCTTATGGGATATTATAATGTTGTATTTCATTATGAAGTGGAAAAATTTGTTTATGAATGTCAACAAAATGGTGTTGATGGACTAATAATTGTTGATTTACAACCAGAAGAAGATCCTGAATTATTATCTGCGATTAAATCTACCGATTTAGATCTAATTCGATTGATAACACCCACCACTAATACAGAAAGGCTTGAAAAAATTCTAAAACATTCCTCAGGTTTTTTATATTATGTAACTATAACAGGTGTTACAGGGCAGAATTCAGCAAACTTGAAGGAGTTAAAACAATCTATAATTAATATAAAAAATAAAACAAAGCTACCTGTTGTCTCTGGATTTGGAATAAAAAATAGAGAACAGGTCAAGAAAGTGTGTGAAATCAGTGACGGCGCTGTTATTGGCTCATCAATTGTGAAAATTATTGAAAATAATATAAATAATGAAGAGAAAATGATAACTCTTGTGGCAAATTTTGTTAAACAATTAAAAGAAGGTATCGTAGAATGAACTGGTTGACAAATTTTGTTAAACCCAAACTTAAGGCCTTCGTCAGCAAACGTAATGATGTTCCTGCCGATTTATGGCAAAATTGTCCAAATTGCGGAAATATAATGCATCATAAAGATATGTATGAAAATTTTCATATCTGTAATTCTTGTGATTATCATTTTAGAATGCCGGTTGAAAAAAGAATTGAAATGATTTTTGGCAAAGAAAGCTTTCATGAATTGCAACTAGATAAAATAGAAGATGACCCTCTTAATTTTGAAGATACAAAAAAATATAGTGATAGACTAAATGAGTATAGGAAAAAAATACAACGTAATGATGCTTTTATTTTAGGCAAAGCCAAAATTAATAATAATAAAATAATTGCTGGATTTATGAATTTTGATTTTATGGGAGGCTCAATGGGAAGGGCCGTTGGAGGAGGTATTGTCAAAGGTGCTTTAGAAGCAACTTCTGAAAAATGTCCTTATGTATTATTTACATGTTCAGGAGGAGCTCGAATGCAAGAAGGGATAGTCAGTTTGATGCAAATGCCCAGGACTGTAGCTGCTATAGAGTTATTAAATGATAAGAATATTCCCTATATAGCAATCTTAACTGACCCCACAACTGGCGGTGTTACTGCTTCATTTGCAATGCTAGCCGATATTACCATTGCTGAAAAAGGATCAACTATTGGTTTTGCCGGAAAAAGAGTTATCCAAGATACTATTCGTGAAGAATTACCTATAAATTTTCAAAAAGCTGAGTATCTTCAAGACCATGGAATGATAGATATTGTTGTACATCGTAAAGAATTAAAAAAAACTATTTCGAATATTTTAAATCACATTTGCAATAGTTAAATATGTCGCAAAAACTTGAAAAGTTGCTTGATCAACTTGTCAAGCTGCATCCAAAATTTATCGATTTATCTCTCAATAGATTGATACTATTGTTAGATAAGCTTGGAAACCCACACTTGAAATTGCCGGCAATAATTCACATAGCAGGCACAAATGGTAAAGGTTCAATACTCAGCTATATTCGTAATATTCTGCAGGAAAGCAAATTTCTTGTTCATTGTTATATATCCCCTCACTTAAAATCAATTGAGGAGCGTTTTATTGTATCAAATAAACAAATTGGAAAACAAAAATTACTAAATACATTAAGATATATAAAAAAAATAAATGCTCATAATCCAATAACATTTTTTGAAATAACTACTGCTGCTGCTTTTTACATTTTTGAAAAAGAAAAAGCTGATTTTGTTATATTAGAAACTGGACTTGGAGGAAGATTGGATGCCACAAATATAATAGAAAAAAGTATGATTGATATAATCTCTCCAATTAGCGCAGATCATCAGGAATTTTTAGGTAACAGTATAAAAAAAATAACTAATGAAAAAATAAAGATAATTAAACCATTAAGTAAAGTTATTATTAGCAAACAGAATAAAATTGTAAAAAATGAAATAAAGCAAAAAATAAAAAATTTAAAAAATGATAGAATATTTTTCGGTGAAAAGTTCAAATTAACAAATATAAAGCAAAAATCATTTTGCTTGAATTATAAAAATGAAAATATTAATTTTTCTAGACCTAATCTCAGAGGAGAACATCAAATCGAAAATGCTGCAACAGCAGTAATGGCAATTTTGAAAATCAAAGAAATGGGAATGAGAATATCAAAAACATCAATAAACAAAGGTTTAAAAAAAACAATTTGGCCAGGAAGGCTCGAAAAAGGGTATCTAAAAAATATTCCCGTATATTTAGATGGAGCACATAATGTAGCAGGCTCTAAACAGATAGTAAAATTTTTTAAAAACAACTCAATAAACAGATGGTTGGTGATTGGAATGCTAAACAATAAAGATTTAAGAAATTATTTATTAACGATTAACAAAATTATTTCAGGTGTTATAGCAATTAAAATTCCTGGTGAAAAAAATTCTTTTTCAACAGATCAAATTTATAAAATTTGTAAAGAATTGAATATTAAGTGTGTGAAACAAAAAAATATTAAAGTAGCAAATAGTTTTTTAGCAAATGATATAAAGCCTGAAGAAATAATTATTTCTGGATCACTCTATTTGGTTGGAAAAATAAGAAAGTTATATATTTAAGTTATTCTCAATCCACTCGTTAAGAGAAGATTTTGATAGGCTCCCAACCTTGGTATCAACAAGCTTTCCATCATTGAAAAACATTAAAGTTGGTATTCCGCGAACACCGTATTTTTGAGGTATCTCAGGATTATTATCAATATTAATTTTATAGATATTAACCACATCTTTTTTTTCATCAGAAATTTCTTCAAGAATTGGTCCAATTTGTTTACACGGACCACACCACTCAGCCCAAAAATCAACAAGCGCAGGAAGATTGGATCCGATCACATCTTTCTCAAAATTGCTATCTGATGTTTGTAATGTTGCCATTTCAATACTCCTTCATTTAAGATAACCAATTTACACTAATATTCAAGTATTTGAATTAATTGCCGCTTTTAAGCCGTTTTCATCACCTATATGATAGAGGCTGGAAAGCATTAATTTTCCATACAATGCATTTTTTTTGATCTGAAAGTCCCACACATCATTAAAAGAAAATTTTCTCAGGGAAAAATTATTCAAAATATTCAAAGATATCATTTGGAGACCTGAGTAATATAAGACTCTGTCTCCAACCTTCCACCTTTTGACAAGATTATTATTAAGGGAAAAATCTCCTACTTTATTAATTAAGCCATAAGCTTTTTCTTTTTCAACCAATAATAGCCGGCATTCCTCTTTTGAAATAAAATTATTGATAAGATTGACTACATCTGTTTCATTTTCTTTTTTCCAAAATACATCACCATTTGTTACTATAATGTTTTCATCATCAAATAATCTCATTGCATTTTTTACTCCTCCGGCCGTATCTAAAATATTTTTTTCATTAGATATTTTAATGTTATAATTAATAGAAAATTCTTGAATGAATTCATAAATTAGATTGTGTTTGTAATGAGTATTTATAACTATTTTTTTACATCCAATTTTATATAAAAAATCAATACTATTTTTTAATAAGGGAATGCTATTAACTTTAACCAGTGGTTTTGGTATTTTTCTTGTTAAAGATAGCATTCTTTTGCCATAACCAGCGGCAAGAATCATAGCAGAAAATGGTTTGAACATTACAATAACCCAGGTATTAATTTATTATAAATTATTTTTAAGTTTTTTCTGTTTGTCTTTCCAATTCCTTTAACTAGTCTCTCTTTAGTTGTTTCAATAAAACCTAAATAAAAACTTTGATTTAATTCTTTTGATAATTTTACCCACCTACCTAGTAAACGAGTTTGACGAGCACAATTCAACATATAGTATTTTTCTTTAAAATCATTAATATCAATATTTTGATTGGTAGATTTATAGTAAAATTTAATAAAATAATCATTGAATTGATCGTCAAAATAAATTCTTGAATCTTCTAATAATGAAAATAAATCCCAGCAACATTCCCCCCAAAAAGCGCCTTGAAAATCTAAAAGACCGCACTTGAGATGATCCTTTCTTAAAGGTAGATATACTAAATTATTAATATTAAAATCTTTATGAACAAAATTAATAAAATTAAAATTTATTGAATCGAAGTATGATTGCCAACATCCATAAAATTCTTCAGTAAGATTTTTAGAAATTTCTTTATTGTGAACATAAGGATAATAAAAATCAAGAAATTCAGAGATTTCAGATTTAAAGGCATTATAATTATAAGCAGATAAATCATTAGAATTATTATAGTAAATGTCGTTTTTTAAGATTATTAAAGTTCTTACAGCATATTCCAGTAATTTTTTTAAAGGATAGTTTCTTAATATTCTATCAAATCGCAGATTGCCAAAATCCTCTAATATTAAAATATTATTAACATCATCATTTTCATAAACATTAGGTATTGAAACATTTACTTTTGATAAATAGGAATGCACCATAAGAAAATTATTGTATTCTTTTTTTTCATTGCTTGAATCTAAACAAATCAATGAATTTGAACCTTTTATAAGTCTATAAAAAGTTCTCTTAGATGCCCCGCTTTTGATTTTTTCAAGTTTATAATCTTTATATTTTGAAGAAATTTTATCAAATAAATCAAAATTCATTATCAAAATGTTTATTATGAGTATGTGTTATTTTTATTATTCGTTCGCGAGGATTGATAATTTCTAAATTTATTAAAAAATAATTATCTATTTGTAAGTTATTAATAATCATTTGTGGCCATTCTATAAGAGTTATGTTTTCTTTTAAGTTTTCAATAATGTTCAATTCTTGAATCTCATTTTCATTTTTTAATCTATATAAATCATAATGAAATACTTCAAAATTTTTCACAGGGTAATTAATCATTATTGGAAATGAAGGACTTTTAATTGAATTAGGCTTTTTAATTAGATTGTGGACAAATATCGAATAAATAAAAAAACGAATAAACGTTGTTTTTCCTGCACCTAATTCGCCACTCAATAAATAAATATCGCCAATTAAACTTTTTCTAGCAAGTTTTTTTGCTATTGTTTCTAGCTGTTTTAAGCTCGTCTTTGTTTTTAATAAATTAAACAAATTTTATCTAAAAAGACTTTTTTAAATCTTCTACAAGATTTAACTTTTCCCAAGTAAAATGTCCTTTGTCGCTTGGTATTCTTCCAAAATGTCCGTATGCGGATGTTGGTTCATAAATCGGATTACTCAATTTTAAATGTTCTCTAATGCCCCGTGGACTTAAATCAAATAATTCAGGTATGATTTTTTCTATTTTTGATTCATCTACTTGATTTGTTCCATTAGTATTTATGTAAATCGACAATGGTTTAGATACACCAATAGCATATGATAATTGGATAATGCACTCATCAGACAAACCGGAGGCAACAATATTTTTCGCAAGATATCTAGCAGCATATGCAGCAGACCTATCAACTTTTGAAGGATCTTTTCCTGAAAAAGCACCTCCACCGTGAGGAGCTGCGCCACCATAAGTATCAACAATAATTTTTCTTCCAGTTAAACCAGTATCTCCATCAGGGCCTCCTATAACAAAATTTCCCGTTGGATTTACGTAAAAGTCTTCATCTTTTAAATCACTAATTAAATTTTCAGGTATGCAGTTTTCAACAAGAGGCTTGATAACTTCTTTAATCTGTCCGGGAGATAAACCATCTTTATGCTGTGTTGATACAACAATAGTAGTTACTTTTGAAGGTTTACCATTTTCATATAGCATTGTAATTTGACTTTTTGAATCTGGTTCCAATTCATTTGCTTTTCCAGCTTTTCTAGCTTCTGCCATTTTCAATAGAATTTGGTGAGAAAAATATATTGGAGCGGGCATTAGTTCTTTAGTATCTCTGCATGCATATCCAAACATAATACCTTGATCACCGGCGCCTTCATCTTTATTTTCTCCAGAATCAATTCCCATTGCAATATCAGAAGACTGTTCGTGAAGATGACTTTCAATGTTGCAGTTTTTCCAATGGAAGCCAGTTTGTTCATATCCAATATCTTTGATGCAAGAGCGAATTTTAGAAATTATTTCTTCTTTATCAATTGACGGGCCTCTTATCTCTCCTGCTAATACAACCCTATTAGTTGTAGTAAGTGTTTCACATCCCACACGTGATAAAGGATCTTTTGAAAGATAGGAATCAACCACCATATCAGAGATTCTATCACAAACTTTATCTGGATGACCTTCTGATACAGATTCACTAGTAAATAAATATGATCTTTTCATTTTTCTTTCATTCATAATTTTATATTAATTTAATATCTATATGAATCATCTTTAAATGGTCCTTCTTTTTTAACTCCTATGTAATCTGCTTGCTTATCACTTAACTTGGTTAATTTAGCGCCAATCTTTTTTAGGTGTAAAGAAGCAACTCTTTCATCTAAGTTTTTTGGAAGAACATACACTTTATTTTCATATTTATTATGATTTTTCCATAATTCTATTTGAGCCATTACTTGATTAGTAAATGAAGCACTCATTACAAAACTGGGGTGACCCGTTGCATTACCGAGGTTTACTAATCTTCCTTCAGACAACAATATTATTTTTTTTCCGTCTGGAAATTCAATCTCATCTACCTGTGGTTTGATTTCTTGGGATTTATAATTTCTTAATGCTTTAGTTTGTATTTCATTATCAAAATGACCAATATTACAGACTATCGCTCTATCTCGCATTTTACGCATATGTTCAATGGTAATTACATCAGTGTTGCCCGTTGCTGTTACAAAAATATCACCAAATAAACAGGCTTCATCCATAGTCACTACTTCATAACCTTCCATTGCAGCTTGAAGGGCATTTATAGGATCTATCTCTGTTACACATACTCTTGCTCCAGCACCTCTTAAACTTGCAGCTGAACCTTTGCCTACATCTCCGTATCCTGCTACAATTGCAATCTTGCCAGCCATCATTACATCTGTCCCTCTACGTATTCCATCAACTAAGCTCTCTTTACATCCGTAAAGATTATCAAATTTTGATTTTGTTACAGAATCATTTACATTAATCGCAGGGACTTTTAGTGAACCATTTTTTTCCATTTCTTTTAAGCGATGAACGCCTGTTGTTGTTTCTTCTGACAAACCTTTAATATCTTTAAGTAAGTCTGGAAATTTTTCATGAATTATTTTTGTTGCATCACCTCCATCATCTAGAATCATATTTGGTTTCCAACCACCAGGTCCTTCTAGAGTTTGTTCGATGCACCACCAAAATTCTTCGTCGTTCATTCCTTTCCAAGCAAATACAGGTGTTCCTTTTGATGCTATTGCTGCTGCTGCATGGTCTTGAGTTGAAAAAATATTACAAGAACTCCATCTAACAGACGCGCCGAGATGAAGCAATGTTTCAATTAAAACCGCAGTTTGAATTGTCATATGCAAACATCCAACAATTCTTGCGCCTTTAAGAGGATTTTTATTTTTGTATTCTTCTCTCACAGACATTAAGCCCGGCATCTCTGTCTCTGCAATTGCAATTTCTTTTAGTCCCCAATTGCTCAAAGATATATCTTTTACTTTATAATCAGTCGCCATTATAATCAGTCGCCATTCTTTTTTATAAAATATATTAAAATTATATTTATTTGTACTAATCTATTAATGGTAAAATAATACTAAAACAAGCGCCAAAATACTTCTCTGATTTAACATTGTTTAGTTTTAGAGAACCAGAAAAACTTTCTATGATTTTTTTTGCTATAGATAATCCTAGTCCAGAGTGTTTGTCTTGATTAACTTCTCTGTCTGTGTAGAAACGCTCAAAAATTTTATTTTTCAAACTAGCATTTATCCCCGAACCTTGATCAAAAAATGAAATTATAACATCTTTATCTGTAGTTTTTTGTTCTATTAATATTTCAGAATTTTGAGGTGAATAAGATAAACTGTTATCAATGAGGTTGCTTAAAACTTGGGCAAGTTTATCCTTATTTGCATTAATCATAGATATCTTTTTTTCAAACTCAAAATTAATTTTAATATTTTTTGTGTTTGTAAAATAAGGTTCTAAAAAATCATTTAAAAATTCAACAACATCAAAATTATAAAATAATTCTTCATCTATTTCTACTTGGGTTAGTGTATATCTTGAAATGTCAGTGATTAATACGTTCATTCTATCTATGTCTTTTTGCATATTTCTTAATAACAAGTATTTTTTTTCATTACTAATTTTGTTTTCCACCAATAATTCATTGGAACTTTTTAAACTAGCAAGTGGATTTTTTAACTCATGAGAAACATCTGCTGCAAAACCTTCTATTTCACTAATGCGGTTTTTTAAATCTTCAGACATACTGTGAATATCATCGCTTAATATTCCAATTTCATCATTACGTTCAGGGTAAGTGAGTTTGTTGTTTTTTTTATTTGATTTATCTCTTTCTGATCTAAGAATTTTTGAAAGTATTTTTATAGGAGAAACAATACTTTGCGAGAAAAGTAGTGAGAGAAAAAACATAATAAAAATAATTATTATAAAAAGATTGATTAAATTAAATGAAATTAATCCAGACTCATTATTTTCACTCTTTAATATGCCTGAAACAATAGCTACTCCGTAAGTATTGCCACTTTTTATAATTGGCGCAGAACTAACAAGAATGGTATCTTGATTCTCATCTTTATATAAGTATGAAACATTGGCTATTTTTTTAATTGTCTCCTGAACTAATAAAATTTCACTTTTATATTTTCCAACCCCAATTTTTGAAAGAAACTTATTATTAAAATATTTCTGAAGATTGTTAAATAAATCAAGATAATTTTCTTTGTATTTATTAAATAAACTGTCTTTATTTTCTGTAATTTTATCTTCATCAGATCCCTTTCTTGATAAAAAAATATCTAAATTGGATAAAGTTTGTTTATTATCTATTTCAACGACATCTTCTGAGATAAAAATATCTTCTGTATCAGCATATCTTATCCAAGAATCATCGTATATTTTCACTTTATGTATTCCATAAAGATAATTTTCTAATAAATATTTTTGTGTTAACGTTGGATCCAGTTGTGGATCTGAAAAAAATTTCTCACCGCATTCAGTTTCAGCGTTGCTAGAATTAATATCGCAATTTTCTACATTAAATTGTGGAACTCTTTTAATTGCATTATTACTTAAAAAAATAGTTATTCGATTTAAATCACTAGCAATGTTGTTAATTTGTTTATCTAGATTATTATTGTTTGATATTAATAGATAATTAATTAATAATAAAAAAATACATCCAAGAAGCGCTGTCAATATATTAATGATTATTATCTGCGTAGTAAGAGAATAATTAGATAAAGATATTTTTTTTGTGTTGTTACTCACGCCACGAATAGCCTGAGCCATATCGTGTTCTTATCTGATCAAAAGTTGGATCATATGACTTAAATTTTTTTCTAAGTCTTTTAATATGACTGTCAATTGTTCGGTCATCTACATAAATTGCTTCACCATACATTGCATCCATCAGTTGATTTCTATCTTTTATTACTCCAGGATGTTTTGCAAGAGATTTAATTAGATTAAATTCAGCAACTGTTAATTCAATAACTGTATTCTTCCAAAAACAAAGTTGCTTTAAATCATCAAGTAACAAATCTCCCTTTTTTAAATTTTGATTGTTATCTTCTTTTTTGTTTTCAAAATTTATACGATTGGCATGAACCCGTAAAACAGTTCGAATTCTTTCATTAAGAAGTTTTTGAGAAAAGGGTTTTTTTATATAATCAGCTGCCCCCATTTTCAAACCAATGATCTCATCTTGCTCTTGATCCTTGGAGGTTAAAAAAATAATAGGCAAGTTTCTTAACTCTAAATTGCTGCTGGACCTAACCTTCATTAATAATTCATTTCCATTCATACGGGGCATTTTAATATCAAATAATCCAAGATCGTATTTTTTGTTCTCCAATGCCTGAATCGCCTCTTCGCCATTTTTAAAAGTATCAACATTAAATCCTTCTGTTTCAAGAGCAAGGGAAACGGATGTCAATATATTGGATTCATCGTCAACTAGGGCAATGTTTGTCATTGTTATGTTTTATTATATATTAATGCAGTTATTTGTTGTTTATGGCAAATTTAAGTTCAAAAAAACATACCTAGTAAAAGATATTTGGACAAAACAAGCTGGGATAAATTGTTAGTTGTGTTAATAAATTATTTTAACAAATTCAATTAGTTGAGTTAAGTTGGATCAATTTTTGATATTAATCAATATTGACTTAACAAAAAAAAATATTATGTTCTTAATTTGTTCTTATTGCGGTATTGAGCAAATATTGTATTGTCTTTCTATTGGCAGCACTACATATTGTGTTCACTTCCAATAAATTTATAACAAACGTAAGTATGGATAGAAATTAGAAATGCCTGAAGTATCACCAACTATAATACAAAAAGCCATCAAAGTTATCAAAGATAAAAAACAAGATCTTCATATATTAAGCCTCAGCGTTATTAGAAGAGCTGGATCTATAACCCCATTTAAGTCTGATAAAATTTCAAATGCCATTAAAAAAGCATTTCTAGCTCAAACAAAAATTCAGAATAACAAAAACAAAGATAAAGAACAAAAAGATAGTATTCACAGAATGGTGGAAGGGCTCACGAACAAAGTTGTAGCTGCCCTAACAAGAAGAATAGCTGATGGTGATATGATTCATATTGAGGATATTCAAGACCAAGTTGAATTAGCTTTAATGAGAGATGAACACCATAAGGTTGCAAGAGCTTATGTCCTATACCGAGAACAAAGGGCCGCATCCAGATACCACACCAAGAAATTAAAAGAACAGGCTGGCGAAAAAGTTTCATCAATGATGGTTACCAAGCGCGATGGCTCAACTGAACCTGTGTCTTTGGATAAAATTACAAATAGAATATCTGTACTCTCAACTGGCTTATCAATTGATCCAATTACTGTTGCACAAAAAGCCATTCCCGGTTTATTTAATGAAATCACTTCAACTGAAATAGATAGTTATTTGTCAGAAACTGCTGCTTCATTAACTGTCGAACATCCTGATTATTCATATCTTGCAGCTAGAATAAAAGCCAACTCTTTGCACAAAAAAACACCAGGATTTATAATAGCTACGAAGAATCTTTTTGAGGATGGTCTTTTAAAAGAAAGTTATTATAAAAAAGTAATTGAAAATGCAGAAGAAATTGAATCCATTATCGATTACGATCAAGATTATCATTTTGATTATTTTGCCTTAACTACCCTTACTAGGGCTTATTTGCTCAAATATAAAAATGAAACAATTGAACGCCCTCAGGACCTTTGGATGAGAGTTGCCATAAATGTTTCGTGTGATGAATTTGATTCCAACAAGGTTAAAAAAACTTATATGGCATTATCGAATGGCCAATATACTCACGCAACACCTACCCTGTTTAACAGCGGTTTAAAAATGCAGCAGCTATCTTCTTGTTTTTTAATAGGAATGGAAGATGACTCCATAGAAGGAATTTTTAATACGATAAAAGACTGCGCTTTAATTTCAAAAACCGCAGGAGGAATTGGTATGCACGCTCATAACATTAGGGCTAGCGGAAGCAGAATTAAGTCAACTAACGGTAAATCTAACGGCCTAATACCTTTTCTAAAAATTTTTAATGAAACAGCTAAATCTGTAGATCAGGGGGGAGGAAAAAGAAAAGGTTCATTTGCTGTGTATTTAGAACCCTGGCATGCTGATATAGAAAAATTTCTTGAACTACGCAAAAATACAGGCGCTGAAGAATTTAGAGCAAGAGATTTATTTTATGCTCTTTGGATACCAGATCTTTTCATGAAAAGAGTTAAAAACAATGAAGACTGGACGCTAATGAGCGAGCATGAGTGTCCTGGCTTGTCTGACAACTATGGTGATGATTTTGATAATTTATATACCAAATATGAAAAAAAATATCCTCATTTAGAAAAAATTAAAGCTAGATCGCTCATGTCAAAAATAATTGAAGCTCAAATTGAAAATGGCCAACCTTATATGTTATATAAAGATTCAATTAATAAAAAATCCAATCAAAAAAATATTGGGATTATTAAATCATCTAATCTTTGCGCAGAAATAGTCGAATATTCTGATAAAAATGAAACTGCGGTTTGCAATCTTGCCTCAATTGCCTTGCCTAAATTTGTAAATAAAAAAGAGAAAAAATATAATTATAAAAAACTTTATGAAACAGCCAAACTTGCAACAAAAAATTTAGATCGAGTAATTGATATTAATTTTTATCCAACTGATAAAACAAAAAAGTCAAATAATTTACATCGCCCCATAGGTCTTGGTGTTCAAGGTCTGTCCGATGTTTTTTTTATTTTAGAACTTCCACATGAAAGCAAAAAGGCAGAAGAAATAAACAAAAAAATATTTGAAACAATTTATTTTGCTGCGGTAGAGGCGTCAATGGAATTAGCAAAAGAAAAAGGTACTTATTCCTCATATGATGGTTCTCCACTTTCAGAAGGTAAATTTCAATTTGATTTATGGGGAGTAAAACCTTCAAATATGTGGGATTGGAAAAACTTAAAAGAAAAAATTAAAAAATATGGCGTAAGAAATTCATTAACTACTGCTTGCATGCCTACTGCTTCCACTGGGATTATTTTGGGTAATACAGAAACTTTTCAAATTCAAACATCAAACATTTATAAAAGACAAACTTTATCAGGTGAATTTTTACTAGTTAATCGTCACTTAGTTAAACAGCTATCAAAAAGAAATTTATGGAACAAAACAATGAGGGACAATATCATTTTGGAAAATGGATCTGTTCAAAATATTCCAAATTTTCCAAAAGATTTGAAAGAAATTTATAAAACTGTTTGGGAAACTTCTCAACGCACTGTTATTGATATGGCGGCAGACAGGGCGCCATTTATTGATCAAACTCAGTCAATGAACTTGTGGCTTTCGAACCCCACATTTGGAAAAGTCAATTCTATGCATATGTATGCATGGGAAAAAGGGCTTAAAACTGGGATGTATTATTTAAGAAGTCGTTCTGCTGTTGATGCTGTAAAGGTGACTGTTTCCTCAGAAAAAAGAGCTAAAGAAAATTTTCTTAACAATAATACAACAGATGCGACAGAAGAATGCTTAACATGTACTGCATAAAATAATAAAAGTTTAATAATGATAACAAAAGGTTGTAAATCAATATTTCCCATCCAGCACCAAGAAATATGGGATAGATATAAACAACACATTCAAGCTTTTTGGACTCCAGAAGAAGTGTCACTACAAGATGATTTGAGGGATCTTCAAACTTTAAATGAAGGTGAAAAACATTTTATTAAAACTGTGCTAGCATTTTTTGCAAATTCTGAAGCAATGATTAATGAAAATCTTGCTAGCAGATTTTATAATGAAATCCTTATACCAGAAGCACGTTGTTTTATATCTATACAAATGCTCAATGAATCAATTCATGCTGAAATGTATGCATTGCAAATAGAGGCATATGTTACGAATGTTGAAGAAAAAGACAGGCTTTTTTCTGCAATAGAAAATGTGTCCTGTATCAACCGTAAGGCCCAATGGGTTTTAAAATGGTTGAATGGAAATCAAAATTTACTTACAAGACTCATCGGTTTTGGACTTGTTGAGGGTCTTTTTTTTGCTGGTTCTTTTTGCGCTATTTATTATTTTAGAAAAAGAGGTTTGCTACCTGGTCTGGCTCTGTCAAATGACTGGATAGCAAGAGATGAGGGCATGCATTTTAGTTTTTCATCTCTTATGTTTAGAACCTTAAGAGACAAATACATTAACGGCAGACTTTCTGATTCTGATATCAAAGATATGGATTTAATTAGTGGTAATGTAGAACAATCAGAATTTGAAGAAATAGTGCGGGAAGCAGTATCGTTTGAAAAAGAATTTATTACAGCTGCGCTACCCGTTGATTTAATTGGAATGAATAAAGAATTAATGTGTGAATATATTGAAGCTGTTGCTGATCGTATTGCTGATCTATTCGAATTTGAAAGAGTATTTAATACTGAAAATCCTTTTGATTTCATGAGAGCTTTGGATGTTCAAAATGTTACAAACTTTTTCGAAAAAAGAGTATCAGAATACCAACGTCCAAGAGATAGGGCTCTTGCTTTTGATGAAGCATTCTAAATGAACGTTGAAATCTATTCCAAAACTAATTGTGGATATTGCGATAGAGCAAAAATCCGGTTACAAAAATATAATCCTAAGATTCATATGTTAGACAAGGATTATACGCGTGAGGATTTTTTTGCAAAATTTCCGAATGCCAAAACATTCCCGCAAATCATAATTAATGATGAGCATGTAGGAGGGCATCATGAATTGGAAAAATGGTTAGCCTTTAATGCTCCAGATAAAAATTTTTAAGAAATAGCTTTTTTCTTCCTATTGTAGACTTTCTTGCTTTTAACAGATCGCTGTTTGTACTTAGGCGTTCTGAGATCCTTAGCTACTGGATTTGATTTTTTTTGTTTTTTCATTTAGTTCCGCTCCCCCAATTAACACCCACGCTATGATCTACTGTCAATGGCACAGCGAAATTTTTTGATTCCAAGTGAGTTGTTTCCATAATGGCTCTAATTTGAGGAATGGTTTCATCTATATGCCTATCTTCTATTTCAAATACCAATTCGTCATGGACTTGCAAAAGCATTTTAGCATTAATTTTTTTTGATAAGATATTCTTATGAATCTCAATCATTGCAAGCTTGATTATATCCGCGGCCGTTCCTTGAATAGGCGCATTAATTGATTGTCTTTCTGCAAATCCGCGAAGTGCAAAATTTTTATCATTAATTCCCCTGATATTGCATCTCCTGCCGAAAATTGTTTCCACGTAGTTATTGGTTTTGGCAAAGTTAATTTGATAATCCATATAATCCTTGATTTTCGGAAAGCGCGTGAAATAATCCTGAATGTATTGCTTTCCTTCCGTATTGGAAATAGATAATTGTTTAGCTAGCCCATAAGGAGTAATACCGTAAATTATACCAAAGTTAATCGTCTTAGCCTTGCGCCGGTGATCAGTTGTTATATCCTTATCTTTCAAGTTAAAAATTTCTTTAGCAGTTGAATTATGAATATCTTCACCTTGAACGAACGCTTCAATAAAATTTTTATCTTTGGATATCTCGGCAGCTAATCTTAATTCAATTTGAGAATAATCAAAATTTACCAATTTGTTATTGTTTTCGGCAATAAAAGCATTTCTAATTTTTTTTCCGTTTTCAGTGCGGATAGGAATATTTTGTAAGTTGGGATCATTTGAGCTTAATCGACCAGTGAGGGTGGTAGCTGTAGAATATGAAGTATGTACGCGGCTTGTTTTATCCTCTGCTTGTTCAAGAAGTGCTTCTGTGTAGGTTGAGCGTAGCTTTGTTAATTCCCGCCATTCTAGAACAAGTTTAGCAATATCATGGCCTTGATGAGCCAAGTCCTCTAAAATTCCCGAATCAGTTGAATAGGTCCCAGTTTTAGTTTTTTTACCACCTTTCATTTTCATATCAATAAATAGAATTTCCCCCAGCTGCTTGGGTGAACCGATATTAAAATTCTTTTTTGTGATATAAAATATTTTCTTTTCTAATTTTTCGCTCTGGTTTTGAAACTCTAAGCTTAGTTGTTTTAAGTACTTATGATCAATTTTTATTCCACAGTCCTCCATTAAGCATAATACGTGTATTAAGGGTTTATCGATTTTTTCATAAACATATGAAATTTTTTCCTTAACTAATCTTTCTTTTAGGAAATTAAAAAGCTTAAAGGTTATAAGGGCATCTTCAGCAGCATATTTTGTAGCCTCTTCAAGATTAACATAATCAAATGATATCTGTTTTTTTCCAGAGCCAACAACATCTTTAAATCTAATAGTTGAATGATTAAAATGAAGAAATGCTAGATCGTCCATACCATGTCTTGTAATGCCATTATCAAGAGCATACGACATCAACATAGTGTCAGCGACTGCATTAAATTTAATCCCATATTTCTTAAGAACGCGCATATCATATTTGATATTTTGACCAATTTTTAATATGCTTGTATTTGAGCAAATAGAATTAATACTAGTCAAAATTTTTTGCTCTGGAATTTGTTCTTGAAGTTTTATTTTATTAAGAAAGTCTTTGTGGTTGATTGGAATATAATATGCAAAATTTTCATTGTAACATAATGAAATTCCAACAAGATTAGCTTTTTCTATATCCAAAGAGTCTGTCTCTGTATCAATTGCACAAATACCAATTTTATTGATTTCATCTATAATAGAATTAAATTCATCAATAGATGTTATAGTAATGAACTTTGTTTTAGTCTTTTCTTTTATATTTATTGACTCATTTATATTTTTCTTAATAATAAGTGAATTATTTTCTAAACGTTGAATAATTACCTTAAAGCCTTGTTCAAGTAAGAATTTATTTATGCCTTCTGAACTGTTTTGTTTTTTATTATAAGGGGTTATCTCTTCAATGGACAATGGTAGCTTGACATTTTTATCTAGTTTTACAAGCTCAAGACTAATTCTAATATCTTCTTTAGATTCCTGAATTGTTTTTTTTCTTTTTTCTTGCTTAATATCATTAACATTTTTTATTAATCCCTCAATATCACCAAACTGTCTAATCAATTCTGCAGCTGTCTTTGGACCGATACCAGGCGCACCAGGTATATTATCTATTTTATCTCCTGTAAGTGCTTGTATTTGAATAACTTTATCTGGCTTAACACCAAATTTTTCAACTACTTCGTTAATTCCAATTCTTTTATTCTTCATGGGATCAAGCATTTCAACGTCATCATTTACCAATTGCATTAAATCTTTATCTGAAGAAACAATCAAAGAAGGAATATTTAATTTTTGCGCAAGATTAGTATATGTTGCTATAATATCATCTGCTTCAAATCCCTCTAATTCTAGTTGAGGAATATTGAATGCCTGTACGCTTTTTTTTATTAAATCGAATTGAGGTATTAAATCCTCAGGCGTCTCTCCTCTATTAGCTTTGTATTGCGGATAAATTCTATTACGAAAGTTTTCTCTAGCAGCATCAAAAATTACTATGAGCTTTTCATTGCTGTAGTCTTCTATTAACTTTACAAGCATGTTAGTAAATCCAAATACTGCGTTAACAGGAGTCCCGTCCTTTCTACTCATTGGGGGCAAGGCGTAGTAAGCTCTAAAAATATAACCAGAGCCATCGATAAGTATTAGTCTATTATGTTTATCCATTTATTAAAAAGTTATATAGTTTATAACTCTTAAAATGTCTGATTATAATTTTTCTATAGAAGCAAAAAATCTTAATAAAACATACAATAAAAAAAGGGGGGCAGATATAAAGGCCCTAATTAATTTTAATATAAACATTCCAAAAGGATCGATCTATGGTTTGCTTGGGCCTAACGGAGCTGGCAAGTCAACTTTTATAAATATTTTAGGAAGCCTTGTAATAAAGGATTCAGGTAAAGTAAAAATCTGCGGAATAGATATAGATGAAGACGCAAAAGAAAGCAGAAAGAAAATTGGCATAGTGCCACAAGAACTGAATATCGATCCCTTCTTTACTCCAATAGAACTATTAGAATTACAAGCAGGTCTTTACGGTGTTAGAAAAAAAGATAGAAAAAGCGAAGAAATATTAAGTCATCTTGGATTGCTAGAACAAAAAAATGCATATGCGAGAACTCTTTCAGGAGGCATGCGAAGAAGGTTGTTGGTTGCAAAAGCTTTAGTTCATAATCCTGAAATAATTATATTAGATGAACCAACTGCAGGGGTTGATGTTGAATTGAGAAAAAATTTGTGGAATTATATTAAAGATTTAAATAACAAAGGAACAACAATTTGCCTTACAACCCATTATTTAGAGGAAGCTGAAAATTTATGTGATCATATTACAATAATCAATAAAGGCAAAATTCTTAAAAGTGATACAAAAGAAAATATTTTAAATTTAATTGGTAAAAAAACTGTTAGTTTTGCTTTAGATGAAAAAATTCAAATACCTTATGATTTAAATAGATATAATCCAGTTATTAATAATAATAAATTACTAGTTAATTATGATAAAAACATTACACAATTAAAGGAAATAATAGAAATATTAAATAAAAATAATATTTCTTTTTATGAAATTAATACATATGAAAGCGATTTAGAGGATGTTTTTATTAATCTAATAAAAAACCATGATAGATAGATTAAATTACTTTTTTATTTTTTTCATTTTAATTTTACCTATAACTCTTATTACCGGGCCAGCAATCCCAGATTTAACCGTAACTTTTTCAGTAATTTTTTTTTTATTTAGCATATTTATTCATAAATCCTACAAACATATTTATAATAATATTTTTGTTAGATTTTCAATAATTTATTGGTTTTTTTTTTTATTTATAAGTTTATTTGCTGAAAATGTTTTCTTGGCTTATCGAGATTCTGTAATATTCGTGCGTTATTTAGCTCTACCCATTTTCTTAATTTTTTTAATTTTTAATAATAATAAGTATTTAAAAATTTCTACAGGCATAATATTTTTTTCTGTAACATTTGTTTGTATAGATACCCTTTATCAATTTATAAATTATGATCCAGAATTTGGATTTGGAAAAGATTTACTTGGTTTCACTCCTGACTGGTATGGGAGATTAACAGGTCCTTTTTATAAAGAATTAATCCCAGGTTCATACGTTTCTAAATTTGGTTTAATTGGTTTAGTTTATTTAATTGTTAATATAAAAAATAAAACAAAACAGAGCATTGCTTCTATTACTTATTTAACAATGATTGGCATTGTAACATTTGCATCTGGAGAAAGGATGGCTTTTGCCACATTTTTACTTGGAATACTATTTTTACTAATTTTCTATCAAAAAAAGAGGGTGGTTTTTTTCCTATCCTTGTTGTTAATTTTTTTTATGGTTTTTTTAATAAATAAAATTCATCCAGTTTACAATGATTACAAGATATTAGAATCAACCCCTTATCATCTTGGACTAAAAATAGAAAAAGAATATATTTGCAATGATAGTAGCGAGATAAGATGTAAAAAAATTATTAATTTACAGCCCCGTTTCATAGAAATAATAAAAAACTTCAAAGATTCACCATATGGCCAAATTTACAATGTTGGAATAAAGATGTTTAACGATCACAAGTTGCAAGGAGTCGGAATGAATAATTTTACATATCTATGTAAGAATGATGATAGATATAAAAACTTAATTAACAATTATGACTGTCCTAGCCATCCCCATAATATTTATTTACAGTGGATGGTAGAAACAGGAATATTTGGCTTGATATTTTTCCTAGTTTATCTTTATTTTGTAATTAACAACATATTTACCAATAATTTTAACAATTACAGTCTAATTTCACTCTCAACATTATTGATATTGTTTTGGCCAATTATGTCTACTGGAAGTTTGTTAAAGAATTGGAATGGTATAAGCACTTTTTTTATTATTGGCATTTGTTTGGCATTAAGCAACCTCAAACAAAAAAACGAATAAATCTATTCGTTGTCGTTTTTTGAGTTAACGCGCTAATTTTTTTTGAGAGATAAAAACCAAGAATAAAACCTAAAACAACAGTGTATATTTTTCCATTTCCTTTACTAAAAAGACTTCCGATAAAACAAAATAAATAAACTAAGAAAGAGGATGCTATTTTTCTCCTTAATCCGACATAAAGCCCAATTATGCATGTAGTTAATATCATAAATAAAATTCCTATTCCCATACCAAAATGTGATCCAACATACATCATATATGCAGAAGAAAATAATATTGAAACTTGTGTAGACAGATCATTATCAACAAACCTAATTTTAAATAAATAGTAATAAGTTTTTATACCATCAATCCATGTTATTTTTTTCCCCTCTTCAGGCGACCGTGCAAAATAAGAGATTCCATATTCAAATATATCAAAATTATTTTTTGCTATTTGTGAAGAAAGATCAATTTCAAAACCAAAATCCTTAATTGATAAATTAATTTTTTTTATTACTTCTCTTGATATTATTTTTGCTCCACAATGTACATCGCTTAAGGATTGGAAAAATAAGATATTAAAAATAAAAGAATTAATTTTTCCCACAAATTCATTAAAATAATTTTTATTACTTTTTAATTTTCCTGTAAGATAACGACTACCAAAAATACATTTTATTGTTTTATCATTTTTTAGGATTTGATACATTTCATACGAGTCTTTCGTGTCAAGTTCAAGATCAGAATCTTGAAAAAGGATATAATCACCTGTGAATATTTTTATTCCTTCATGGAGCGCATTACCTTTGCCTGTATTTTCTGTTAAATTGACAAATTTGTTATTTTTTTCTGGTTGTTTTTTTATATAATTTTCTAACCAACTTCCAGATCCATCATTAGATCCGTCATTAATAAATATATATTCAACATTTTCATTAACAAATGTATTTTTTAGATTATTAGTAAATTCTTCAATATAATTAATTTCATTAAATACAGGAATTATAATAGAAAGTTTCATTCAGCTATTCTTTTGGAGCGCGTTTATTAAGAATTCTTTGAAGTGTTCTTCTGTGCATTCTAAGTTTTCTTGCGGTTTCAGATACGTTTCTCTTACATTGAACAAAAACTCTTTGTATGTGTTCCCATTTAACTCTATCAGCTGTCATTGGATTTAATGGAGGAGAAGGCAAATTATCTTTAGAAGAAATAAGGGATTCATATATTTGATCTATTTCTGCTGGTTTAGTTATATAATCAACAGCGCCAAATTTAATTGCTGCAACTGCCGTAGCGATATTCCCATATCCAGTAAGAAGAAGAGATCTGGTGTTAGGATTAATCTTTTTTATTAATTTTACCAATTCAAGACCAGATCCATTTTCTAATCTCATATCAACTATTGCATAATCAAATAATTTTTCTTTAATTCTTTCTTTTGATTTTTTGGCATCACCAAAAATTTCTACCCTGAAACCTCTTTTTTCCATAGATTTCGATAACCTATTTCTAAACGGAAGATCATCATCAATTATTATTAATTCTTTGTTCATATTTTTAAAATGCTTTTATTTAGCTTAATATTAACAACAGATCCATTTGCATTTACATTATTTTTGAAATACATTTTTCCACCAATATTTTCAATTAAGTTTTTTGCAATAAAAATACCTAAGCCAATACTATTTTTTTTAGTACTTAGAACATATGGGCTCCCTATTTTATCTAAAACCTCTTTTTTAAATCCATCACCATCATCAATAATTTCAATATCTATATGTGAATTAGACCATAAAATATTTACCTTAATTTCTTTATTGCTGTGTTGGATTGCGTTTTGAATAATATTGCCTATGCCATACATTAATTCATCTTTAAATAAAATTTTTGGTTCAATATCTTTTTTTAAAATACTAATATTAAGTTTTATGTTTTTGTTATTAAACTTATCAAAATTTATTTTTATAATATTTGACAACGTTGTTTCATTAAAAAAATCATCTTTTAAATTTTGTGGATTCTCTGATAATTTTAATAAAATATTTTTACATCTATCTGCTTGTGATTTTAATAAATCAACTTCTTTTTTAATTTTAGTACTTTTATACACAAACTCATTGCTACGAAAATCATTCAAAATTAAAAAAATTGTATTTAACGGAGTGCTTAATTCGTGAACAGCAGCTGCGCTTAGTGAATTAACTTCTGACAATTTTTTCTGATTAAATAAAGCAATTTGTGTTTGGTTTAAGGCTTTAGAAATATTTCTGGAAGAAGTAGCAAATATATAAACATAAACTGCAATAAATATTAGTGAAATAATTAAAGATAATAATAACCCATATGTAAATAAGTTCGGAACAATAAAATCTCCAGGCCAGTCAATCTCAATAAAAAAAAAACTTATAAAAATCACTACCAAAATTGATGTTGCGGATAAAATTATTGAAAAAATGAAATGTAAATATGATGCCGATATTATTAAGGGGGCTATAAGAAGCAATGAGAAAGGATTATATATGCCTCCAGTTAAATATAAAAGTATTGCTAATTGACAAGTATCAAAAAATAGAAAAGAAAATGCCTCTTTATCTGTTAAATAATCATCACTTTTATTTAGAAAAAAACTTAAAATATTTACTAATGTTGATATTAATACAACAAATAGACAAGGTATGATTAATATTTGAATTCTAAAATAAAAAAAAGTTAATAATATTGCAAAAAGTTGTCCAATAATTGCAATCCATCTAATTTTAATAAGATTGTTCAATAATATATTATTACAAAGTGAATTTAGTAAACTAGTCATATGTAATAAAATACTAAATATCTAAATTGGCAACTTTTAGAGAATTTTCTTGGATGAAATTTCTCCTTCCTTCAACAACATCTCCCATTAATGTTTCGAATATATTGTTAGCCTCGTTCACTTCATCAATTTTTACAACTAATAGCGATCTAAAATTTTTGTCCATTGTGGTTTCCCAAAGTTGCTCAGGATTCATTTCTCCTAATCCTTTATAACGATTTATTTGAATTCCCGATTTACCCATTTCCAAAACTTTTTCAATTAAGTCTAATGGACCGTTAATATCATATTGTTCTGAAGAATTTTTTATAACACCAGCACGTCCATTTTTTAACAAACCAAAATTCTCCATTAGTGGTTTTCGTAACTCGTTTAATAATCTTGCTTCAGGAGTGATAAGAAATTCTTTATTAATATAATAAATTTTTTTTACGCCTCTTACTTCTTTGTTAATCATAAAATTATTTTTTTGATAATTTACTTTCCAAACCTTTCTATCAATTGTATTTAATCGTAATTCTAAATATTTCGCAATTTCAAGACCAATCTCTTTGTTTTCTAACGACTCTGGTTTAAGTGCAGCAATAACTGCCGCTTGTTCAATGATTAATTTATTATCAATTCTTCTAGTCAAAGGTAGTATTAATTTTTGAGATTTTTTTGCAAGTTTTATTAATGACATTAAATCTTTGCCTGAAATTTGATTAATTTTTTTATTGTTCAAGGGTCTTTCCATTGTTAAATTTTTGGATCCTTCATTCATTAAAAATTCTTCCATTTCATTTTCATTTTTTAAATATTGAACAGAAGTACCTTTTTTAGATCTGTATAATGGAGGTTGGGCGATATAAAGTCTTCCCGATTCAATTAGAGGCTTCATATGTCTATAAAAGAAAGTTAATAATAAGGTTCTAATATGACTGCCATCAACATCAGCATCTGTCATAATAATAACTTTGTGATATCGCATCTTTTCCAAATCAAACTTTCCATTTGCTTTATCATCTTCAACATTGCCTGTCGGATTACCAACGCCTGCTCCTATAGCTGTAATAAGAGCAACGATTTCATTGCTTGTTAGTATTTGTTTTGTATTAGATCTTTCAACGTTTAAAATTTTTCCTCTCAAAGGAAGAATGGCTTGATTTTTTCTATCTCTACCTTGTTTTGCTGAACCACCAGCAGAATCACCTTCGACAATAAATAGCTCTGATTCTTCAGGATCTGTCTCTTGACAATCCGCTAATTTGCCAGGAAGAGATGAGCCTTCTAACCCAGTTTTTCTTCGAGTTAATTCTCTAGCCTTTCTAGCAGCTTCTCTCGCGCTTGAGGCTTCAAAAACTTTTTCAATTACTTTTTTAATTTCTGATGGATTTTCTTCCATCCATTGCTCTAGTTTGCTTAAACTTACAGATTCAACAACAGGCCTAACTTCTGATGAAACTAATTTGTCTTTGGTTTGACTTGAAAATTTAGGATCAGGAAGTTTTATTGAAATAACTGAAGTGAGTCCTTCTCTTGCATCATCACCTGTTATGTTTATTTTATTCTTTGTATTAGAATTAACATAACTAATAATACTTCTAGTTAAAGCACCTCTAAATCCAGCTAAATGTGTTCCTCCATCTCTTTGTGCAATATTATTAGTAAAACATAAGGTATTTTCATGGTAGCTATCCGTCCACTGTAAAGAACATTCAACTAATACATTGTTTTTATTTGAACAAAAATATATAGGACCTTTATGAATTGGGTTTTTATTTTGATTTAAAAATCTAACATATTCATTAATTCCCCCCTGATAATTTAATTTAATTAAATTTTCTTTTGCAGATCTCCTGTCTACAAGGGTAATTTTTACATCTTTATTAAGGAATGCTAATTCCCTAAGTCTGTTTTCAATTGTTTTAAAATTAAAATTGATATTATTAAAAGTTTTTTTTGATGGTAAAAAAGTAATTTTAGTCCCAGTATAAAAAACGTTATTATATTTTTTAGATTCACCTTTTTTCTTTAATTTGTTGTTAACTACACCATGGATGAAATCCATATAATAAATTTTTCCATCTCTGTTGATTTCAAGTGAAAGTTTTTCTGAAAGAGCATTTACAACTGATACTCCAACCCCATGAAGACCTCCTGAAACTTTATAACTATTCTGATCAAATTTTCCACCAGCATGTAACTCTGTCATTATAAGCTGTACTGCAGGTATTTTTTCAGTTTTATGAAGTTCTACTGGAATTCCTCTACCATTATCTTCAACGGTAATTGTGCCTTCGGCATTTAATATTACAAAAATTTCATTGCAATAGCCTGCTAAAGTTTCATCAATCGAATTATCAACTACCTCATAAATCATCTGGTGTAAACCCGAGCCATCATCGGTATCACCAATATACATACCAGGTCTTTTTCTTACTGCATCTAAGCCTTTTAAAACTTTTATGGAATCAGATGTGTATAAAGATTTACTCATTATTTTCAGTTATATTACAATAACTAGCTTTTGTAGATAAAAAAGAAAAAATTTTTTTTTCGGTACCTGTAATAAATGTCTGAACATTTAGAGTTTCAATCAAATCCAATAAGAGTTTTCTATTTTCTAAATCTAAATGTGAACAAACTTCATCAAAAAAAATTATTGGAATTATTTTTTGTTCATTAATTAAAAAATTACAATGAGCTAAAATAATTAATAATATTACAGCTTTTTGTTGACCAGTCGAAAATTGATTAATATTAATATTGTTTTTAATATTATAGCCAACTATATCAGATTTATGAGGTCCAATCTTGCAACCCCCGAAAACTGCATCAAATTCCCTATTCTTTTTAAGATCTTCAAGATAATTTTCTAGCAATTTTCCTAAATCTTTTTTCTTATCATTAATAAATTCATCATTAATATCTAATAATATCCTATAAAAATATTTTTCATAACTAGGTAATTTTTTTAGATTCGTATTAAGAATTAAAATATGTTTATGTCTTTTTTTATAGATGTTAATTCCCAAATCAGCAATCTTTTTTTCTAAAGTATTAACCCAATCATAATCATAGCTGTAATTTTTTAATATTTTATATCTCTCAAATATATTTTTTTTATAACTATTGATTAATCTACTATAATTTTTATCAGTACTATAAATTAATCTATCAAAAAAATCTCTTCTAACAGATGGACTGTTAAGAAATAATCTTTCCATTTCTGGTAAAAAATAAATTAGTGAAAATAAATTTTCAAAATATTTAGTTGATTCACTTGAAGAGCTATTATTAATTAATAATTTTTTTTGTGAGTTAATAGTGTTAATTTGATTGAATAAAAACAAATTAATTTCCTTTTTGTTATGTAAAAAAAGAGACGTGACATTAAAATTTTTTTTATCATTATTTTGATTAACTAAATTATTAATGTTATCTTTTCTTAATCCTCTCCCTTTTTCAAACAAAGATATTGATTCTAATATATTTGTTTTTCCTGATCCATTTTTCCCAATTAAAACATTGCAACCCGATGTAAAATCAATTTCGAAATAATTAAAATTTCTATAGTTTTCTAACTTGATTTTTTGAAAAAAATTCAAAAAAAATCAAACTCTCATTGGCATTAGAACATAAATCAGATCTGGACTTGATTGTTCTGTTGCAATTACAGGGGAAGAGGTGTCGTTAAAACTAAGGTTTATTTTATCATCTTCTAAATTATTTATCATTTCCAATATATATTTAGAATTAAAACCAACCTCCATTTGATTGCCTGAATATTCAATTATAATATCTTCCGTTGCTAAACCACTTTCTGAATCAACTGATGATATATTCATTAAATTTTTTAATAACTTAAATTTAATTGCGGGTGATTTTTCATTGATAATAGTGCTTACTCTATCTACAGCCATAGAAAAAACATCTCGATCTACTTTTAAAATGTTAGTATTGTTGTTTGGAATTACTTTTTCATAATCTGGAAAATTTCCATCAATTAATTTAGATATTAAAACTGATTTATTTATAAAAAAAATAATTTTATTAGAGTCAAGATTAATTTTAATTGTACCAGTAATATCAGATAATAATTTACATAGTTCATATACAGTTTTCCTAGGTATAATAACTCCTGGTATTTCGGGTAAGTTTTCCTTTAGAAGGTAATCAATTTTTGCAAGTCTGTGTCCATCAGTTGCGACCATTGACAAGTATTGTTTATTTTCTAAGCTTCTTTTATGAAAATAAATACCATTAAGAAAGTATCTGGTTTCTTCATTTGATATGGCAAAACGGGTTTTTTCAATCAACTTTAATAAAATTTGAGAATCTATTGAAAATTCTAAATTTAGTTTTCCTATTTCAATAATTGGAAATTCTTCCTTTGGAAGACATCCTAAAGAAAATCTTGATTTTCCCGATCTTATAGAAAACATTTTACCATCGTTTGATATAAATTCAACTTCACTTCCGTCTGGCAATTTCCGAATAATATCATAAAGAGTATGGGCTGAAACTGTAACGGAACCTTCTTCAATTACATTACAATTAAGTGTTTCTGTAATTGATATGTCCATATCAGTCGCGGATAATACAATGGTATTATTTTTCGCTTCAATTAAGATATTTGATAAAACAGGAATAGTGTTTTTCTTTTCAACAATATTCTGAACATGTGAAAGAGATTTAAAAATAATATTTTTTTCAACTGAAATTTTCATTTTAAGAAAATTATAACCATTAAAAGTTTAAGAATCTATTAATCTTTTTAATAGCTCTATGTCTTCATTAAAATTATTATCTTCTTGTTTTAATTCTTCAATTTTTTTAACTGCATGCATTACAGTTGTATGGTCTCTTCCACCAAATTTACGACCAATTTCAGGCAATGATCTCGAGGTAATTGATTTGGCTAAATACATTGCTATTTGACGAGGTCTGGCAACAGACCTGGATCGTCTTGGAGAATGCATATCAGTGAGTCTAATATTAAAATGCTCAGCTACCTTTTTTTGAATTTCTTCAATCGTTATTTTTCTATTATTTGATTTTAATAAATCTTGTAAAACAACTTGAGCTGTTTCAACAGTTATAGACGTTCCTACTAAAGTTGCATGAGCAACCAATCTATTAAGAGCGCCTTCCATTTCTCTTACATTTGAAACAATGCGATATGACAAAAATTCTAAAACTTTTGATGGAATTTCTACTCCTCGCTTTTGTGCTTTTTCAATTAGTATGCCCAATCTTAATTCGTATGTGGTGGGATGAATATCCGCTACTAAACCGCATCCAAGTCTTGATTTTAATCTTTCTTGCACTCCGTCCAAATCAGAAGGTGATTTATCAGCTGAAATTACAATTTGTCTATTTTGTTCAATCAAAGCATTAAAAGTATGAAAAAACTCTTCTTGAGTGTTATCTTTACCACTAATAAACTGAACATCATCAATCATTAAAATATCAATTGATCTAAATTGTTCTTTAAATGCAGATGTGTCTTTATATCTTAGCGCTCTGACAAACTGATACATAAACTTTTCTGCTGAGAGATAAATAACTTTTCTATCAGGGCTTTTTTCTTTAATCTTCCAACCTATTGCATGCATTAAATGTGTTTTGCCAAGCCCTACACCGCCGTAAAGAAAAAGTGGATTAAATGTAACATCTTCTGATTCCGCTACCCTTTGAGACGCTGCGAAGGCAAGTTCATTAGGTTTGCCAACAACAAAATTATCAAAAGTAAATCTTGGATCTAATGGTGCACCAAATTCGTTAGAAGATGGTGATTGATTAGATCTAATATCTAAAGATCTTTTCCACTGATTATCGGTATTTTTTATTGTTCTGGCCGTGCCTGGCACAACCCTGCCTCCAACTGGTTTTACAACAAACTTAATAGCTTCTATATTTTTTATATAATTTTTGCACTGATTTTTAATTTTATCTGCATAATTATTTACAACCCAATCTCTAAGAAATTTAGTTGGAACTGAAAAAGAAATTGTTTGGTCTTTAACAGATAAAAAGGTGAGTTGTTTTAACCAATTATTGTAGGCTGTATCACCTACAATTTTTTTAAGATCTTTTCTAAGATTTAGCCAATTTTTTTCATCAAAACCTAAAAAAGAATCTTCCATTCAATCACCACCGATCTTTATTCCTAAACTTTGATCGAAAGACCAAAAACCACAAAGTTTAAATCACCAATTATATTATGTAGACAACACTCTTTAGAGAAAATTAGCAAGAATAAAAGTAAAAAAAAAAGAAAAAAATATTATTTTTTATCAATAGTGCTTGATAGCGAGGATAACTTTCTGGACGCAAATTCTTTTTTAATTAAGCCTTTTTTCACCGCCTTAGCCAAAGCTGAATTGACAGAGCTAAGGGATTTTTGTATTTCATCAACTTTTTTAGAGGAAACTAGGGAATGAAAAATATTAATATTATTTTTTATTTTACTTAACAATGACTTATTGACTTCATTACGTTTTATTGCTTGCTTGTATCGCTTTTTTGCAGATTTGTGATTTGCCATTTTACAACAACTTATATTTAGTAACAAATTATTGTCAATAAAATTTACTTTTAAACTTTAAGTCTTTTTTTTTGATATTAATTGTATATCAGGACAGTAAAAAGTGGGTCTACCATATTGCATAATCCGCTTTATTTCATATCCTAATATTTTTTGCCCACCTCTATTATAAACTTTGAAGTTATTTTGAAAATTCCCTGCAGTTCCATCAACCAATATATAATCTTTCAACGTTGAACCACCTGAATTTATTGCTATTCTCAATATTTTCTTAATTGATTTAATAATTTTTTTTATTTCTAAGATTGTTAATGAACAGCCTTTCGTAAAAGGTGATATTTTGGCATCATAAAGTATTTCATTTGCATAAATGTTACCTATTCCTGCTATTATTCCTTGATTGAGTAATATTTGTTTTATAGGTACGATTGATTTGTAGGTTTTTTTTCTCAAATATCTTTCATTTAACTTCCTATCTAGTGCATCCAGTCCCAATCGTGATATATAATTTATTTTAAATATTTCTTTCGTTTTTAATAAATCAATAAAACCAAATTTTCTTGCGTCATTGAAAATTAATATATATTTTCTCGTCATCAGAATAAAATGGTCGTGCTTTTTTTTAATAAACTTCGATTGTTTCAGGTATTCTTAGCCTTCCTGACATTCCAAGATGAAAAATCAACGAGTAATGATTTTTTGAATTAACTACAATATATTTCCCAATTCTATAAATCTTTACGATTTTGTTACTTTTAAGGATTTTTTGAATGTTTTTTGGGATTTCATACCTTAGTTTTATTGAATAAATTTTTATATTGGTTATCTTTTTGTTTAATAGTATTTGTAAACCTTGCACAGTTGTTTGAACTTCAGGTAACTCAGGCATATTAATAATATGAATAATCTAAAAACTAATTTTGGCAAAAGAAAAATTAAAGTGGAAAAGAAAACTCCTTTAGTACAAAAATTATTTTCTGAAGTATCAAAAAAATATAACTTAATGAACGATATTATGAGTTTTGGAACTCATCGAATTTGGAAAAAAAGATTGATTGAAATTATGAATATTAATTCTAATGAAAGAATTATTGATGTTGGATCGGGAACAGGTGATTTATCTAAAATTATTTTAAAAGAAAATAAGAATGTATCCATCTATTCTGTTGATTTAAATCTAAAAATGTTGAATGAAGCAAAAAAGCAATTCAATGATCAACAGAAAAAGAAGATTAAATTTATTAATGCCAACGCTGAAAATCTTCCTTTTGAAAATAATTTTTTTGACAAATATGTAATTTCTTTTTGTCTAAGAAATGTTACATACATAGAAAAAGCATTGTATGAATCTTTTAGAGTTTTAAAGCCAGGTGGTATATTTTATTGTCTTGAGTTCAGTGCGCCTACCTCTAGTTTAGTAGATATAATGTATTCTAAATATAAGAACAAACTTGTTCCTTTCATTGGTGAAAAAGTTGCTAATAACAGAAATGCTTATAAATATTTAGAAGAAAGTATTAGTCAATTTCCCAATCAAAAGATTTTGTTAGATAAAATAAATAATGTTGGTTTTGAAAAGACTAGTTATATTAATTTGTTTGATGGCATAGTAAGTATTCATATAGGTTTTAAGATTTAATGAAATTACTTTTCATAATATCTGGATCAATAGCAGTTAAAAAATGTCCAATAATTTTAAAAAAATTATCTGATAAAAAAGTTCATATAAATTGCATTATCACAAATAGTGCAAAAAAAATGATCGATAAAAAAATTATTCAAAAATGCATTAAAGGAAAAATATTCGATGATTCTTCTGAAAGAGACAGAAAAATGCTTCATATTACATTAACAAGAAAATCTGACCTAGTAGTTGTTTGCCCTGCAACAGCAAACCTTATTGCAAAATTTGCACATGGATATGCAGATGATTTAGCTAGTACATCTTTAATTGCCTCAAATAAACAAATATTATTTATGCCTGCAATGAATGTGGAAATGTGGAACAATAAAATTAATAAAAAAAATGTTACAAAGTTGCAAAAAACTGGTGTAGAATTTATTGGTCCTGATTATGGGTACTTATCTTGCGGAGAAATTGGTTTAGGAAGATTATCTAGTGATAATACAATTTTACAGATTATTCTTAATTACTTAAAAAGATCTAAAAAACTTCAAAAAAAGAAATGTTTAGTAACAGCAGGGCCAACTTTAGAACCAATTGATGCAGTTCGTTATATTTCAAATTACTCATCTGGAAAACAAGGTTTTGAAATAGCAAAACAATTAATGCTTGTTGGTGCTAATGTAACATTAATTAGTGGACCAACAAATTTACAACCTCCTCCCAAAGTTAAATTTATTGAAGTTTTAACTGCAAAAGAAATGAATGAAGCTGTTAAAAAAAATTTAAAAACAGATTTTGCAGTTTTCACTGCTGCTGTAAGTGATGTTTCTCCAAAAAAAACAACAACCAATAAAATAAAAAAAGAAAAACTTAAAAAAATCATATTAAAGAAAAATCCAGATATTCTAAAAAATATATCTTTAAATTCATCTATAAAACCAGAGTTTATCGTTGGATTTGCAGCTGAAACAAATAATTATATTAATAATGCTAAAAAGAAGTTAATCACAAAAGATTGTAATTTAATTGTAGTAAATAAAATTAGTAAAAAAAATAATGTTTTTGGATCAGAATTTAATCAAGTTGCTATAGTTGATCGCAATGAAGTAAATAAATTTGGAAGAATGACAAAGATTAATGTAGCTAAAATATTAGTAAATAAAATTATAAATAATTTTGAAAAATAAATAAAAAAATTTTCTGATATGAATATTTCTGAACAAGAACTGCAAATATTTTCAAGACATCTTATTTTAAAAGAATTCAATGAAAAACTATTTAATGATTTGCAAAAGAAAAAAATCACAATAGTTGGTTTGGGCGGTATTGGATGTCCAGCCGCTCAATATTTAGTTGCTGCTGGTATTAAAATATTAAAATTAATTGACGGTGACCTAATTCAAAAGACTAATCTTAATAGACAAATACTTTACTCTGTTTATGATATAGGAAAATCAAAAGCAAAAACTGCTAAAAAAAAATTACATGGTACAAATCCTGAGTGTAAAATAGATACAATATCAACACATATAGATTCAAAAAATATTAATAAATATTTATACAATTCTTCTTTAGTTATTGATGCTACTGACAATTGGAAGTCAATGATTTTAATTAACCAGTATTGCGTTGATAAATCAATCCCACTTGTAAGTTCTTCCACTGTAGGCTTTGATAGTCAAATTACATTATTTAACAATTTATCAACAGAGCATTTGTGCTTGCAATGTATATTCCCAAATAAAAAGGAACCAAACTTAGCAAGATGTGACTCTATTGGTGTCTTGGGAACTGCTACTGGTATGGCTGGTTTAATTGTAGCGCAAAAAACAATTAATTTCTTTTTAGAAAAAAAATTAGATAATATTATGACAATGATTAATGTTAAAACTCTTAAAATTGATAATTTAAAAATAAAAAAGAATGTTAAGTGTCAATATCTTAAAAAAAAATAATTAGACTGAAAAGATTTAATTGATAATATCTCACAAATATATATCAATATTGAATATATGAAAAAAAGTTCTTTTAGTTATGATCAGCTCATTGAATGTGGCAGGGGCATATTATTTGGAAACGGCAATGCTCAACTTCCTCTTCCTCCAATGTTAATGTTTGATAGAATAACTAATATTAATGAAAATGGTGGTAATTTTTCAAAAGGAGAAGTTGTGGCTGAACTGGATATTAAATCTGACTTATGGTTTTTCAAATGTCATTTTAAAAACGATCCGGTAATGCCTGGTTGTCTTGGTCTTGATGCAATGTGGCAACTTGTTGGTTTTTATTTGGGCTGGCTTGGTCAACCAGGAAAAGGAAGGGCTTTGGGGGTCGGTGAAGTAAAATTTACCGGACAAGTCCTTCAAACTGTAAAAAAAGTTAGCTATCACATTTCATTAAAAAAACTAATTCTTCGAAAACTAATCATAGGTATTGCCGATGGCATAATGAAAGCTGATGAAAAACCTATTTATGAAGTTAAAGATATGAAAGTTGGCTTATTCACTTCAAGCGAATAAATATGAAACGTGTTGTTGTTACTGGACTTGGGATTGTTTCCTGTATTGGAAATACAAAAAAAGAGGTTGTTCATAATCTTAAAAACCTAAACTCAGGCATTATTAAAGCTCCAGAATATAAAGAGTTTTCTTTTCGCAGCCTTGTACATGGAAAACCCAACATTAATCTTGAGGAAAACATTGATCGACGAATACTTAGATTTATGGGTGATGGTGCAGCATTTAATTACATTGCGATGAAAGATGCGATTGAAGACTCTGGATTAGATGAAAATGATATTTCAAATGAAATGACAGGTATTATTGTTGGTTCAGGAGGACCTTCAACTCAAAATTTTTTAAATGCTTACGATTTAGCAAAATCTAAAGGTGCAAGAAAAGTCGGTCCCTATATGGTTCCCCGGACAATGTCTAGCACCAATACAGCAACATTAGCTACACCTTTTAAAATCAAAGGTGTGAATTATTCTATTTCATCTGCTTGTTCTACAAGCAGTCATTGTATTGGAAATGCTTATGAATTGATTCAGATAGGAAAACAAAATATAATTTTTGCTGGTGGAGGGGAGGAATTACATTGGACAATGTCTGTATTATTTGATGCTATGGGGGCACTTTCTTCGAAATACAATGAAACTCCTCAAATAGCATCAAGAGCTTATGATTCTGACCGTGATGGATTTGTAATAGCTGGAGGAGGTGGAACCATTGTGCTTGAAGAATATGAACATGCTAAATCAAGGGATGCAAAAATATATGCTGAAATAACTGGTTATGGCGCAACCTCAGATGGTTTTGACATGGTGCAACCCTCTGGGGAGGGAGCTCTAAGATGTATGAAACAAGCTTTAAAAACCGCAAATGGTAAAATCGATTACATTAACACTCATGGAACAAGTACACCAATAGGGGATATTAAGGAGCTAGAAGCCATTAAAGAATTATTTAAAGATGAAATACCCTATCTCAGTTCAACTAAATCTTTAACTGGACATTCGCTTGGAGCAACCGGTGTCCATGAAGCAATTTATTGTTTATTGATGATGGAAAATAATTTTTTATGCGGTTCAGCAAATATAGATAACTTGGATGAAGCCGCGAAGAATCATAACATTCTTCAAAAAACTATGCAAAAAGACGATATTCAAAATATGATGTCAAACAGCTTTGGTTTTGGTGGAACTAATGCAACCTTATTATTTTCAAAATATAATGCTTAAAGGTAAAAAAGGAATAATCTTTGGTATTGCAAACGATCATTCGATAGCTTGGGGAATATCTAAAAAACTCTCTGAATATGGTGCGGAACTAGCTTTAACATATCAAAATGATACTCTTTTAAAAAGAATTAAGCCATTATCTAAAGAAATAAATAGTAAATTGTTAATTGAATGCGATTTTTCTCAATCAAACTCTATAAAAAAATGCTTCGATGATCTCAATCAAGAATGGAATAATATTGATTTCGTTGTCCATGCTGCTGCCTTCTCCAATAAGGATGAGCTTAATGGGCGTTATATAGATACTTCTTTAAGTAATTTTATTAATACATTAAATATTTCTTGTTATTCATTTACAGAAATATCAAAACTTGCTTCGTCAATGATGAATAATGGCGGAAGTTTACTTACATTAAGTTTTTATGGGGCAAACAAAGTTATGCCTAATTATAACGTAATGGGAGTAGCTAAAGCAGCATTAGAAATGAGTGTTAAGTATCTTAGCGTTGATTTAGGAAAAAATAATATTCGCGTAAATGCAATTTCAGCTGGTCCTATGCGGACAATAGCAGGTGCAGCTATAGCCAAAGCAAGGGAAGTATATAAATATACAGAAAAAAACTCACCTCTTCACAGAAATGTTCGTTTAGATGAATTAGGAAATACAGCTTTATATTTTGTCAGTGATTTATCTAAAGCAGTTTCTGGTGAAATACACTATGTGGACTGTGGATTTAATATAATTGGAATGTCTCAATACTAAATTTTACTCTAACATATTTTTGTAGGAGGTCGGATCATCAATAAAGATACTGTCTACTCCTAGATTCCAAAATTCTTCAGCTTCATATTTTTCTATATTTTGTGATGAATAAACAGTTACTTGTATTCCATAATTCTTGCATGCTTTAATAATTTCATCAGAAATAATCGTTATGTTAAAACCACAAGAAAAAAAATTATGCTCATTACATTTGTTAAGCACTTTAGTAAAATTCCTTTTTTGATCAAAACCATCTATTAAAATTCCTATACGTGATTCAGGTAATAATTTTCTTATTTTAATTAATGAATACCAGTCAAAGCTAGAGAAAAAATATTGACAATCAAATTTATGTTTCATTATTAGTTCTGTAATAGCTACTACATTCGCTTCTTCAAAACCCTTGTTAGGTTTTAATTCAATGTTTACACCAATATTTTTTTGTGAACAAAGATCTAAGACCTCTCTAAGGGTTGGTGGATATAAATTTTTTTGTTTTTTGTCAAACCATGAACCAGCGTCTAATTTATATAATTCATTGTATTTATAATTAAGTGGACTTCCCTTTCCTGATGTTGTTCTTTCTAGGTTACTATCATGAAGTAAAAAAGGTATGCGGTCTTTTGAAATTTTAACATCAATCTCAACCCATTTAATATTGAGTTCAATAGCTTTTTTTATTGATTGAATAGTATTTTCTGGCGCTAAACCCCTAACCCCCCTATGACCTATAAGTTTTGGGAGGTTGATTGTCATAATTAATTATTCAATTTCTGCTTCTTTCATTGATAATTTTACTTTACCCCGAGAATCAATATCAAGAACCTTAACTTTCACAACATCGCCCTCATTGATGACATCGCTTACTTTTTCAACTCTTTCTTTTTTTAATTGGCTAATATGCACTAAGCCGTCTTTGGATCCCATGAAATTAACAAACGCTCCAAAATCCATCAATTTAACAACTTTTCCTTCATATATTTTGCCAATTTCTGGCTCTTCTACTATTCCATTAATCCAATCCACAGCTGCTTTTCCGGACTCACCATTCACAGCAGCAATGCTAACTAGACCTTCGTCATTGATTTCGATTTTTGCACCAGTCTTTTCTGTTATTTCTCTTATTACCGCTCCGCCTTTTCCAATAACTTCACGAATTTTATCCTTATGAACTTGTAAAGTGGTTATTATTGGAGCATAATTAGAAATATTGTCTCTTGCCTTATCAAGAGCTTTGGACATTTCTCCTAAAATATGGATTCTTCCTTCCCTTGCTTGTGCAAGCGCTTCTTTCATTATCTCAGATGTTATGCTTGTAATCTTAATGTCCATTTGAAGAGATGTAATGCCATCTTTAGTGCCTGCAACTTTAAAGTCCATATCTCCTAAATGATCCTCATCTCCAAGAATATCAGAAAGTATTACATAATCTTCTTTTTCTTTAATTAAACCCATTGCAATACCAGCAACGGGTTTCTCAATCGGAACTCCAGCATCCATTAAGGACAGGGACGCTCCGCAAACAGTGGCCATAGAGCTTGAGCCGTTTGATTCAGTAATTTCCGATACAATTCTAAAAGTATAGGGGAATTTTTCAGACAAAGGAAGTATGGGATGAATGGCTCTCCAGGCTAACTTGCCATGCCCGATTTCTCTTCGACTTGTGAAGCCCGCTCTTCCAACTTCGCCGACAGAGTATGGTGGAAAATTATAATGCAACATAAAATTTTCTTTATATTCTCCTTCGATTGCATCTATTCGTTGTTCATCCATTCCTGTTCCTAAAGTTGTTACAACCAAAGCCTGTGTTTCCCCTCTTGTAAATAAGGCTGAACCATGGGTTCTTTCCAAAACTCCAACTTCACACTTTATAGGTCTGACTGTTTTAGTGTCTCGACCATCTATTCGACTGCCTGATTTTAATAACTCTCCTCTAACAATATCTTTTTCTATACTTTTTATAGAATCACCCAAAACAACTTCAGATATAGTTTCGGATACATATTTTTCAGCTATTGATTCCCGTATTGATGTTAGTTCATCAGATCTTTTTTGTTTTTCTTGTATTTTATATGCTTCTTTAAATTTATCTCTGTATTCTGAATCTATTTTTGATGGTAAATTATTAATTTCATCATCTTTTTCTCCAATAATCCAAGGATCTTTAGCTGCTTTTTTTGCTAATTTAATTATTGAATCAATTACAATTTTATATGTTTCTTGGCCGAGGATAACGGCCTCTAACATTGTTTCTTCTGCCAATTGATGCGCTTCTGATTCAACCATCAGCACGCCTTCCTTAGTTCCTGCAACAACAAGATCAAGTTTGGATTCTTTAACTTCGCTTAGTGTTGGATTGGCAATTAGTTTATTATCTATCATGCCAATTTTAGCCACGCCTAAGGGTCCCATGAACGGCAGACCTGAGATTGTTATCGCTGCACTTGCTGCAATCATAGCCACTATATCAGAATCATTTTCTTGATCATGGGACAAAACCGTGCACGTAACTTGTGTTTCATTCTTAAAATCTTTATGAAACAAAGGTCTAATTGGTCTATCAATTAGCCTGCAAATTAAAGTTTCTTTTTCCGTTGGTCTTGCTTCTCTTTTAAAAAAACCACCTGGTATCTTCCCAACAGAATAAAATTTTTCCTGATAATTCACCGTTAATGGAAAAAAATCCATATCAAGTTTAACTAATTTAGCTGCACATACATTTGCCATAACGGTTGTGCCGCCATAAGTTGCAACTACAGACGCATCTGCTTGTCTTGCAATTCTCCCGGTTTCTAAAGTTAATTTTCTTCCACACCAATCAATATCTACTTTATTCATTTCAAACATTTTTTCCTACTTTTTCTTTATAAATTTATGTTAATTTTATTTTATCATCCTCGAATCTTAAGTTTTTTTATAATCTCAAGATATTTTGAACTATCCTTTTTTAATAAATAACTTAATAATTTTTTTCTTTTATTAACCAATGCCAGCAATCCTCTCTTTGAATGACTGTCATGATTATGATTTTTAAAATGCTCTGTCAGATTTTTAATTCTTTCACTTATGACAGCTATTTGAACTTCTGCAGAACCAGTATCTTTTTTATTTATCGCAAACTCTGAAATAATTTTTTGTTTGCCTTCCTTTGTTATCGACATCATCCCTCCTATATCAAAACTTTTTGCGGTTTAAACAGACTTCCATCAAGTTCGCCAAATGAGAGAACATTTTTTTTATTTGTTAAAAAAACTGTTGATCTGCTACCCAAATTTAGAGAACTTTTTAATAAAAGACTGGTATCAATTTTAACAGACTTCCCTTGAGAAATTTCTTTAATTAGTTTCTCGTCATCTATTTCATAAGCCAAGATGTCGTCTAGCATAGATACAGATGAGTGAATTTCTCTAAATCCTAAGCGCGTTTGTCCTATTTTTAATAAATCGTCCAGTAAAATCGAATTTTCTAAGCAAAATTTCCCAACTTTTGTTCTTTTCAATGAAAATACATGTCCTTTTGTGGCTAAATGATCAGCCAAATCTCTTACAAAACTCCGGATATAGAATCCTTTGCCGCATCTAATTTTTATTTTAGTTAAGCTATTTTTTGTTGAATCAATAATATTGGATTCATATATGCGTACATATTTTTTTTTTACTTCAAATTCCTTGTTAGATCTGAACAGTTTATATGCTCTAACGCCATTGATCTTAATGGCTGACGCCTTGGGTGGAGCTTGAAGAATTGTCCCTGTAAGTTCTTTTAATTTTATATTTATATCTTTATCATTAGGAATATTAAAAGATCTATCAATAACAGTCCCCTCTCCGTCATCAGTGGAAGTTTGTTCCCCCCATTTTATTTCAAATTCGTATTCTTTGATTTGATTGCTGATAAACTGGATTAATTTAGTTGTTTTACCAATAGCAACTGGTAGAATTCCTTCAGCTAGAGGGTCAAGTGTTCCAGCGTGTCCAATTTTATTAAAAAAGAATTTTTTTTTAATTGTTTTTAAAACTCCAAATGAAGTTATATTAATTGGTTTATAAACATTTAACCATCCTGGCTGATCATTCATTGTCCAGATCTCGTAATACTTTTTGATCTAATAATAAGTTCTCTATTTTTTCTGCCTCGTCAAAAGAATCATCAATATAAAAATTTATTTTAGGGGTAAATTTGGATCTTAATTTAGCTTTAGAAATAGATTTTTGAAAAACATATTTATTGTTATTTAAAAATTGTAAAATTTGATTTTTATTTTTTCCTCCAAGAGGCATGAAGTAAACTGAAGCAACTCTTAAATCTTTTGACATTTTTACAAAAGATACAGTGATTGTTGACATATCTATTTCAGTATTAATAAAATCTCCTCTGATTAAAAATTCACTTATAATTGATCTAATTACTTCTCCAAAACGTATCTGTCTTTGAGAAGAAATGCTTTTCAAATTCATTTGTTTTAATGCTTAAAGTGTTCTTGCAGTTTCTATAACTTCAAAAGTCTCGATTATATCATTTATTTTAATATCCGAATAATTTTCAATCATCACGCCGCATTCATATCCATGTTTAACCTCTTTTACTTCTTCTTTAAATCTTTTAAGACTGTTAATTGTCCCAGTATGAATAACAACATTATCTCTAAGTAACCTAATTTTTGAATTACGTGAAATATTCCCTTCTTTTACGAAACAACCAGCTATTTTGCCAATTTTTGAGATAGAAAAAATCTCTCTTATTTCTATATTGCCAGTAATATTCTCTTTTAAATCAGGCTTTAATGAGCCGCTCATAAGGTTTTTAATATCGTCAATTAACTCATATATTATTGAATAATATTTAATATCTACGCCATCTCTTTTTGCAATCTCGCGGGCTTGGGGTATGGCTCTAACATTAAAGCCAATGATAAATCCTTTGCTAGAATTTGCTAAAGCAACATCGCTCTCAGTAATCGCTCCAACTCCTTTAAAAACTACTCTTGTCTTTATCTCTTCAGTTGAAAGTTTTAAAATGGAACTTTCTATTGCTTCAGCTGACCCTTGAACATCTGCTTTTATTATTACATCAACAAACGTTTCTTCTCCTTTAGAAATTTGTTTAAACATTTCCTCTACATTAGTTTTAATAACTGTATTTTTTTTCTGTAATTTCTTTTTGGATCTATATTCAGCTATCTTTTTTGCTCCATTTTCATAATCAACTACAATAAAATCATCTCCGGCTAAAGGGTTGGCGTCAAAACCTAAAACTTCAACAGGTTGTGAAGGCGATGCTTCTTTTAATTTTTCTCCGCGATCATTAATTAATGCTTTTACTTTTCCCCATTCAGATCCTGAAACAAAAATATTGCCAACTTTTAAAGTTCCTTTTTGAACTAAAACCGTAGCTACCGATCCTCTTCCTTTTTCTAACTTTGATTCGATTACAACGCCTCTTGCACTTCTTTTGGGGTTCGCTGATAAATTTAATAAATCAGCTTGAAGATGGATAGCATTCTCCAATTTTTCTAAATTTGTTTTTTCTAATGCAGAAATCTCAACATCAAGAACATCTCCACTTAACTTTTCAACTATAATTTCATAATTTAATAGCTCATTTCTAATTTTGTCTGGATCAGCAGCAGGCAAATCAATTTTATTAATAGCAAGTATTATAGGAACTTTTGCTGCTTTAGCGTGAGAGATGGATTCTATTGTTTGTGGTTTTAGTCCATCATCAGCTGCAACTACCAATATAATTATATCCGTTGTTTTCGATCCTCTTGCACGCATATTCGAAAAAGCTTCATGCCCAGGAGTATCAATAAAAGTAATTTTTTTATCATTTTTTTTTATTTGATATGCTCCAATATGCTGAGTAATTCTACCAGCTTCTTTAGACACAACATTGGAATTTCGAAAAGCATCTAATATGGTCGTTTTTCCATGATCAACATGTCCCATAATTGTTACAACTGGTGCTCTTTTTATTAGATCATTTTCATTATCTTTCTCATCTTCGATTTCTTTTAAAATATCACCTTCATTTACTAATTTTACATTATAACCTAATTCAGCAGCGACCAATGCGGCTGTATCAGCCTCTAAAGATTGAGCTACGTTTGCCATAACTCCCATCTTCATTAAAGTTTTTACAACAATTGCTGTTTTTTCAGCCATTCTATTGGCAAGTTCTTGAACAGTAATTATTTCCGGAATAATAATGTTTTTAATAATTTTTTCTTCTTCAACAATTTTTTCAGTTTTAATTCTTTCTTTTTCACTAGCTCTTTTCAGTTTTGCAAGACTCGGAAATTTGTCAAACTCCTGGTTTTCTTGGTCAATAATTTTAGTTAAGTTAAGTTTCCTTGATTCCTTACTTGTAGGTTTTAGTGTTGGTCGTTTTTGTTGATTTTTCTTTGAAGCAATTGTTGCTTTATTATTAGATTGAAAATTTTTTGTTGATTTATTAGAAAAATCATTTTTTGGAGAAAAATTTGATAAGTTTGATGTTCTAAAAGATGATGTTCTGAAAGATGAAGATCCTCTAAAATTAGATTGAGCTGTAGACGAACTTTTTTGTTGATTCTTTTTATTTTTAAAAACAATTTGAATTGTTTTTTTATTGCCTTGATTCTTGTTTGTTCCAGAAGGACCCAAATTTTTTCTTATCTGTAATCTACCGCTCACGGATAGTTTAAGAGGCTTTTTTTGATTATTTTTTTTATTTTCCAATTTTTTTCCAGTTAGTGCAATAAATTATTGTTGTTGTTCGTCCTTAAACCATTTTTCTCGTGCTTTCATAATCATACCATTTACAGTTTTTTCTTCTATATCTAACTTTCTAAATATTCCCTCATTCTTATCAAGAAGATCAAAAGTCGCAAGATTCGCAAAGTCGTCCAAAGTATAAATGCCATTAATTGCTAACAATGCTAACATTTTATTATTTATGTCATTTAAATTTAGTAATTCTTGATCAGAAATTTTTTCATTAATAATTTTAATATTTTCATCATCTTTTTCTTTTAAATAATTTATAGCTCTTGTAATTATTTCTTTGGACAAATCAGCATCAAAACCCTCAATTTTTTCCAAATTTTCAATATTTTCATTAGCTATACTATCAGCAGAAGTATATCCTTCTGTAACAAGTAATTGAGCAATTACATCCTCAACATCAAGATTCTCTATCAACATATTTGTTCTAGTTTTAAACTCAACTTGTCTTCTTTCTGCTTCTTCTTCCTCGGTTAATATATCAATTTCTAAATTAGTTAAGGTTGACGCAAGTTTTACATTTTGTCCTTTTCGACCAATAGCAAGGCTTAATTGCTCGTCAGGTATGACTACTTCAACTTTATTTCTTTCTTCATAAAGAAAAATTTTGCTTACCTCAGCAGGAGCTAAAGCATTTGCGAGATATGTGGCTTGATTTGTTGACCAAGTTACAATATCAATTTTTTCACCCTGAAGCTCATTAACTACTGCTTGTACTCTAGATCCTCTCATTCCAACACAAGCGCCAACAGGATCTATAGTAGAATCTTCTGTAAAAACACTTATCTTCGCTCGAGATCCTGGATCCCTTGCGACACTTTTTATTTCAATAATCCCTTCAAATATTTCAGGAACTTCTTGGTGAAATAATTTAGCTAAAAATTGAGGATGTGTTCTTGATAGAAAAACTTGATATCCTTTAGGATCCTCTTTTACATCATAAATATATGCTCTGACTCTATCACCATTCTTGAAAGCTTCTCTTGGAATGAGTTCTTCTCGTTTTATAATTGCTTCACTTTTTCCAAGATCAATGATTAAATTACCAAATTCAATTCTTTTTACAACGCCTACAACAACTTCTTCTTTTTTATCTTTATATTCTTCATATTGTCTTGATTTATCAGCTTCTCTTATTTTTTGAATAATTACACCTTTTGCATTTTGTGCCGCTACTCTGCCAAAATCAAATGGTGGCAGTTCCTTAATAATAAATTCACCGTTTTGAATATCTGGACGTATTTTTTTTGCTTCCTCATAAAGTATTTGATTTTTTTGATCTTCTAATTCCAAAACATCGACAACTTTCAAATATGAATTAAGACTAATATCTCCAGTTTCACGATTAATTTTAACACGAATATCTCTTTCTAAACCATATTTAACTCTAGTTGCTTTTTCTAAAGCAAGCTCCATCGCCTCAAAAACTTCTTCTTTTTCAATATTTTTTTCTCGAGCAACATTATTTGCAACTTGTAGCATTTCTTCTCTAATTACTTTTATTTTTTCTTTAACCATATTTTTTTAACAAAAAAAAGGCGGGAAATCCCACCTCTAAAATAATCCAAATTTAGGGACTTATAATTAAATATTACTCAAAACTCAAGGACTATATTTTTTCTAATTCTATAAAAAATGAAGGTCTATATGAATTCTGAGCTTTTTTAAAAAACTTTGTATAAGGTAAATCTAGCATATCATAAATCCAATTTTGCGGTTTATTGTTTAGCCAATTGAATAAAGATTTTGTTTTATAAATACTATTCATAATTGATTTTAAATAAGAAGAAGAATCAGTTGCAATAAAGATCTTTCCATTTTTTTTTAAATAAGGATAAACTTTTGTAAAAAAATTATCATTTATTAATCGTCTTTTATAATGTTTTTTTTTTGGCCATGGATCAGGAAATAATATCCAAATTTCATTAAAATAATCATCCTTATTTAAATTATCAAATAATTTAAGTACATTATTTGAAAAAATTTTAACATTATATAATCTTAATTTTGATAGTTGTTTGCATAAGTTAATATTTCCATCCCAAAATATTTCAGTTGCAATAATAAGTGCATCAGGATTTTTTTTGGCCAGAAATAATGTATTTTCACCTCTGCCAGACCCAACATCAATAATATTCATTTTATTTTTTTTTATATCTGTCTCTAAGTTAATTCTACAATTTACAAAAAAATCCTTTTCAACTATATTAATTTTTTTTCTACCTTTTTTTCTTCCATAAATTGTGTATTTATCTGATATTTTTTTCATTAGGAAAACTATTAATTGTTATTTTTTTTATTAAATACGATAGCAAAAATAAATAATATAAATAGCAATATTAATATTAATGAATGATAATTTTTTAAATTGGGTAGAGAATTTAGGTAAATAGGTATTTTAAATCTCTTAATTCCTTTTTTATTAAGCGGAATATAATCAATAACTTTACCTTTGTTATTTATAACAGCTGATATACCGTTGCTTGACACTCTAATTAAAGTTTTATTAAACTCAGTTGCTCTCATTCTGCTTAAGTAAAAATGTTGATACGGTCCTGAAAAATCCCCAAACCATGAATCGTTAGTGATATTTATTAATATATCACTATTGTTATTATATTTATTAAGTAAATTATTAAAAAAAATTATTTCATAACAAATTATTGGTATCATTTTTAAATTATTAGATGTTTTTATTAATCTAGTTTTTTTGCCAGAACTAAAATCATTGTTACCAACTATTTTATCGAAAAAATTTAAAAAAATTCTAAATGGCAAAAATTCACCAAATGGAACAAGAATAATCTTTTCAAAATCTTGAATTTCATTCTTCTCTATAAAAAATAAAGTATTATAAAATTTAAAGTTTTCTTTTTTTATTCCACCAATAACAATTGATTGATTTTTATTCAATCCGTTTGTTATGGAATCGAATTCTTTTAAGTTTGATACCAAGTAGGGATAATCATTTTCTGCAAACACCAGTAAGTCACTATTATTTTGGTTAATGATTTCCATAATTTGTTTATGTCTTATATTTGATTTATTATTATTTATTTTATCAATTAATGAAAAATTAAGTTGCGCCAAAGAAACATCAATTAACTTTTTTTCTAAGTTGTTTTCATTTTCTAAGCGAAAGTAAATAAAAATTATGCAAAACAATACAATCGATAATAAAACTGATAAGTATATTTTTAATAAAATTCTTTTTATATCTTTTTTATAAAATAGAATAATTACTACTGGCAGAAACAGAATAACGAGAGTAAAATAACTTAAGCCATATGTTCCAAAATAATATATCAGATTTAATATATAACTATTCCCAGAACCGATTGATGCAAATGTTATCCATGGAAAACCATATCCTAAATGTTCTCTAAGTATTTCAATAACTACAAATAAAATTGGAATGAGTATTAGTTTTGAAAAATTATTTTTAATAAAACTTAGTATTAAAAATGAAAGTCCGTAATAAATTGAGCAATAAAATGTCAATAAATAAGAAATGAAATAAAAATTTCTAGTAGCTTGATCGATAAAAAATGGCTCTTTTATCCAAATTAAAATCACAAAGTTCATACTAATTCCATAACTTAATCCTGAAACAAAATGGAATGATTTATTTTTATTTAGAAATTCTTTATCAATTAATAAATAAAACAGAAAAGGGAAAATTATAAATCCAATGGGTAAAATAAAAAAAGGAGGAAACAAAAGTGAAGATAAGAATCCAAGAATAACAAATTTAGATAATATTTTCAAATTATGTAATTTTTTTTATTTCTAAGGTGATAACTTTACGTTCATCAGCTTCTAAAATTTTAAATTTAAGTTGATTATTAAAAACAAACACTTCATTTGTATTTGGAACTTTACTAGCAACATAGGATACGAGACCACCTACTGTATCAATTTCCTCTTCTTTAGCTTCTTTAATCTTTAATTGAAATAAATCCTCAAGCTCAATAATTTTATATGCAGCATCAACTATAATAGTTCTGTCATTTATTCTTTTAATTTTTACTTCGTCATCTTCTGCGTCATGTTCATCTTCTATTTCACCAACGATTTCTTCAACTAAATCTTCAATAGTCACTAATCCATCTACACCCCCAAATTCATCTACAACTAATCCCATATGAATTCTAGAAGAACGCATTCTTTTCAAAAGGTCAAGTATCGGTGACTTAGGTGCTACATACAAAACATCTCGTAAAATGTCATTTATTATAAAATTTTTATTATTAATATTTTTTATTACATCTTTTATATGAAGAAAACCCAATACATTATCAAGATTTTGATCATACACTGGCATTCTGGAATGGGATTCATTTTTAATAACTGATAATATTTCTTTAATAGTTTTCTTTTTTTCAATTGATATTATTTCAGCTCTTGTAACCATTACATCTTCAACACTTTTTTCATTTAAATTAAGAATATTTTTGATTAAATTTTTTTCATTATTATCCTCAAATATCTGATTATCTTCAATAGATATTATTTCTTTTTCTTCTTTTGCAATAAAGTTTAATATATCTTCCTTGCTTGTTTCTTTAGTAAGAAGTTTTTTTATTAACCAATTTCTCCATGTAATTATTGTTTTAATATTTTTTTTTTGCATAAATTATTTATTAGTAAGGATTAACAATTCCTAATTTTTTTAATATATTTATTTCTATATTTTTCATAATCAAGTAATCCCTAATGTTATTATGTAAAAAATCATTAATATGAAGAAAACAGTGGATTATAAGATGGGTTAAGTGATCATAAAAATTGACATTATTTTTTTTAACATCATTTAGTATTGTATCTATTGAAAACACTAAGTCGCAATGTCTGTCTTCTTTTTTATTTTTTAAACTAAGTTTTGATACAAAAGTTAAAACATCTGTTGGTTGATTAACTTTCCTAAATTTTTTGTTTAGATCTTTAATAAATTTATCATTAGCTAAGATAAAATCACAATAATAATTAATGTTGTTAATAAATTTTAAATCTTTTTTGTAAGCTAATATTTGAATAATAATCTCATCAATCTTTCTAATGCGTTTTGTCCATTTATTAGTTGTGCTAGAAATAGTATAATTAATCATTATTTTTTTCATATGAATTAATGATTTTTCTAACAAGCTCATGTCTTATAACGTCTTTGTCACTTAAATAAACAAAACCAATGTCTTTCACATTTTTTAGTTTAATTTCTACATCTAATAGTCCTGAATCGTGTTTAGCTACTAAATCAATTTGAGTTTTATCTCCAACTACTACCATTTTACTATTTTTACCAAACCGCGTTAAAAACATCTTCATTTGAATTTTTGTAGAATTCTGTGCTTCATCCAAAATAATATAACATTCTTCAAGTGTTCTGCCTCTCATAAAAGCTATAGGAGCAATTTCGATAGTGCCATTTTCAATTTTTTTTTCTACTTGATCATATGGCATCATCTCATATAGCGCATCATAAATTGGTCTTAAAAAAGGATCTACTTTTTCCTTGAGGTCTCCCGGAAGATAGCCTAACTTTTCACCAGCTTCTACTGCTGGTCTAGATAATATAATTTTTTTTATCAAACCTTTTTGAAGACAAGATACTGCTTTTGCAACTGCCAGGAACGTTTTTCCAGTTCCTGCAGGCCCAATAGCAAAAACTATATTATTATTATTTAATAGTTCAAAATACTTTTTTTGATTTTGCGAGCGAGGTATTATTTTTCTTTTTTTTGTTTGAATAAAAAAATCTTTTTTAAAATCATCATCAATATCTAATGTTAATAAACTTTTTACATCCTTAATTTTTTCTTCATCAATTTCAATGCCTTTTTTTGCTTCATCAAAAAGTTTTTCTAAAGATAGTTTTGTTTCTTGAATGGATAGTTTATTTCCACTAATTTTTACAACGTTTCCCCTATATTCAATTTTAACATTATATATTTTTTCTAATAACTGAATGTTGCTATCAAAGACGCCGAATAAGCTGCTTAAAACACTATTGTCATTAAATTCCATATGAATTGATTCAGCTAATTGATTTTTCATAATTCTCCTTCCAACGCAAAATCTGTTGATCTAACAATTTTAACATTCAACTTTTTTCCAATCAAATTTGACACAGAATTAACAAAAACGCTCTGATTGTAAATGGAACGTCCAATATATTGATCTTTATGTCTTCCCTTGCGATCAAATAATGTTTCTAATGCGCTATTGACAAACGATTTATTATAATTTTTTTGTTGTTCCTTTAATAGTGATTGTAGTGCGCTTAACCTAGCTTTTTTAATAGACAAATCAACTTTTTTAAATTTAGATGCGGGTGTGCCTGGTCTAGAACTAAACATAAATGAATATGCTATTGCAAAATTTACATTATTAACAAATTTCATTGTTTGATCAAAATCTTCATTAGTTTCTTCAGGAAAACCTACGATAAAGTCTGAAGATAAAGCAATATCAGGTCTCCAAGATTTCAGCTTATCAATTATTTTATAATATTTTTTTACGTTATGTTTTCTATTCATTTTTTTTAATATTTTATCAGATCCTGACTGTATGGGGAGATGAAGAAATGGCATTAGTTTAAAATTCTTTCCATGAGCTTCTATCAATGAATTAGTCATATCGTTAGGGTGCGAAGTCATATATCTAATTCTTTCAATATTATCAAATTCAGAAATTTTATTAATTAAATAAGCAAGATCTGCGTGTTTCCCACTTTGACTATCGTCATAATACGCATTGACATTTTGGCCCAGTAAAACAACTTCTTTTATTCCATTATCTATATATTTTTTTATCTCTTCTTTAATTTCATTTATTGGCCTTGAAAATTCAGAACCTCTTGTATAGGGAACCACACAAAAAGAGCAAAATTTATCACATCCTTCTTGTATTGAAACAAATTCAGAAACTGTATTAGAAGATTTAAAAAGTAATTTTTTAAATTTTTCATTTTGTAAAAAATCATTATTAATAAAACTATTATTATTTTCAATCATTGACGGAAGTTTATGATATGACTGTGGTCCAACTATATAATCTACAGAAGAGGCTCTTTTTTTTATTTCTTTTCCCTCTGCTTGAGCAACACACCCAGCTATTACAAGTTTATGTTTATTTTTTTTGATTTTTTTTATTCTTCCAATATCTGAATAAACTTTTTCTACTGCTTTTTCTCTTATGTGACAGGTGTTTAATACAATCAAATCTGCTTTTGTTAAATCACCTGTTTCAGAATACCCTTTGGGTTCAAATAAATTTTTTATTCTATTTGAGTCATACACATTCATTTGGCATCCATATGATTTAATAAAAATTCTTTTTTTGGGAGTTTTATTCATTTATCAATTTGATTAAATTTATTTTCAATATGAATGTCAAAACATTGCTTTTTAAAACTTCAAGAGTAATTTTTTTCAACCGTTGTAAAAGTGAAGATGTTGTAAGTACATTAATCAAATAATTTGTTTTCAGAAATATAAATAGGTTCAACAATAGATTTTACTGGCAATGATAATATATTTTTTAAATTAAATTTAACTATTTCACTGAAGTTTATTTGTTGAAAAATTTTTTTACCTAAAATGTTAACAATATGTGAAGGTAATTTAGAATTTGTGATACAATGACTATATTGACTATAATCAATTTTCATTGAATGTAGCTTGGCATCTATTTTCTTAATCAAATATTTATGACTTTTATTGGATGAAATAGCAATAAAATTCTGATTATTGGAAGAGCAAATAATCATTAATGTTTTTTTCTCATATGATTTTGGTATTGTAAATTGTAAAAGATCAGCACAAGAAATACCTATGAGAGGTATTCTATTTGAAATACTGAGTCCGTACATAAATGCTATTCCAACTCGCAAAGCAGTAAAGGATCCGGGGCCTGTACACACTATAAGTTTTTCAATTTTATCATTAACTTGTAGTTGATTTTGCAATGTAAAATATTTTGGTATAATACAATCACTGATTTTTTTACTATTTTTACTTAAAATCTGTATAGATCTAATAACTTTATTTTCTTTAATAACTGAAAAAACCGGTAATGGTGAAACTGCATCTAAAAATAAAATCATACAATGTTAGTTTTTAATATTAAAATTAATCAATTATCTGTCTTCGCACTTTTTTTTATTATTTTAAGTAGCTCAGTTCAAGCTAATAATATTAAAAATTCTGCAGTAGTGTTTATGTATCATAAGTTTGGTATTTCAAAATATCCCACAACCAATATTACTTTAGATCAATTTAATAAACATCTAGAGGAATTTTCACAACCAAAATATAATGTTAGGTCCCTTAATTACGTTCTTGATACAATAATTAATGATGGCGACCTGCCAAATAACACAATTGGCATAAGCGTTGATGATGCGGACAGATCTTTTCTTACTGCTGCCTGGCCTAAACTTAAAGAAAAAGGATTTCCTGTAACCTTATTTGTTACTACTTCAACTATTGTTGAAAATAATAAAAACTATTTAAATTGGGATGAAATTAGACAACTAAAAGCAGAGGGGGTTGAGATTGGCGCACATTCACACACTCATGAACATTCAGCTGATTATACTCTTGAAGAATTGCGTAAAGAAATTGAAAAATCAAATAAAATTTTTTTAAAAGAGATCGGAAAAACACCAGATTTGTATGCTTATCCCTATGGAGAAGCTGATGAGAAAATCTTCGATTTATTAAAAAAATATAAATATAAAGCTGCTTTTGGCCAACATTCTGGTGCTATCAATGAAACTTCTAATTTATATTATCTACCACGTTTTTCACTTAATGAAAGATACGGAGAAATAAATAGAGTAAAATTTGCCGCAAACGTTAAAGGATTGGGTGTTTATGATTTTATCCCAACCAATCCACATATAATTGAAAATCCCCCATACATTGGTTTTTCTTTATTAGATCAATTACTCACAAAAGATATTGAATGCTTTGTGTTCGATAGTGATGGACGAGTTAAGAATGAAATATTTAAATTTAATGAAAGAATTGAGTTAAGATTATTGAGAAAACTTAATCAAGGAAGGTCTCGCTTAAACTGCACTGCAAGAGATAAAAAGGATAATTGGCGATGGTTTGGCCATCAGTTTTTGTTATAATTTAAGATATAGTCAATAAAGATAGAATATTGTCATATTGGGTTAATTCATTATCGTGAATGATAGAAATTATAATATCAACATACTCATCATTTACAGCATACGCATCTAATTTATCTACTAACAAATCAACATTATTAAAGGAATTATTTTTATCTCTAATAATTTTTCTAAGTTTTCTAAATTTATCATAAGCAAAATGAGTGTTAATATTTATAAAATATGATTCAACGCTCTTATCAATTGTTTTGAAGTATTTGACTAAATGTTTTTTTCCTTCTTCTCGTCGGGCTGGTATAATGCCATTATTGATATCATAGGTATACTCACCAAAAAGTGCGTTAAATTCAGTAGCAAAACGAGAAGATCCCCACCCGCTTTCATTGGCCGCTTGGGCTAATACAATTGAATTAGGAATTATATCAATGTAAATAAGCAAATCATTGATAATATCAATTTTGTGTCTATTTTTTGCAGTAACAGAATATTTGGTTGCTAAATTTTTAATAAAAACCTGATCAGTCTGACTGAGTGTTTTATTTTGAATTAAATAATTTTTTGTATCGATCAGCCTTTGGCGCAGTACGATAATTTTTCGATTTTGATCAACTATTATGGGTAAGACAATATTAATAAAGTCTTTTTTTCTTTCGTTAATATTACTTGATAAATTAATTTTTTTTAATGGCGTTGAATCGCTTAGTAAAATAACTTTTTTGAATGATGTCAATTTATTTGACAAACTATTATTATAATTCTGCATAGTTTCTTCAAATTTACTTATGCTATAATTGTCTTGAAAAAGTAACGAATTGTTAGTTTTTTTTATTTTAGCATCTAAGGCAGCGTCGCCGATTATATTATTATAAATTATTTCATCAGAAAAATTATTGAATTTATTAAGAGCAATTTTCGGTTCATTATCCTTATTGTCTAATAATAAAAAATTTAAAAAAATAGTGAATATGAATGGCAAAAAAATAAGAAATAAGAAAAATAAAAAATTTTTTCCACTATCATTAGTTTCACTACTAATATTGATTTTATTATATTTGCTCATATAGGCCTTGTGATATTCTTTGTTTTTACCCTTAATTATTCTTGTCATTTATAGTTATTATAAATATGGGCATTATATATTGCATTGCAATATAATTCAAGAAAAATATTGCAGTGCAGCACATTTATCAATTTATTAATTGTATGCTACCTAAGCTGATTCTTTTTTGATCTACATCAAATTTTATTAATTTTCTGTTTCCGAAGTGCTGAGTCAAAGGCATAAGTTTATATAAAATAATCAAATGAATTTTGAAATGTTATGTATCTAATTGAGTATTATTCATTAACCGGCCTGACCTCTATTACTTCAGGAACATAATGCTTAAGCATATTTTCTATTCCTGTTTTGAGTGTTGCCGCTGAACTTGGACAACCTGAACAAGCGCCCTGCATTTGAAGATATACAATGCCTTTTTCAAATTTTTGATAAACTATGTCTCCTCCATCCATAGCTACAGCGGGCCTGACACGAGTATCTAGCAATTCTTTAATTTGTTTCACAATATCTGAATCATCTTGATTTTCATTTAATTCTTCGAATTTTTTTTGATTGAGAACATCTGCTACAGTCTCTTCCCCGGAATTATAATGGTCTGTTATGGCGCCAAGAACCATTGGTTTTAAAACTTGCCAATCCAAATCTTCATCTTTTGTGATTGTAATAAAATCACTTCCAAAAAAAACGCTGACAACGCCATCAACGGCAAACATTCTTTTAGCAAATGGTGAATTTGAAGCCTCGGATTCATTTTGATAAAATATTGTCCCCTTCTTAGTTACAGTCCGGCCTGGGAGAAATTTTAGCGTAAGAGGATTGGGTGTTGGCTCAACTTGTATAAACATAATGAACTATATATAGATTTTATTATGTCAATCGTATGAAAAAACTATGTATTCCTTTTATTTGTTGGGGATTTTAGGTTTTTGAGAAACCCACAACATCATAAACCTTGCTTAAAACCGAATCGGCTACATAAATTGCCTTTTCCTTGCCTTTCTTCATTATTCCATCAAGATATGGTTTATCATCGATTAACTTTTGCATTTCTTTTCCAATGGGGTCTATTTTATCCACAATTACATCAGCAAGGTCTTTTTTAAATGATGAGAATTCTTTTCCTGCATACTGTTCTACAACATCCTCTGTAGACTTGTTATTAAACGAGGCAAAAATAGATAATAGATTAAATGCCTCTGGTCTTTTGTACGCTTCTTTCATATTAGCTGGCAATGTATGAGGATCCGTTTTTGCTTTTCTAATTTTTTGCACAATTTCATCAGCAGTATCATTTAACATAATGCGGGAATAATCAGAGGAATCCGATTTGCTCATTTTTTTTGTTCCATCACGCAGACTCATTACTCTTGCTCCCTCCCCAAAGATAAGAGGTTCAGGAACAGGGAATAAATCAGTTTTAAAATCATTATTAAACTTTTGCGCAATGTCGCGTGTTAATTCCAAATGTTGTTTTTGATCTTCTCCCACAGGAACATGTGTTGCCAAATAAACTAAAATATCAGCAGCCATAAGTGTTGGGTAAGAAAACAAACCAACTGAGACATTTTCTTTATCTTTCCCCGCCTTATCTTTAAATTGTGTCATACGGTTCAGCCAACCCATTCTTGCCACACAACTAAAGATCCAAGCAAGTTGAGCGTGCTGGGGGACTTGCGATTGAGAAAATAAAACATTTTTATCTGAATCAATGCCCGATGCAATAAAAGCGGCTGTTACTTCGCGTGTCTTATGGGCTAGTTGCTGTGGATCTTGCCAAACGGTAATGGCGTGCAAGTCAACAACACAAAAAAAACATTCGTATTCCTTCTGCAATGAAACAAAATTTTTTATTGCTCCTAAATAATTGCCTATATGTAAGTCGCCGGAAGGTTGAACGCCGGAAAAGATTCTTTTAGATTTGTTCATGCTAGTTTTTGATAAATCCTTTAAGCTCATCAATTGTGAGAACTTTTAGCATAAAAATCATAGTCATATAAATAATATTACAAGCCATAATAGCAATAATAAGAGCTGCCACATTATTAGTAGTGCTATGCATATTCATATGAGGAAAGAGTGTTAAATTTAAATAATAACAAGCACCTCCCATTATAATCGAGCAGATAACAGTTTTAACACCATGGTTTATAAGCCGGGAATCTAAAGTTATATTATCTTTCATTTTAAGTATGACATATAACAACAATGCGTTAACCCATGCGCTAATAGCGGTTGCCAGAGCAATGCCCGTCTCGCGCATTGATTGAATGAATATAAGGGATAAAATGATATTTATTACAACGCTTGCAATAGAAACATATAGGGGTGTTTTAGTGTCTTCCCTTGCAAAAAAACAGGTTACCAATACCTTTATTAATATGTAGGCAGGAAGACCTAGGGCAAACATGGATAAAACTTTTGCTGTATACAAAGTATCACTACTTAGAAATGCACCACGCTCGAATAAAATATAAATAATAGGTTTAGATAAAATATATAATCCGATAGCTGAAGGAATAGAAATGAGTATGCAAAATTCAAGAGATCTATTTTGTGTTGCTTGTACTTCTTTTTGATCATTTTGTTTAATTGCTTTGGAAAGAGATGGAAGCAAAACAATGCCCATTGCAATGCCAAAAATTGCTAAAGGTAATTGATTTAATCGGTCAGCATAATAAATGTGACTGATGGCGCCAATAGGAAGAAAGGATGCTATCACGGTACCAATAATAATATTGAGTTGAATAACGCCCGAGCCTACAATGCCTGGAATAAATAACGTGAAGAATTTTTTCATACGGTCATTGATTTGAGGTAATTTAATGCGCGGGCGATAAAAAATAAGAACTGCGCGATACATTAGAAGAAATTGGAACAGTCCTCCGATTAAGACACCGTACGATAAGGCATGTCCTGCGGAAGGAAGTTGCGGGGTCAATATAAAAAGAGAGAGGATAAAGCTAATATTCAGAATAGATGGAGCCAAAGATCCTGCGGCAAACTTGCCGTGCACATTCATAATAGATGTAAAATGCGCTACCAAGGAAATAAAAATGAGATAAGGGAATATGATTTTTCCAAAATGCACCGCTAAATCAAAAGCCTCCTTGTTGGAAGTAAATCCAGGAGCCAATACCTGGATGATATATGGCATCCCAAAATAAAATATAATCGTTAAGATTACCGTAACAAATAATAACAAAGACATTGTATTTTCAACAAAATCCGCAGCTTCATCATCATCTTTGGAATCTATCACCGCACCTGAAAATACAGGGATTAGTGCGGCGCTATATGCTCCTTCGGCCAATACGCGTCTAAAGAAATTAGGAAGACGGAAGGCAACAAAAAATGCATCAGCTGTTACGGTCGATCCTAAATATTTTGCAATAAAAATATCACGGATGAATCCTAAAATTCGGCTAAGCGCTGTATAGGAGCTAACCGTAAAAAATGATCGAAACAATCCGCGCATAAGCTAATTTTATAGTGTGATAACTGATTTGTATAAATGTATTTTAGGGCTTAATTGTGCCTAAAAAATTAAAAAAAAAAATTAATCTAGTCGAATCGAATAATCAGAAATAGACATTATATGTAATCCTCGATGGATCTTACTCTTATATATACAATTACGGGTTTTGGGCTTGCGGCCTATTCAGTTATTGGCAACGATTCTATACAAACATTAGGTACATTCCTAGCATCAAACAAAGAGCGATTTAAATGGTACATATTATGGTTTGCCGCATCTGTAGCTATGACATTTACTCTTGCATATGGATGGTATTTTTATGATGGCGACATTGCATATGAACGATTAACGCAAATACCGTATCAAGAAATAAAATGGTATCATGCTATGGCACCTGCGGTATTGCTATTGCTGACACGAATAGGCATTCCAGTTTCAACTACATTTCTTGTTTTATCAGCATTTGCTAGCACTGTTGTATTAGAAAAGATGCTTGTAAAATCAATGGTGGGCTACGGAGTTGCAGCGCTTTCAGCTTATCTTATTTGGGTAGTGTTAGAACGATTAATAGATGAGAAGAAAAATAGAATTAGCAAAAGACGTAGACGAGTTTGGCGTGTAGCGCAGTGGGTTACAAGTGGCTGGTTATTTTTTGCTTGGTTGCAACATGATATGGCCAACATAGCAGTATTTCTTCCACGTCAATTATCATTTATTCAGTTTCTGATGGTATTGGGTGTAACTATTGGATTGCTTGGTTATATTTTTTATACCCAGGGCGGTAAGATACAAAGTGTTGTTCTTGATAAACAAGGAACAAGATATGTTCGTTCCGCTACAATAATCAATATTGTGTATATTGGAGTATTATATATTTTTAAAGAATTAAACAATTTGCCGATGTCTACTACATGGGTATTTGTTGGACTGCTCGCAGGTCGTGAACTGGCAATATCAACGGTAATGTCAAATTATAAATTTGTATACGTGTTTCCAATCATTGCAAAAGATTTTGGGAAAATGATGCTTGGACTTGGCGTGTCAGTAGCAATAGTATTATCAATCCATTATGTTTTAATTCCATACGGATTATAAATTGAAGATTTAATTATCTTTCTTTTTTTTCGCTTTCTTTAATTTTGGCCAATAATCCTCGTCAAGGATGTAACCGACACATTTAGAAGAGCCGCATTTACATATATGATCGACATAATCCTCATCGTATGAATAGCCATAATTATATGAGAGCTCTTCGTTTCTTTTAATTTTTTTTATGGCCCATACCCAAATCTCACTATTGTCTATCTCCACTTCACAATTGGGATTGCACGAGTGATTAATATGTCTTGCATAATTATTCTTAACACTTCCATCGATATCATAGCGTTTATTTAATTCAAAAACATAGACCATTCCGTTATTTTTGTTTTTTTTTGCTTTTTTTATTTGAATATCCGCTCGTCTGTCACCCTCTTTTTTTGTGACCTTATCTCCGACATATTCAATGACTTTAGATCCTTTTTTTATATTCTGAGATGCGAATAAACCGCTGCCATGTACGCCTGATTTTTTTTTATGCCAAATTTTATCCATTGTTGTTCCAACAAACTAAGAAAATATAATCTTGCTGCTTGTAAATTATTTAGAGTAAATTTGAAGTATTATTGTATCGTTTGATTATTCGCCTTATTTAACTATAAGCGTCGAATTATGTTCGGCTTTAAAACAGAATCATTATTTGGACAAACAAAACAACTTGAGCGAGAAATTGACCAGTTTGTTGATATTCTCTCAGAAGTTGGTCTTGTATTTAAATCCATTGTTTCATTATATTTAAATAATGGCAACTCTGATAAATTTGACGGAATGGTCGAACAGGTGCGTGGAATGGAGAGCAAGGCTGATAAAATCACAAAAGAAGTGGAGCGCACATTATATGAGGAAACTTTAATTCCAGATGCGAGAAGTGACGTATTACGATTATTAGAACATATGGATGAACTGATAGGCATGTATCAAGGTAACTGCTATCATTTCTCTATTCAAAAACCTGATTTTCCAAAAGAGTTTCATAGAGATTTAATAAGTCTATGTGAAACGGTTGTTAATTGTGTAGAGTCTCTATGTTTAACTGTCAGGTCATTCTTTCGGGATACCAAGTCTGTGCGTGATGATGCCCATAAAGTCACTTTTTATGAAAAAGAATCTGATATTCAGTTTTCATCACTTGCGCGAAAAATTTTTGATTCCAAACTGCCTTTAGATCAAAAAATGCATCTTCGATATTTTGTTGAAAAAATAGATCGTATTTGTGATCAGGCAGAAGATATTGCGGATGAAATTCAAATCTACGCTATTAAAAGATCAATCTAATTAATCTATGGATTTAACAATTATTGTTTTTCTTCTAGGTGGATTGTTTTTAGGCTGGTCTCTTGGAGCCAATGATGCTGCCAATGTTTTTGGAACCGCTGTTGGTACTCGTATGATCCGATTTCAAACAGCTGCTATAGTATGTGGCATCTTTGTTATATTGGGTGCAGTCATCAGCGGGGCTGGCACAACAGAAACACTAGGGAAGTTAGGATCTATTAATGCTCTGCCAGGTGCATTTGCCGCTTGTGTTGCTGCTGGACTGGCGGTTTACCTTATGACAAAATTTGGCTTACCCGTCTCTACAACACAAGCCATCGTTGGTGCTATTGTGGGATGGAATATTTACACAGGATCATCTACCAACATTCAAGTTCTCATTACTATTATTAGCACGTGGGTGTTGTGTCCTATCATTGCTGGTTTAATTGCTATGTTTTTATTTACAATAACAAAAAGAATTTTACGCTATAACACGTTACATATTTTGCGCTTAGATGCTTACACAAGACTTTTACTACTGCTCGCCGGTGCATTTGGAGCATACAGTCTTGGAGCAAATAACATTGCTAATGTGATGGGGGTATTTGTTCCTATCTCGCCTTTTACTGACATTAACATTATGAATATTTTGTATTTATCATCCGCAGGTCAACTATTTTTATTAGGGGGAATAGCTATTGCGGTTGGCGTGGTTACATATTCTAAAAAGGTAATGTTAACAGTTGGAAGTGATCTTCTTCGATTATCTCCTGTGGCCGCCTTTATTGTAGTAATTTCTCATTCTATTGTACTATTTGTATTTGCCTCTCAGGGCATAAGTAATTTTTTAAATTCTATTAATTTGCCCTCAATACCTCTTGTGCCGGTATCAAGTTCCCAGGCAATTGTTGGTGCTATCATTGGCATTGGAATATTAAAGGGTGGTAAAGAAGTAAAATGGGGTATTGCTGGCAGAATTGCGCTGGGGTGGTTTATTCTTCCAGTCATTGCTGCTTTAATTGCTTTTCTATCTCTTTTTGTATTACAAAACATTTTTAATCAAACAATTAGTTTTTAAAATAAATCTAATTATAAATACAAACAATGAAAGACAATGATCGGCAAACTTTATCTGAAAGTTTCATTATTAATAATTACTTAAAAAAGTTAAATTTTAATAAGAAGGAATCCTTTAATTTTGAAAACGATGGTGCTTACTTAAGCATTTCAGAAAACAAGAAAATTGTTGTCAGCAATGACACCATTGTAGAAGGGGTAGATTTTTTTACTAATGACGACGCAGATTCAATTGCTAATAAAATTATTTGTTACAATTTATCCGATATATCTTCCATGGGGGCTATGCCTTACTGTTTCAATCTTTCCCTTGGATTGCCAAAGAAAATTAGCAAAAAATGGCTGCGCTCTTTCTCTTCTAAGATTTTAAAACTTCAAAAAAAATATAAATTTTTTCTTTTGGGCGGAGACATTGCTCAAACCAAACACATTGTCATATCTGCAACTTTTTTTGGAAGAATAGCCAGCGGAAGGATTATTAGAAGGGACGGAGCTAAAATTAATGATGATATTTGGGTCACGGGAAATCTAGGGAATTCGTTTGCGGGATTAATGTTTAAAAAAAATATAATAAAGACAAATGATTCAATTAAGAAATTTTTTATTAAAAAGTATCTTTATCCTGATCCTTGCATGATAGGTGACAAACTAAGACTCATTGCAACTTCAGCCATTGATATTTCTGATGGCTTTTATGGAGATTTAAACAAGTTGTTACAACCTAATAATCTGGGCGCAAACATTGATGTAAAATCGATTCCCATCCTACCTAAATTAAAAAATCTTATCCTCTCGCATAAATTTAAAATAAATAAATTACTATCAGCTGGTGATGATTATGAAATTTTGTTCACATCTGATCCTAAAAAAAAATATTTAATAAATGCCCTATCAAAAAAAAATAAAATAAAGATCACAAAAATAGGAACCATTATAAATAAAAAAGGAATTTATGCTGATGGAAAAATACTTAGTTTAAACAAAAAATCTTTTCAATATAATTTTTAAATTATTAAGATAGTGGCTTGTAATTAAGAACAAGTTCTTCTTTTTTTTGATTCAATTTTTACTTACATTAATAATATGAATATTTTTTACTTAGATATATAATAATAAATACAAACAATGGAGAACGAATGGGCATAGTCAGAAGAACCTACAAACAATCTTCCAAACTCACCGAGGGCGATGTCAACCTCTCACCTCGGCGAAACGCGTGGATCAAGAAGAATATTGACAAAAGTACCGCTCAGATGCTCACAGAAGACGAGCGTTACTTCCTGCATCAATCTCTGTCGACACCTTGTCTAAATGCAATCAGCGAGAGCAAAGGCATTTATTTACGAGATATGCAAGGCCGCCAAATTATGGATTTCCACGGTAACAGCGCACACCAGGTCGGTTATGGGAATGCGCGAGTTATTGAGATGATAAAAAAGCAGCTTGATGAGATTCCATTTTGCCCGCGACGCTACACAAATCAGATGGCGATAGATCTTGCTCGGCGTCTGGCAGAACTAGCACCCGGCAACCTCAATAAATTACTTTTTGCGCCAAGTGGAACTAGTGCCATCGGTATGGCATTAAAACTCGCGCGCTACGCAACCAATCGGCATAAAACTATCTCGATGTGGGGTAGCTTTCACGGCGCATCACTGGACGCGATTTCTATTAGCGGGGATAGTATGTTTCGAAAAGATGTAGGACCATTGTTGCCAGGTACAGAACACATACCGCCTCCTACGCGTGGTAAGTGTCATTTTAATTGCGTCGATGAAGAACATACAGGATGTATCAATTATCTCGACTACATACTCGAAAAGGAGGGTGATGTTGCAGCGATCATCGCGGAACCGATGCGCTGGACAACAGCAGAATTACCCCCTAGAAATTATTGGCGAAGAGTGCGGGAAATTTGTGATCATCGCGGTGTGTTGTTAATATTTGATGAAATTCCTTCGGCGATGGGACGCACTGGAAAAATGTTTGTTTGCGAGCATTTTGATGTAGTGCCCGATATGCTGGTGATTGGCAAAGGACTCGGTGGAGGTGTGTTTCCAATGGCGGCGTTGATCGCACGTGAAGAATTAGACATTGTCGGTGATCTCGCCCTAGGTCATTACACCCACGAAAAAAGCTCGGTGGGATGTGCTGCGGCACTAGCGACAATTAACTGTTTATACGAAGACGGTCTAATTGAAAACGCGATTACACTCGGTAAACACGCAATGCAGAGACTTATGAAAATGCAATCACGTTTGCCACTGATTCATAAAGTGCGCGGTCTCGGTTTGTACTTGGGTATCGAATTACTTAAGGATGGCAAGCCTGCTAATGATGAAGCAGATACAGTTTTGTACCATTCACTATCACGTGGATTAAGTTACAAAGTCGGTGGGGGTTGTGTACTAACACTGTGTCCACCGATAACTATTACACCTGAGGAACTGAATAAGGCGCTGGATATAATTGAGGAAGGGATCACATCTGTTTCGTAAAATACAAGAGTTTCTATACGAGATTAAGATGAAAAATAATTAGGAAAATGATTAAAACTAATTTGGGTAAACTCGTATGTTTTCTGCTGGAAAATAAATATTCAATTTATCATTCAAGGCCATATTAATTTTTTGTGCATTAAAGTTTGGCACATCTGCCATAATTAAGTCTTTAGTTACACCACTAGCTTCAAGATAAATTCGCTGAAAAGAACCTAGAAATTCTATTTCTTTAATTGTTACCTCTAAAACATTGTTATCCGATTTTTCAGCATTTAATTGAATATCCTCAGGTCTGATAGCAAGTTGTACGGATTGATTATTTTGAAAGTCTTGAGTATCACAATCAATGTTTACACTAATACAATGTGCTTTATTGTTCTTAGCAATGGTTGCTGGGATAAAATTCATAACACCAATAAAATCAGCTATAAACGGTGAATTAGCTCTCTTATATATTTCAGTAGGAGTTCCAACTTGAATTATTTCACCATCTTTCATCACAAAAATTCTATCAGCCATTGTTTGTGCTTCTTCTTGATCATGTGTTACCATAATAGTTGTGACACCAAGTTTTCGTTGAAGATTTTTAATTTGTTTCCTTAAAAAAACACGTACTTTTGCATCAAGAGCTGACAATGGCTCATCAAGTAAAAGTAATCCTGGTGATGTTGCAAGGGCTCTTGCTAAAGCAACTCGTTGTTGTTCTCCTCCGGATAGTTGATTTGGATATTTTTTGGAGTGCTCTCTTAAACTAACTAAATTAAGTAATTCGCCTACTCTTTTAATTATATCATGCTTGTTCCATTTATTATTTGATAATCCATAAGCAATATTTGAAAAAACAGACAAATTTGGAAACAGTGCATAGGATTGAAAAACTATACCATAATCACGACTTGATGGTGGCAAGTTTGATATATCGATTTTTTTTTGAATTACAGATCCACTTGACTGTATTTCCAATCCAGCAATGCATCGTAACAATGTTGTTTTACCACAACCTGAGGGACCAAGAAAACAAACGAATTCTCCCTCTTGAATATTAATTGAAATATTCCGAATTGCTTCAAAAGCGCCAAATGACTTTGAGAGATTGTTAGTTACTAAATAAGATTCTTCTTTTTTTTCTAACATACAACAACTTACTATTATCTACAAAATAAATAAATAAGAAATGCCACTATTACTATTTTTTTATTAATAATTAATAACAGGAGATTGTAAAGTTATCTGTTTTATTGCACATTATTATTTGTTGCCTTAAGAGAGACTCTAACATAATTTTAAAAAAATTTATTATTAAAATGAGCGAATCAAATATTTTTTTTTTAATTTTGTTTGCTGCCACATTACATGCTGGTTGGAACTTAATAATTAAATCTTTCACCAATTCGCTGAGTGCCATAGGCTTTAAATTATTATTTCAAAGTATTATTTTTATTCCATTTATTTTCTTTGTTCCCTTGCCAACAGGTATCACATGGTTTTTTATAATTGGGTCAGTTGTGCTACATAATTATTATTTTATAAATCTGGGCATATCATACAACAAGGGGGATTTGTCTTATGTGTATCCAATTTCAAGAGGTTGTTCTCCAATATTTGTAACAATTCTGTCATCATTATTCTTACAAGACAAAGTGTCTTCAACAGGATGGATCGGGATTTTAATAGTAAGTTTTGGATTATTATTATTAACATTCACGGATATAAAAAATAAAATTAATTTAGATGTACTGAAACTAGCTCTGATTATTTCATTTACAATTAGTTTATATACATTATGCGATGGTGCAGGCGTTCGTAGTGTAGATAATAATTTTTCATATATTGTTTGGCTGTTTGTCTTAGATGGATGGCTAATTTTTGCCTACATTTATTATAAAAATAAAAATGATTTATTGAACATTCAACTAAAAGGATTTGGCTTAATTATTTTAGCCTCAATAATGTCTTGTAGCGCCTATGGTATAATTATCTGGTCAATGAATTATACTGAGGTTGGTTATGTATCTTCTATTCGAGGAGCGAGTATTATTATTGCAACTTTATTTGGCTTTATTTTTTTAAAAGAAAAATTTAGCTTTTTACGTATAATTTCAGCAATAATATTCTTTCTGGGAATATCTGTTATTTATATAGCTTAATAATATTTCAATAAATTCTTAACAATAAAGTAAAATGATGCTTAATATGTTCTTACTTTAATTAAAGGAGGAAAAATTCTCATGAGTAAAATACATCGAGTAATACTAAATGTAATAATTGGTTTCGTTACTTTTGTTGCCTTTTGTGGATCTTCATTTGCTAAAACGGATTTGCTTGTTTACACAGCGGTTGAAGCTGATGAGCTAGCCATGTTTAAGGCAGAATTTGAATCTGACTACCCAGATATTAATATCAGTTGGGTAAGGGATTCAACAGGAATCGTAACTGCAAAACTGCTAGCTGAAAAAGATAATCCACAAGCAGACATTGTTTGGGGTTTAGCGGCGACAAGTCTAGTGCTTTTGGCGAACGAAGGATATTTTCAAGGATATGCTCCTGTAGGCGTAGATGCGCTAGATCCACTTTTTGTTGACCCGGCAAATAACCCTCCACAATGGGTTGGTCAAAGAGCATGGATAGCAGCGGTATGCTACAATACAGTTGAAGCAGCAAAGCATAATCTTCCAGTGCCTAGTAGCTGGAGCGACTTAACTGATCCAGCATATGCTGGACATGTGATTATGCCAAATCCAAATTCATCTGGTACAGGATTTTTGGATGTATCCAGTTGGATACAAATATGGGGTGAAGAAAAGGCATGGGCGTTTATGGATGCATTGCATGAAAATATTTCACGCTATACTCATTCAGGATCCAAACCTTGTAAGCTTGCTGCTGCAGGAGAAACTCCGATCGGGATATCTTTTGCCTATCGTGGAGCTAAGTCCAAAAATGCGGGAGCGCCACTTGAAGTCATTGCACCGTCAGAAGGTGTAGGCTGGGAAGTGGAAGCTTTCGGTATTGTGCACAATACAAAAAATCTTGATGCAGCAAAAAAATTAGCTGATTGGTCTGTAACAAGAAAGTCCAATGAAATTTACAATCAAGAATATGCTGTTGTTGCTATGCCAGGCGTTGCAAAACCTGTTGAAAATTTTCCACCAGATATTGTTGAGAAAATGATTAATAATGATTTTGCATGGGCTGCAGCTAACAGAATGGCAATACTTGCGGAATGGCAAAAAAGATATGATTCCAAGTCAGATCCTAAGTAAACGCTACTTAAGATAGTTATAAATACATTTAAAGCCGACTAATAATTTTTTTGGTCGGCTTTTGCATATAGATATTGTTACTGTCTCATCTTGAGTATAATTTATTTTATTATAAGCAATGACCAATCAAAGCCTAGCATCTAATAATACTCCTAAACATAAAGTTACATTTAAAGCTAGTCGCGATGATTTACAGATGCGTTTATTTATGGGAATCATTGCTCTTTATCTGATTATTGCTGTTGCCTTTCCCCTTTATGCCATGTTTTCAAAAAGTCTTGACAACAGAGATGGTGTTTTTGTCGGAATAGAAAACTACATTCATTATTTTTCAACGCCCGCTCTATTTTATTCAATATATAACAGTTTATTTGTTTCTATTATTACAACTATTATCACTGTTTCCCTTGCTTTTACATTTGCTTATGCCCTAACAAGAAGTTGCATGGTTGGTAAAACTTTTTTTAAAACTATTGCAATGATACCAATCTTGGTACCTTCGCTTCTTGCAGGTATTGCCCTTGTTTATCTTTTCGGTAATCAAGGTGTAATCAGATCGGCATTATTTGGACACTCAATATACGGCCCAATTGGTATCATTATTGCAGAAACTTTTTATACTTTTCCTCATGCGCTACTAATTATTATGACTGCATTTTCTATTGCTGACGCACGAATGTATGAAGCTGCAATATCCTTGCGGGCAAGTCCATTAAAGATTTTCTTTAGTGTAACATTGCCTGGCATTCGCTATGGATTAATTAGTGCCGCCTTTGTTGTTTTTACTTTGGTAATCACTGATTTTGGTATTCCAAAAGTTATTGGAGGAAAATTTAATGTATTAGCAGTAGATATTTACAAACAAGTCATTGGACAACAAAATCTACAAATGGGAGCTGTCGTCAGTGTCGTTCTTCTTATTCCTGCTATGTGCGCTTTTGTTGTTGATCGTTTTGTACAAAAAAAACAAGTTACACTTTTATCATCAAGAGCTGTTGTTTTTGAACCCAAGAAAAAAATTGGTTTTGATTTATCAATGTTTTTATACTGTTTTCTTGTATCAATTTTTATAGTTACTATCCTGGGTATGTGCCAATTTGCTGCACTCGTAAAAATGTGGCCGTATAATATGTCCTTAAGCTTAAATAATTATCAGTTTGATCTCATGGATGGAGGGGGGTGGAAATCATATTATAATTCTATACGATTAGGAGTTTACACAGCCCTCTTTGGTACCATTATTGTTTTTTGTGGCGCGTATCTTGTGGAAAAAGGCAGAGGAATGAATCTGGGCAGAAATATATTTCATTTTTTAGCAATGATGCCCATGGCAGTCCCTGGTATGACTTTGGGACTTGCGTATATTTTTTTCTTTAATAATCCAGCAAATCCACTGCATTTCATTTATGGATCAATGTCCATTCTGGTAATTTGTACAATTGTACACTTCTATACTGTTTCCCATCTAACCGCAGTAACAGCCTTGAAACAAATAGACAAAGAGTTTGAATCGGTGTCTGCTTCACTCAAGCAGCCATTTTATCGAACCTTTTTTCGTGTAACGACACCGATCTGCCTTCCGGCAATTTTTGAAATTAGCATTTATCTTTTTGTCAATGCAATGACCACAGTATCCGCAGTTGTCTTTTTATACAGTGCCAACACAAACCTGGCATCAGTAGCAATCTTAAACATGGATGATGCTGGTGACATAGCCCCTGCCGCGGCTATGGGTATGATGATTTTTTACACTAATGCATTCGTTAGAATTGTCTATATTATTTTAACCAAAAAAATACTCTTCAAGACACAAGCATGGCGTAAAAAATGATATAAAATTTAGAATTGTAATTTCATGACAACAATACTGCCATTTTGGTTTTCAGACGCTTTAAAAAAAGAGAAGAAAACTAAAATTAATAAATTAAAAAATAATCTTCATACTGATATTTGCATCGTGGGAGGGGGTTATACTGGTCTATGGACTGCAATTCAGTTAAAAAAAAAACAACCATCCTTAAATATTGCAATAATTGATAAGGGGTTGTGCGGAAGTGGCGCATCTGGACGCAATGGCGGATGTATGCTTCCTGTATCGCCGAAATTTTCTGCAATGAAAAAAATCGTAGGTGAAGCTGATGCCATTTTAATGGTAAAAGCAACCGAACAAGCGCTCTTTGAAATAAAATATTTTTGTAATGAAAATAATATTGATGCGCAAATTCGTTTGGATGGAAATCTATATACGGCAACTAATAAAGCGCAAATAGGGAGATTTGAAGCAGTAGTTAAGGATTTAGAAAGGAAGGGAATTAATAATTGGGAAAGATGGTCAAAGAAAAAGGTTCAAAAACATTCGGGGTCGCAAAAAAACATTGATGGTTATTTTTCTCCTCTCTCCGGCAGTCTTCATCCTGGTCTTCTGGTCCGCGGGTTAAAAAAGATAGCAGAAAAAAAGGGGGTGCAAATTTTTGAAAATACTCCCATGATTAAGATTGAAGAAAATAAAAAAGTTGTTGTGCAAACAAAAAGGGGGGCAATCACATCAAATAAAGTTGTTATGGCTATTAATGTCTGGATGCCCCAATATTTTCCATCTTTATCTCGCGCAGTTGTATTAGTTTCTTCTGATATGATCATCACTGATCCCATTCCTGAACAATTAGATCAAATTGGTTTTACAGATGGAAAAGTAATTTTAGACACGCGTTTATTTACACACTATTACCGCACGACGATTGACGGGCGGTTAATGTTGGGAAAAGGAGGCAATCTTTTTTCCTTTAATAATAAAGTCATACAAGCCTATGATGAGGCAAGTCGGTATGAAGAATTATTAAAAAATTCCTTTGATCGATTTTTTCCTTCACTTTGTTCTGTTCCATTTATGCAATCTTGGAATGGGCCGTCTGAGCGGACTAAAACAGGCTTTCCCTTTTTTGGTCGTTTAAAGGATAAATCTAATATTGTTTATGGTTTTGGTTATTCAGGTAACGGCATATTACCAACCTATGTGGGAGGAAAAATATTATCTTCTATGGTTTTGGATGAAGATAACGAATGGACGCGAAGTTCATTTTGTAAAGGTCCTCTTGGTTTGTTTCCTCCTGAACCTTTTAGATGGATTGGCGCCATAACTATTCGTAATGCCGTCATGCGAAAGGAAACAGCGGAGGATATGGGTTTGCGGCCCTGGTGGATTGATGCCAAACTCGCTCAACTTGCAACATCAGTTGGACGATTGGATAAATCTAGTTATTAATTACTCTTTATTATTTTTTTATGAATAATAGCATTGAAATATTAATCCGCTCATTGCCTGTCTGGAAAGGTGACATTAATATTAAAACCATTGATGGAGGAATCACTAATCAAAATTTTTTGGTTCAAGAAAAATCAAAAAAATTTTTTGTAAGATTGGGGAATGATATTCCCGAACACAACGTTTCACGATCTAATGAACTGATAACAAACAAGGCTGCCTATGAGGTTGGCGTGAGTCCCGCTGTTGTGTACAATTCAAAAGGTGTTTTAATTCTTGATTATATTGAAGGGGTTACTCTTTCAGCTGAGGAAATAAAGGGTAGGTTAGAATCAATTGTTCCTCTTCTTAAAAAAATACATTATGAAATTCCAAAAAAACTTTACGGACAATCACATATTTTTTGGGTTTTCCATATAATAAAAAACTATGTAAAATTTTTAAAAGATCATAAAAGTTCATACACGCACTTGCTTCCAGATTTGTTATCCCAAGCAGACAAGCTAGAGATGAATTCCTCACCATATGAGATAGTTTTTGGCCACAATGATTTACTTCCTGCTAATTTTCTGGATGATGGAACTCGCTTATGGATAATTGACTGGGAGTATGCCGGATTTAATACTCCGCTGTTTGACTTGGGTGGACTTGCATCCAACAGTAATTTTTCTGGAGAGGAGGAATCATATTTATTGGAAAATTATTTTGAAAAAAAAATAAATGAAGAATTGTTGTCACAATACTATTCTTTAAAATGTGCTTCATTGCTTAGAGAAACAATGTGGAGCATGGTATCTGAATTAACCTCTAAAATTGATTTTAACTATTCAAGATACACTCAAGAAAACTTAACTAAGTTTAACGATTCATATAAAAAACTATCACTTAAATAAATGTAAAATGATGCTAAGTTCTCTTATGGATAAAAAATTATTAACTCCGGGACCTCTTACAACATCTAAAACAACAAAAGAAGCAATGCTGCGTGATTGGGGTTCGCGTGATATCAATTTCATTGAATTAAATAAATCTATCCGAAAATCACTTATCGAACTCATTGACGGAGAAAATGTATTTGAATGTGTTCCTATGCAAGGTAGTGGAACCTTTGCTGTTGAAGCAATGATTGGTTCTCTCACAGAAAAAAAATCAAAAATATTAATATTAATCAATGGCGCCTATGGACAACGAATGAAAAAAATATGTGAATACCATAATCGTCCTCACATTGTGTATGAAGTCGCTGAACACGAAATACATGACTTAATGGAAATAGAAAGTATTATTGATAGTAATAAAGATTTGACTCATGTTTTTGGTGTATACTGTGAAACAACATCAGGAATACTAAATCCGATTAAGGCCATAGCTGATTTAATTAATAAGAAAAAATTGTCATTTTTCATTGATGCTATGAGTGCTTTTGGAGCATTGCCCTTAAGTGTAAAAAATTTAGCATTTGATGCTGTGGCGGCCTCTTCAAATAAATGCTTAGAGGGAGTTCCTGGTGTGGGATTTGTTCTAATGAAAAAAACTATCATTGAAAATACTAAGGGTAATTGTCAATCTTTAAGCTTAGATCTATTTGATCAGTGGTATGCTATGGAGAAAAATGATCAGTGGCGCTTTACCCCTCCAACTCATGTTTTAGCTGCATTTTATCAAGCATTGAAAGAACATAATGCTGAAGGAGGCATAGAAGGCAGGCATCGTCGATACATACAAAATTGTAATATTATATGTAAAGGAATGAAAGAAATGGGCTTTAAACAATTATTGCCTGATCATCTTCAGGCACCAATCATCATCACTTTCATACAACCTGATGATCCAAATTTTAAATTTAATCATTTCTATGATTCTTTAAGCGAAAAAGGTTTTTTAATTTATCCAGGAAAACTGACAATTGCGAATACATTTAGGATTGGATGCATAGGACATTTAACCTCAAACGACATGTATAAAGCCCTTGAAGCTATTAACGAAACAATAGAAAAATTAAACATACAATTAAATTAAAGTTTATGTCTTCTATTAATAATGTTGAAATTCCTATTATTGAAGCAACAAATGATAATCTTAAAGGTTATGGTTATTTGGTTGATGATTTCGACCAATGTGAAATTGAAATTGCAAAATGGCCTAAACAAGGATGGAGAGAAATTGATGAAGGTACGGGCAATGAAGGTGGAACGACTGAGGGACCGTTTGAGGCATGGTGGGATAAGGGTATTTTATATGGCAGAAATAATGCAGTGGAACATAAAAGTGAATACGATCAAGATGGAAAATACTTACTTGGCTATAGTTATGATCCAAACGAGCCTAATAAAAATTTAACTAAAGACGATCCTGAAAGAATATATATTTGGCATGTAAATTATCACCCTGATGGAGGTCAATTATTTTTTCCCAATGATAAAAAATCATTTATTTCTCCACTTGCACTTCCGGGCGACGACATTCAGCCTAATAATTTTATAGCATTTTATTTTAATGGATCTCAAGGGTTATATATTCATCCTAATATATGGCACGAAGGAATTTTCCCTACACAAGGAAGTGCAATATTTAAAGGAAAACAAGGAAAGGTTCACGGACGTGTGAGTATAGACCTGTTGAAAGAATTTAATTCACTTCTTTATTTTAAAATCTCTCCTTAAGTATTGAATAGAAAAATATGATAGATTTAGATATAAAATAAATAGAAAAATATTTTTTATCTGAGGAGAAAAATTAATGAACAAATACGTTGAAGAAAAGAGATATCGGGGGAAAGTTCAGGCACTAATTCTTGACTGGAGTGGAACGACAGCTGATGCCTATGTTGTCGCTCCAGCGGTTGTTTTTGTTGAAGTCTTTAAACGTCAGAATGTTGAAATTTCCATGGCTGAAGCTCGTGGTCCCATGGGTTTACGAAAAGACCTTCACATTAAAGCATTAACAGAAGTTAATGAAATCAAAGAGCGATGGAAGAATGTCCATAGTAAATATCCTGATCAAAGTGACGTTGATCGAATGTTTGCGGATTTTGTGCCTTTGCAGCTTGACTGTTTGAGAAAATACACAACTCTCCTGCCGGGAGTTGCCGAAGTTACTCAGCGTTTACAAAAACAAGGCATCAAAATCGGAAGTACTACAGGTTTTCTTCGTGCAATGGTTGATATACTGGAGGAAGATGCGGCTAAACAAGGTTATAAACCTGATGCTTCCGTTGCCGGAGATGAAGTGATTAATGGAGCGCGTCCTTCCCCTCATATGGTTTTTAAGAACTTGGATATGTTGAATATCACTCCTATTCACTCAGTGATCAAGGTTGATGATACAGTTTCAGGCGTGGGTGAAGCTGTAAATGCTGGTTGCTGGGGAGTTGGTGTTACACGGTACTCAAACTATATGGACGTTGATACGCCCGAGGATGGAGAAAAACTCTCTGATGATGAAATTGCAAAACGACTAGCAAAAACAAAAGACATGCTTGAAAAGGCCGGGTCTCACTATGTGATAGACAGCATCGCCGATATTGAACCTGTTGTCGAAGATGTGAACCAGCGTCTAGCTCGAGGAGAAAGACCATAAATTTTGTATCTTAATTATTAAAAAATTTACAACTTAATAATTTGAACACTTCAATTGTTTTTTTATTAATTTTATTTGCAGCCTTGTGCCATGCCGGATGGAGCACAATAGTCAAGCACCACAATTCTTTTAGCATTATGGGAATGACCTGCATTGTTGAAATTATTGTTTTCACACCTCTGGTTTTTTTTGTCCCCTTTCCTCCCTTAGAAATTTGGTATTTTATTATTGCAAGTGTCATACTGCATGGATTTTACCGACTGGGTGTAATTTACTCTTATAAGTTTGGTGATTTGTCCTTTGTTTATCCTATTGCGAGAGGGGGGTCCTCATTGCTAATTGCGATTTTAACGTTGATTGTTTTACAAGAATACATTTCATTATTAGGTTTTGCTGGAATATTGACCGTATGCATAGGAATTTTTTTAATTTCTTATAGTAAGAATCATAAATTTAATCTCAACGCTTTCATATTAGCCTTGTGCACTGCTCTTCTCATTACAATTTACACAATAGTAGATGGAATGGGTGTTCGTTTAAGTGAAAACAAATTTAGTTACCTTTGTTGGTTGCTGTTATTGAATGGCGTTCCATTGCTTCTAATATCTATATTTTCTAAGGAGAAATTACTTTCCAACCTAAATAGAAAAATCATTTCCAGAGGAATTCCCGCAGGAATTCTGGCCATATTAAGTTATGGGATAGTCGTGTGGTCTATGCAATATTTAGAAATTGCCTATGTGTCTTCCATTCGAGAAACTAGCATTGTGCTAGCCACACTAATGGGGTTTTTTATCTTAAATGAAAAAAAGGCCAAAGAAAGGATGCTTCCAGCGGTTTTAGTTGTGATTGGAATTACAATTGTATATTTTCAAATCTAATAAAATTTCTCTGTAAAAAATGAAAAAAATAGGTTTTACAAGTCAATGCCCTAATGGAGACATAAGCGCTCTTATCAATCAAATTAAGATGTGTAAGGAAGCTGGCGTTGATTCTTTAGAAATATCTATATTTGAAACAGATGTTATTTGCGGAAAAAAAATAAATCAGGCTGAGTTAAAAATTTTAAAAGACACTCTTCTCAATCAAGGCATTGATTATACGACTCATGGAGAGCTAAGCGTGAATTTATTGGATCAAGAACACTTTGAGAGTCATAAAGAAGTTTTAAAAAGAGATATTGAAGTATCAGGAGAGATTAAAGCCACCCATCTCGTTACCCATTTTGGACAAACTACTAATAATGTGTATGAAAATAAAGAATTATATACTTCTCATTTAATGAGACAGCAGGAATGTTATGCTGAAATGGGCGAGTACGCTAAATCTCACAACGTAACTCTGGGAATTGAAAACTTGTTTCCCTTTACACTTAATCACTACGCTCCTCTTCCAAGTGAAATTTCAAAACAAATTAACAAGATCAACCATCCTAATGTAAAATGTTGCCTGGATTTCTCGCATGCATATATAAATTGCAACTATAGAAATGCTCACTTTATAAATGAAATAAAAACGATGGGTCCGCTTTCAGAGCATATTCACATGCATGACTCTTTTGGCACGATTGAGAGAATATGGACTTATATTGATGCTGAAAACACTTCTTATGGTCAGGGAGATTTGCATCTTCCTTTGGGTTGGGGGGATATTCCATTTGATAAAATTTTTGATGAGGTGCAATTTCCTGAAAACATCAATCTCAATTTTGAGTTGCCATTTCGTTATGAAAAATATTACATAGAAAATATTGTAAGGGCGCGTTTGTTGTTGGAAAAGCTATAGACATTGAACATAAAATTTCCTATTAGATCTTACTTATGAGTGATAACGATAATACAGTGAAGGTTGATCCGGATATCGAAACTATCTGTTGCGATGGAGGACAAGATGAGTTAGGACATCCCGCAGTTTATTACACCTTTGATCAATCTAATAAGATTATCTGTAGTTACTGTAGTAAAACGTATATCAGAAATAAAAACAAACAGAGTTAGATATGTATAAAGAATCTTGGGGTTTAAAAAGAATTTGTCCAATGTGCAGCAAGCAATACTATGATCTTGGAAGAACCGAGTTGGAGTGCCCTGAATGTGGCAGGGAAATTGAAGTGACCACGATGTCAAAACCGCGAAGAGGGCGAAAACCTGGTAGTACAAATTCTTCCCCTTTAACTAATCCCGTTCCTGCTAAGCCAAAAGAAAAAGAAAATGACTTAAATATTGAAAATATAGATTTAGAATCCAATGAAGAAGTTGTAGAAGATGATGCTGTTTTAATTGAAGAAGAAATAGATGTTGACCCAGCCATTGATGTGGGAATAAAACAAAAAGAAGACAAAGAAGAATATTAAATCATTAATTTTATTATAACATTACACTAAAAATACTTATGTATGACGTCCGTACTTCTTAAAACTTGGGCTTTGTTTTTTGGTTTTGCCATAATATCAACGGCGCATGGATTACAAGGAACGCTTTTGGGCATTCGTGCAATTGTTGAGGGTTTTAGTTTTGTTTCAACCGGTTTTGTTGTCGCTGGATATTATGTAGGCTTTCTTACTGGTTCGATTCTCATACCAACCTTGCTTCAGCGCGTCGGACACATTCGTGTTTTCGCGGCTCTGGCATCTCTTGCCTCCATAGCTATTTTGTTGCATTCGGTCTTTCTTGAACCCATCTCTTGGTTTTTTATTCGTATTTTAACAGGCATTAGTTTGTCTGGCATCTATGTCATCATGGAAAGCTGGCTTAATGACAAATCAACAAATAAAACACGTGGTAAAATTTTATCTATTTATATGATAGTTACTTTTTCATTTGTAGGTTTAGGTCAGTTATTATTAAATCTCAGTGATCCAGCGAAGGTTGATCTTTTTATTCTAGTATCCATTCTTTTATCTTTTTCATTATTGCCAATTCTTTTATCAATTACAGATGCGCCGAACTTCGATAACCCAAAGCGACTTACATTGAAAGAATTGTATATTCTTACTCCTCTTGGGTTTGTAGGAGCATTTTTTATAGGTCTCGCGCATAGTGCAATATTTGGATACGGAGCCGTTTACGCTATCGCGAAAGGATTCAGCACTTTTGAAATTTCTATTTTTATGATTATTGTCAGTACTTTTGGCGCCATATTACAATGGCCGATTGGTTATTTGTCTGACCGCATAGATCGTCGTATAATTCTTGTTGGCGTTACTTTAATAGCATCTTGTTTGTCTATATTCATTGTTGCTTCCTCGTATTTATCTCTTATCATATTTTTTATAATCTTGGCTTTTTATGCAGGAATGAGCCTGCCGATGTATTCATTGGCTGTTGCTCATACAAATGACTTTTTGCAACCTGATGAAATAGTTGCTGCAAGTTCTTCAATGGCCATATTAGTTGGAATAGGTGCAATTTTAGGACCAATTATAGCTTCATTTTTTATGAAAGGCATCGGGCCTGATGGTTTTTTTGCATACCTATTTATTGTTCATCTTCTATTTGGTTTGTTTGGTCTTTACAGAATGGGTAAAAGAGCAAAACCTGCGGATATTGAATCTCAATATGTTCCTCTTCCTCGCAATATTTCTGCTGTCGGAATGGAACTTAATCCTAAGGTGGAGTCAACCGAGGAATAAGTTATTTTCTTATTATTTTATAATAAAAGCGCCAAAGCAATAAAAGAAGAATTATTCCTAAATAAATCAGCGGTTCCGTTTTATCGGCTTTTGTTAATAAATAAAAATGAAGTGTTGCCAAAGGCGCGATGATATAGATGAGATAATGGATTTTTTTCCAGATTTTAAATGTTACTTTTTTTACCATTGCGTTTGTGGAAGTAAGCACCAACGGCAAAAAAAGAATAAAATTGATAAATCCAAAAGTTATAAAAGGTCTTTTGACAATGTCTTTTATGACGAATTTCCAGTTAAAAAAATGATCTAGAACAATGTAGGTTAAGAAATGACATACAACATAATAAAAGGCCATCAAACCTATCATGCGTCTTATATTTTGAAGCGAGCGCAAAAATTTATATTGAGATAAAGATGAAATTATCAGTGTTACAATTATTAAACGAAGTGCCATTTGTCCCAATTCATCCATTAATTTTTCAATAGGATTAATGCCTAAATTACTCTGAATAAACATAATGCCCCAAAGCATACTTGGTGAAAGTAATAGTAAAAATATTATTGGCTTTGATCGTTTAACAATCTTCGTTGATAAAATCATATAACTTAATAATATTTCGTTAAATCCATATCCTTATATAAATGCGATACTTCCTCTTCATATCCATTAAACATCAATGTAGGCCTGCGAAAAAATTCCCCAATGCGTCTTTCTGTGGCTTGCGTCCATCGCGGATGATCAACACTTGGATTAACGTTAGAATAAAAACCATATTCCCGTGGATTGTCCAATGGCCAAGTGGTTTGGGGCTCACTATCAACAAAACGGATTGTTGCAATAGACTTAATTGATTTAAAGCCATATTTCCAAGGCACAACAAGTCTTAGAGGAGCGCCATTTTGATTCAGTAAATCATGACCATATAGTCCGGTTGATAAAATAGTAAGTGGGTGCACTGCTTCATCCATACGAAGACCTTCAACATACGGCCATTGTAAAATATTACGACGCTGACCAGGCATTTCTTCAGGACGATAAACTGTTTCAAATTGAACATATTTCGCATTCGAGAAAGGTTGAACTTTATTTATTAATAGCTGTAAGGGAAATCCCTGCCAAGGAATAACCATTGACCATGCTTCAACGCAGCGTAGCCTGTAGATACGATCTTCAATTGTAATATTTTTAAGTAAATCCTCTAAATCAATTACTCCTGGCTTTTGCACTAATCCATCAATATTTATGCTCCAGGGACGTGACTTAAAATGTCCAGAGTTAGAAGATGGATCAGATTTTTCTACTCCAAATTCATAAAAATTATTATATGTTGTGATTTCTTCATAAGTATTAAGAAAGTCGTTTTGACTTAACTGATCACTGTATTGACTATCTTGCTGCTCATGCATCGCATATGAATCTGAAGATAAAGTGGCGACAATTGATGTTGCAATGGAAGATTGAATGAATTGACGTCTAGTTAAATATTTTTTGTAAGGCGTGATTTCTGATCCAAAAAATTTCATAAAATGCTTAATAATATTGTAATATATATTTGTAGTTTTAGTATATTATTGTTTGTTTAAAATATGTAAAAGAGTGCTAGAATATCATAAAAATGCTATCAAATAAATTTCTCATACTGTCAATCCTAGGCATTTTATTAATAAGCCCAGGTGTTACTCAGGCAGAAAAGATGCACGGCCTGGCGATGCATGGCGTTCCAAAATATGATAAAAATTTTACTCATTTGTCCTATGTAAATCCTAGCGCGCCAAAGGGTGGAACTTTACGTTTTGGTTCTTATGGATCGTTTGATAATCTTAATCGTGTTGCTTTTAAGGGCTCTAAAGCCTCTGGTCTAGGATACATCAATGACACCCTGATGCGGCGTGTTTGGGATGAGGCATTTACGCTCTACGGTTTAATAGCAGAATACATTGAAATGCCTGAAGATCGCTCTTCAATTACTTTTTTTATTAATCCTGATGCACGCTTTCACGATGGCAGCACCATTACACGTGATGATGTTTTATTTAGTCTTCACACCTTCCAAACTAAGGGCACCCCCAATCAAAAGAAAACTTATGGCAAAGTGGTTGAAACTCAAATGATCGGAGATAATGGCATTAAGATGATTTTTATTGATAATGAAGATAAGGAATTGCCCTTAATTGTTGCTGGTTTTTTACCTATCATTCCAAAAAAATATTATGAAGCGATTGATGTAACAAAAACTTTTCTTGATATTCCTCTGGGAAGCGGCCCTTATGCAATTGCAGAAGTCGATCCTGGACGAAAAATTATTTATAAAAGGGTTGAGAATTACTGGGCTAAGGATCTGCCTGTTAATAAAGGTTTATATAATTTTGATTATTTAACATATGATTATTACAAAGATTCTAACGTTCTGTTGGAAGCATTTAAAGTCGGTGATTATGATTACCGCCGCGAATACAATGCGCAGCGTTGGCAAACAAACTATGATTTTCCCGCGGTAGACAGAGGAGATGTAATCTTGCATGAAATGAAAAATGATCGGCCAACGGGTATGAACGCTTTAGCTATGAATTCCCGAAGGGAGATTTTTAGCAATCCTCGTGTGAGGGAGGCACTGAGTTATGCCTACGACCATGAATGGATCAATAAGGTTCTCTATGACAATGCTTATACACGAACAGACAGTTATTTTGACAATTCGCCTCTTGCTTCATCTGGATTGCCGTCAAAAGAAGAATTAGAATTACTTAATCCTTGGAAAGATCAACTGTCAGAAGAAATATTTACTAAAACCTATAAACCGCCAATTTCTGATGGGTCCGGCATGCCAAGAGATAATCTGCGTGTTGCAAAAAAAATATTGGAGGAAGAGGGGTGGAAAATCGAAAATGGAAAGTTGATGAGTGAAGGAAAGGAGTTTGTTTTCGAATTTTTAATTGTCAGTCCTTCCGTAGAGCGCCTTGCCCTCGCTTTTCAAAAGACTTTGGAAACTCTTGGAATAACAATGAGTGTCCGCACGGTAGATTCATCCCAATATCAGGCGCGTATGCTTGATTATGATTTTGATATGATAAAAAATTCATGGCGGGTAAGTTTGAGTCCGGGGAATGAACAACAGTTTTATTGGGGATCTGATGTTGGAAAAAAAGAAGGCAGTAAAAATTATGCAGGAGTTGATAGTCCTGTTGTTGATCTTCTGATTGAAAAACTTATCGGCGCTAAGACGCGAGATGAATTAACGACAACAATTCATGCTTTGGACCGTGTTTTATTATGGGGACATTATGTCATACCTTTGTATCACAGCGCGATTGACCGCATAGCTTACTGGAATTTTTTAGAATATCCTGATAACATTCCTCTTTACGGCATTGTCATTGAGTCATGGTGGGCTAACTTAGAAAAACGACAACAATTAAAAAAACAATAATTTTGCATGAGCCACACACAGGCTAATCTTCTTTTATTATTAGCATCGTTGATTTGGGGAACTGCTTTTGTAGCCCAAGCAACGGGAATGGGGCATATTGGTCCATTCACTTTCAGTTTCGCACGAACATCTTTGGGTTTTTTAGTGGTATTACCTCTTGCGTTAATTTTTGAAACAAAAAAAATAAATAAAATTATTTTCCAAAAAAACTTACTTGTCATAGCCCTGTCTACGGGTTTTATTTTTTTTATAGGAATGAATTTACAACAATATGCTTTATTAAAATCACAGGTGGCTAATGCTTCTTTTTTAACCACCCTTTATGTCCCAATCGTAGCAATCATCTCAAGGTTTATATTTAAGACTTACTTGTATTGGGTCATATGGATCGCAGTTCTTTTGTGTGTTTTTGGATCCTATTTATTAACTTTTAATCAAACACTTGAAATACAAAAATCAGACGGATTATTATTTCTATCAGGCGTTTCTTTTGCTTTTCACATAATTCTCATTGATGTTTTCATGAAGCGTTTTAACAGTCCTTTTAGTTTTGCTTGCATTCAATATATGGTTGTTCTGGTTTTATCATTGATTGTAGCAGTGAGTTTTGAGAATGTTTCTTTTGCAACTATGCAACTAGAATGGTTTGAAATTATATATTGCGGAATAATGTCAACGGGCGTTGCTTACACTATTCAAATAGTAGCACAAGGAAAAGCAAACCCGGCACCAGCGGCAATTATTTTATCTATGGAATCAGTGTTTGCTGCTATTGCGGGGTGGATTATTATGAATCAATATCTTGATAGTTACAAGTTGGTTGGATGCTCATGCATTTTGCTGGGAGTAATTTTAGTTCAGTTAATTCCATTATATGTTAAAAGACAAAAAAATTTATAGTGAAAAACAGCTATACTACATTCGCATTATAAAATAATGAATTCACGTCTTGATGTCATTGGAATCGGAAATGCAATGGTTGATGCGATTATTTCCTCTAATCAGGAGGAAATTGAAAAAAACAACTTAAACCGCAACTCCATGAATCTCATTGATGAAGAATTAAAAAATAAACTTCATTCAAATTACCCCATTAAGGAGATGGTGGGAGGGGGCTCGCTTGGCAACTCCATGTTTGGAATCACCTCATTTGGAGGCAGTGGGAGCTTTATCGGCAAGATTAAAGAAGATGAAGTAGGTGTTTTTCTTCAAAAAGATATGGTTCGAGAAGGTTTAAAATTTCCTCTGGGATTCACGTCGCCCGATGTGTCGACAGGATGCTGCACAATTTTTGTAGAACAAGATGGCGCCAGAACAATGTGCACTTTTCTAGGGGCCGGAACGCTCGTTGGGCCAGAAGACATCAAAGAGGAAGATATAAAAAATCATCAAATTGCTTATTTAGAGGGATATTTATGGGATAACAACAAAGCCAAACAAGCAATGAGAAAAATGGTCAATATTTGTAAGGCAGACAAGCAAAAAACTGCATTTACCCTGTCTGATCCATTCTGCGTTGATCGTCATCGTGATTCTTTTAAACGGCTTATCAATGATGATATCGACATTCTTTTTGCTAATCAGGATGAAATTTGTTCAATGATCAAAACAAAAAATTTAGATGATGGAATTGCCTATGCTAAATCACTTAACATTATAACAGTGATAACTCTTGGTGAAAAGGGGTCCATCATTGTTGATAAAGATAGTGTGATAGAAATTGAAGGAAAGCCAGTTGATAAAGTTATAGACACAACAGGGGCTGGTGATTTGTATGCTTCGGGTTTTCTTTATGGCCTGTCTCGTCAAAAAGATTTGGTTGAGTGCGGAAGATTGGCTTCTATCGCGGCTTCCGAAATAATTTCACACTTTGGAGCGCGTCCTCAAGTGCAATTATCTTCATTGATTTAAAATCTTATTTAATAATTTCTCTTTTGTTGCCTGATTGCAAAAAGCAGATTGAATTGCATTTTTTGTTAATGACATTAATTCATCATCAGACAAACCCAAACCAGCCATAACCTCATATTCTCCAGCAACAGACGCGTTAAAAAAAGGAGGGTCATCAGAATTAACCGTGATTTTGACATTTTGATCAAATAATTTCTTTACAGGATGCTCTTCATAATTTTCATAAATTTTTGTGGCAATGTTGCTTGTGGGACACGTTTCTAAAACTATGTCCAAGTCTTTTATCAATTCAACAAGAGAGGAATCCTCAATGGAGCGGACACCGTGGCCTAAACGTGTTGGGTGCAATAAGGATATCGCGTCATGGATTTTTTCAGGACCGTCCCACTCTCCTGCATGAACGGTAATTGGAAATTCAGCTTCCTTCAGCATGTCGAATGTCTTAGTAAAAAGTTTGGGTGGAAAATGTAATTCATCGCCCGCGAGACCAAAACCGACTAAGTCCGGATGGGGATTTTCTAAAACCTCTTTTGCAGTCGCATGCACTGATTCAGGGCCCAAATGGCGAATGCCATTCATAATGTATTTTGAAACAATGCCATAATCTTTTTCCGCTTGTTTTGCCCCCTCTGCCACTCCCTCTAAAAAAGAATGGTATGTCATACCTTTTTGTTTCGCGTGTGTTGATGAAACCATCGCTTCCACATACAGAACATTTGTTAAAGCGCATTCTTTCAGATAGGCGTAAGTTAGTTCCCTGTAATCTTCCGGTGTATGAATGACAGATGTAATGATGTCATATTTCTTGATAAAATCATAAAAATCATCCCAAGAATATGCATATTCGCCTTCAAATAAATCCTCTGTGATTTCTACATTATTACGATCTGCAAATTTACGACACAATTCTGGAGAAATTGTTGCCTCCAAATGAACATGAATTTCTGCTTTAGGAATTTGTTTTATTGAGTTCATGCATTTTTTTTTATATTGTATTCTAAATGGCACATTTTTCTAATTTATCCAGAAGAAAGTTTGTGTGGGGAATGACGTGCACCTGCGGCACGTTGTTTTTGCCTTCTTGTGCTGACGTGGCAATGTCGGATCGCAAACAATTTAATATTCTGAGCGATGATTTTTTATATTCAAAAACTTTTCCCGCCTATGAAAATTTTAAGTCACAAACTAAATTAATAACTGGCACATCAGAATATGATAATATTGTAAAAATTGGATACGATATTCGTGATGCCATAAATGTTTATTACGCAAATCAAGGAGTTGAAGATCCAACAAAAAATTTTCAGTGGGAATTCGTTTTAGTGGATGATGATCAGACCAAAAATGCATGGTGTATGCCGGGAGGAAAAATTGCTTTTTACTCAGGAATATTACCCATAGCAAAAAATGATGATGGCATTGCCTCCATTATGGGTCATGAAATAGCTCATGCAGTAGCTAGACATTCTGCTGAACGCGCAAGTCGTTCCATACTCATGGATGCTGGCACTTATGCACTTCAACGTTTTGTCTTGGGAACAAGTTTGACTGGCTATTCAAGAGACTTGTACAATCAGCTGAGACAATTGGGACTGGAACTGCCTTTCAGTCGCAGTCAGGAATCTGAAGCTGATTATTTGGGCTTAATCTTTATGAGTCTGGCTGGTTATGACACAGAGGAATCTTACAAGGTGTGGGAGCGTATGAAGGAGGATATGGGTGGCAAAAGTCCGGCGGAATTTTGGAGCACTCATCCTTCACCTGACAATAGAATTCAAAAGTTAAAAGGATGGGTGCCGGAGGTAAATTCAAAATACCCCCCGGTGAAAACTTAACACTAAATTTAAAACGATTCTAAAATTCTTTTTTTATAAAAATCAATTCAGGTATGTTAAATCATAATGAAAATTAATTGATGTTCTTTGTTCTTATTTTCAATATAACTGAGTTACATAAATGCTAGCGGTTAAAATAAAAAATTTGGACTATTCAATAAATAATTATCCCGTATTGAAAGATGTCACTATTGATCTTGAAAAAGATAACATTGCTTGTGTTTTAGGTCCTTCTGGATGCGGAAAAACAACGTTGTTAAAATTAATCGCCGGATTGGAAAACATACAAAAAGGGGAAATATTTATTAATGAAAGACTGGTAAGTTCTTCTTCAAAGCACGTTAAAACGGAAAAAAGAAACATTGGTTTTTTATTTCAAGAATTTGCTTTATTCCCGCACTTAAACGTTCAGGAAAATTTAAAATTTGCCATAAAAAACAAAGCAAAAGCAAAAGAAGATATTAATGAAATCATTGAGTTAATTAAATTACCTCACGCGTTAAAGAAATTTCCTCATGAATTAAGCGGCGGTGAACAGCAGCGTGTTGCTCTTGCAAGGGCCATCGTCTCAAGACCTGATCTATTATTGCTGGACGAGCCTTTTTCCAATCTGGATTTGAGTTTAAAGGAAGAGATAAGAGATGACACCTTGCATTTGCTAGAAAAATTTACCACTTCAGTCATAGTCGTCACGCACGATCCGTTTGAAGCTATGTTTATTTCAAATAAGATATATATTATGGAAAAGAACGGCACGATCATTCAATCTGGTCCTCCAAATGAATTATATAATAATCCTGTCTCTCCCTACGTCGTTGAATTTTTCGGAGAAACGAATAGGTTCTCCGGCGTGGTAAAAAATTCTCAAATCAAGACCGCTCTTGGAAACATTCCTGTAAGAAACATTCCTGAATCAGAGGAAGTCATTGTTCACATTCGTCCTCAAGGCATACATTTAATTAAAGAAAAAACTCCGGTAAACGGAATTAAGGGGACCGTGATGGCTTCAAAACTGATGGGTTCATACAGCTTTGTCCACCTTTCTGTTTTAAATGAAAACAACGATGTCGTTCATATACACAGTCACATGCATCCTAATTTTCAGCCAAAACCATCCTCAGCAGTGGGAATAGAAATAGATTCAGATCAAATATATATTTTTCCAAACAAATAATTATTAATTATGAACCCCTGAGGTAAGCAAATCGGATTTAATTATGCTTTCTTTCCTCTTGGAGATCTTTTTTATCGCTGAATTTAACAAAATGACCGGCCCCACGCCCGTTAATACAATTATGATAGCTGCCAAAGAAGATTCCTCGAGCATTTCATCAGAGGCATATTGATATACATATGTCGCAAGCGTCTCAAAGTTAAAAGGACGCAGAAGCAATGTCATAGGAAGTTCTTTTAGAATATCGACAAATACCAAAATTCCACCCACCAATATGTTTGTGTATATAAGGGGAATGATTATCTTTTTAATAATCTTAAAAAAATTAAATCCCATCGTGCGGCCAGCATCAATCAAGCTTGGGTGTATTTTGGTGATGCCGGATCGGATTGCCCCATTGCCAACAGCCAGAAAACGAAGAGTGTAAGCGAACAACAATATGATCAACCCTCCCGCAAAATAGCTGATGTGAAAATATATTAAGTCGTTCAACCAACCAACAAAAACCACCACTCCAACCGCCAATATTGTTCCAGGAAAAGCATATCCGCATGAAGATAAAAAAGTTAATGCTTTTTGAAAGTTATTGGATTTGTAGGCGCTGACTATGATCATGACAACAGAAACCAACATAACAAGAGTTGACGCGGTAACAGCAAGGAACAGGCTGGTAAGAGTCGTTGTAAAAATTGCCATAAAATCTATGACGGCAAATCCTTTTATAATAAAACTTAAAAGTACGCTGACAGGAATAACAAAACCAAATACAAGCGGTAGCGCGCATATAATTATGCAAGCCAAGGCAACCGATCCTCTCGTTGGAAGCGGATTCACAACATTTTGACCACTGCTTCTTTCATGAAAGCGTTGGCGTTTCCTTGCCATGGATTCTAACGTTAGCAAAACAACTACGAAGATAAATAGGACGCAGGATATCTGGGCGGCGCCGGACAGGCTGTTCATCCCCAGCCAAACATTAAACACTCCCAAGGTCAAGGTGTCCAAGGCAAAATAATCCACTGTTCCAAAATCTGAAATTGTTTCCATTAAAACTAAGGCCAGTCCCGCGACAATGCTTGGGCGAGCCAGCGGGATGGCCACGTGTAAGAAAACGTTTTTTCCGTGCACGGAACCTGCCTGATAATAAGATAAAGGCGTCGCGATAAATGAGGCGCGGGCCATTAAGAATATATAAGGATATAAAACAGAAGCCATAACAAATACGGCTCCCCCCATTGAACGTATGTTGGGAAACCAATAATCTTTTGAATTTTCCCATCCGAACAAGTCTCTCAGAACACCCTGAACGGGTCCTGCGTATTCAAAGAAATCAGTGTAGGTGTACGCGATGATGTACGCGGGGACCGCGGCTGGCAGGAGCAGGGCCCACTCAAAAATTGACTTCAAGGGAAAGTCATACCGTGTCACCGTCCATGCGGTTGATATGCCGAAAATCAGACTAAGAGTGCCGACGCCCAGCATGAGGGCGAGGGTGTTGTTTATGTATCTTGGAAGAACGGTTGAAAACAAATGGGGCCACAAGGAAGTGTCGCCAAGCAGGGCTGAATAAAATATGGCCAGCACTGGCAGTATAATTGTTAAAGCAATTATGCTGACAGTAACTGACCAAACATTCCAATTAGACAAAACTATTAATGTATAGTTTACCAGCCCACACGATCAATAATTTTTTGCGCGACTGGAGCCAGTTCGGCTAATTTTTCAACCGGCAGTTCATCCTCTATGAACGTTCCCCATGATTTAAGTTCTGCGCTCAACTTCGTCGATGGATTCACCGGGTATTCATAATTTTTTGATGAATAGAGGTCTTGCGCTTCTGGTTGAGTTAAGAATTCAAGCAGGGCAATGGCGTTTTCCTTATTCTTGGAATATTTAACCACCCCGCCTCCTGCCACGTTTATGTGATTGCCCCGGTCAGATTGGTTGGTGAACACAAGATCAATGGCGTCAGCCCATTCTTTCTGCTCAGGGTTTTTTTCATTGAATTTCATTTTGCCATAATAATAAGTATTCATGAGAGCGACATCACAGACCCCTTCAAAAACAGCCTTGGCTTGCGCTCTGTCATTCCCTTCCGGTTTTCTAGCCAGGTTGGCCACCAGCCCCCTCGTCCATTCTTCCGCTTTCGCTTCGCCGTGCGCTGCTATGATTGATGCAAGCAAGGACCTGTTATAATCATGACTTCCCTTACGGGTGCAAATCCTGCCCTTCCATTCTGGATCGGATAAATCCTCGATTTTTTTGATCGCCCCCGGTTCCACCCTGTCTTTTGATGCGACAACTATTCTCGCCCTTTTGGAAAAAGCGAACCACCGCTTTTCACTGTCCCTTAAATGCGAGGGGATGTTTTTTTGTAAAACGGAGGATTCAACCGGAGTCAAAACATCTTCTTCAACAAACTGGTTCAACCTGGCTATGTCCACCGTTAGCACCACATCGGCGGGCGTATTGGACCCTTCCGACAGCAGTCTTTCCAACAACCCTTTTTTGGCATGAAGAACATTGACTTTAATGCCTGTTGAATTTGTAAATTTTTCAAAAAACGGGTCAATTAAGATTGGTTGCCTGTAAGAATAAACATTCACCTCTCCTGCGGAATATGCGGAAAACGAAATGATGGTATGAATAATGAATGTGAAAATAAAAAAGATTCTTTTCATGGTCTTTGACCTCTTTCCTTTGAAGAATTGTTTATTGAAAATTAATGCTCTTTAATGACATTAAATCGCCAATTTACAATCAAATTTAACAATATTTAGAATCAATTCTAAATATCAAATAAAGGAGATAAATATCTATTATGAATAATAAAACCAATTAATACTATCCGGGCAAATCAGCATAAATTTAGGCAATTTTAGAATAAGTTTAAATATAAAACAGCGTCAATATTAATTAATTTTACCCAATTCTTTTTGTCTTTTGATCACAAACAAGCCACTTAAGGATATAATAATGGCTCCAACAATCATATTCATGCTTGGTACCTCATTAAAGAACACATATCCAAGCACAATTCCAAAAACTATTACTGAATAACGAACTGATGAAGTCAGAGATATTGGCGCGGAGAGAATAGTCAGTACAGAGAATAAATAGGCGAGTGTCAAGGCAATGCTGGAAAATGAAATATAAAATATAATGTTGTAGTCTATGTGGAAGGGAAAAAATATTGATGTCATTCCAAAGGCAATTGTCACAAGCAGGGAAGTAATAAATATAATTTCTAAACTATTAGATGAATCTTTGTATCCTTTCGTTACAACATCCCTTAGTGTCAGAAAAATTGCAGTCATGATCGGCAAAATAAAAAAATAACCAAATTTTAAATTTCCAGGATTGATGACGATCAAAACACCAATAAATCCTAATATAACTGCGGTCCATCTTCTCATTCCAACTTGTTCTTTTAAAAAAATTGCCCCTGTTGCTGTAATAATCAATGGAGCCGTATTAAGAAGCGAGTAAACATCAGCCATTGGCATTAAAATCAAACTTGATAAAAAACAAAAAGCAGCCATGACTTCAAACGCCCCTCTCATGTAGGATCGCTTGTCATTGAATAATTTTTTTAAATTTATCTTTCCAAAAAAAAAGATTGATATCAATATTAACAAACTGGTAAAAATACCTCGCACAAAAATGATGTTAAACAATGAAAGATCGCTTCCTGTTTGTTTCACCGCATATTTGATAAAAGTGTCACTGATAGAAAAAGATAATGAAGCCAAAAGCATAAAAACAATACCTTTTAAATGATTAGTTTTATAATTATTTTCCATCATACTTCTTAAATCTCATTATATCGTTAACTTACATTGGATTATTCTACTGCCAACCCACGGGGAATGCTGAAGTTAAAAGCGGGAAAATTATTCCCGCTATTTATTTATAAATTTTGTAATTAATTTTTTATTCAGTTTTTCTGCTTGAATAAAAAAACAAAGCAGCAAAAATTAAACTTACTACTAGATTGAAAATAGCAGCAGGTCCTGAAAATAAGCCGGTCATCATCTGATAAAGAGCAAGTAAAGCAAACAAAATCCAGATAATTCCAAATAATTGACCATATAAATTGATCGCTTCACCCGCGATATCAGAAGTTCTCCAAGATATAAGACCGAGCCCTATAAAAGATACTCCTAACCCTTGGGCAGCAGCGTAAGCAGCGGGTCCTGCCGTATATCCTGCCATATTAAACCACATATCAGGGACAACAAAAGCTGATAAACCGTTTAAAGCAACCCATACCGCGTTGATACGGCATAGTAATTGTAAATTCATAAATCCTCCTCTAGATAAATAATGATACTGTACCACCAACAACGAGGGATGTTGAGGGTTTGTTACAAGAAGTTTTCAACAAAATAATAAAATTCTTACTTCAATAATTTTAATTTTGCTATTTCTCTAATGTGCGAAGGTCTTATCTCGCAACAACCGCCTAGAATGGCTGCACCGTTTTCCATAAATTTCTTTGCATACTCATAAAATTTAGTTTCATTCAAGTCAGTATTTATCCCTAAAATGTTTGCTGGATTGCCCGCGTTGCCTTCCTTTGTTAAACTAGAACCGGTTGACGGATCAAAATCATAAAAATCTTTAGAAGTTACGTTATAATTTTCCGGTATTTTATTAAATGCGTTTAATTTGAATCCATATGGTATTTCCAGTTGCTGTATGTCTTTGGCCGCCGTTTCATAAGCTTCAGGAGAAACGCAAGCCATGATAACGCCGAGCCAGTTTTTATTTTTATGACTATTAACTATGTCTTGAATTTTCTCTTTGGAGGGAAGCGTCCCGTTATCATTCAGATGTATACCGACCAGGACAGGTAGATCAAATGATTCAATGGCTCTAAGAGCGATTTCACATTCTAATCCGCTGCTCATCACATCAAGATAAAAAAAATCAATTCCGTTATTAAGAAGTCTGGCTTGATCGTAAAAATTTTTTTCTATCAAACCGAGGTCCTTTCCTAAATCAGATCTATACGTCTGTTTTTGATTGGGTAAGCCTCCGGCAATTAAAATATTCTTTTTTGATATGTCTCTTGCTTTTTGGGCCAGTTCAACAGCTTTGATATTTATTTTTTCAAAATATCTTTCACTGTCATTTTGCATCAATCTTAATCTTCGCGCTGTAAATGTCGCGGTAACTATAACTTCGGCTCCCGCATTGATGAAATCTAAATGGGCATCAACAACCATTTGGTGACAATCTTCATCGATTAAAGCATAGGCGGACCACAGGGTTCCCTTTGGTTTCAACCCTCTGTGAAGCAGCTCTTGACCCATGCCTCCATCTAAAATCCTTGTTTTATTAAAAAAATCTCTGTCCATATTTTTAGCGATCGAAGGCCTCTTTACATTCTTCAGAAAAGCGTTGCTCAAGCGCCATTGACAGTTCTTTCAGAGGGTTATTGCTGTAATCAATGCGAAGTGTCATAATCCTCCTGTTTGGTTTAAAATATTCCATCGCGGCAGACATGCAACCGCGTTTATCCCCGCCGGCCTCCTCTCCAGCAATTAATGTTAACAAGAGTCGTTTGGGGAAAAAAACATTCGCATTGTTTAAAAATGTTTTTTTCATAGAAGAGATCACTGAAGCAGAGGCTAGCATGTTGCCCGCGATAGCAAAATTATCTTCCATGCAAGAATCAGAAATATCAATTATTTTTTGACCGGAAAAAATATGGCTTTGTCCTTTTGCATTAACTACAATGATCTGACGGTGTTCTTTTTTTTCATCGTTTTTCAGGACATGGTCAAAGGCAGTTTCGTTTGAGAAACCTTTTTTCATTAAATCCAGAATATTTTCCCTATAAGAAGGATTCACCATTGCTTGTACGCAAACAGCACCGACATTAGGGAGGATGCATGGCGCTAAATCGCCAACCGCAACCAAACCAGTAGAGGTCGCAACGCACAATTCTTTGGTTCCAGGATTAGATGCAACAATTGAAAAAGTCATAAAGAGGTTTTTTACTTATTCTACCACCAACCACGAGGAATGTTGAGGGGTTAATGATTCTTCAAATCTTTTTCAACATCATCATGATCGCCGACCACAATATGATGCTTGCTTTTCACAACATATTTTTCAAGAAAAGGAATAAATATAAGAGGAGTTAAGCCTCCTAAAACAATGCCCAGGGTTGCGGACCGTATGCTGGGATCAAGAAGGGATGCTACAAGATCAGCGATGACGTGGGCAAAAATGGCGCCCAGAATGCCCGCCACGAAACCATTGGACATTATTTTTAAAAATCGATTGATGCTCCAGCCAGAATAATAACCAACAATTATTAATCCGGCATGGACAACGCCGAATATGTATCCGCGCAACAACGGTATGTTTTCAAGCAGGGGTATTCCTTCTAGTAAATGTTCCATAATTAATTCCGGTTAAAAAAGTAAACTCATTCCATAAAGGGCGCAACCTAATCCAGTCAAGCGTAATAACATTGAAGATGTGGTTGATTTAATAAAATAATGCCCGATGCCTACGCCAAAAAGATGGAGGGTTGCCGTGCCAGCCGCAAAACCTGATGCAAATAATACGGGGTTGGCGGCCCAAGGCATCTCCAGGCCATGAGCAGCGCCGTGACATAAGCCAAAAAAACCGACAAAAATGATAGTGATGCCAGCAGATAATTTTTTTTCAATCGCAATGGCAAGACCTAGGAGAATCACTGACAGCACGATGCCGAATTCAATGATCGTATAAATGTAATCCGCAAGGTAGTTCAGCGATGCTGCTTCGCTTAAGGAAATAACTTGATTATCAAGCCCCTTATTAACTTCCGCTGCGATGCCCAGTACGCCCCCGATGATCATCACTCCAACAAACGTTGAAGGTATGGTCCAAATGGCCCTGCCGCCAATCTGAGCGCTTACTATTCCAACGCTTACCATGGCAAGAAAATGATCCATCCCTAACACGGGATGGGAAAGACCGTCATAAAAACCTATCATACCAGTAAAGGTGTGGGCGTTCACAGATGTTGCAAACAGCGTTAACAAAAATAAAATAAGAAAAAAATTATTTTTCAAAATATCAATCTTTCCTTTTAAAAGATATTTTTTTAACAATAAGATAAATGATAAAAAATAAAACCAGGAGGGCTATGTGAGGGATGTAGGCCCTGACATCAAATTTTTGCCAATGCACAATATCCATGTATGGTCCGATGTAAAAAAGTATGGGGGTCCATATAAGAACTTGTTCCCATATGTTGGCACCAAAAAATTCCGCCTCTCCAACGGCTAAAGAATAGTGACCGGTGTTGTCATCGTTATAAACTTTAATAAGGTATGTCCCGGCATCCATAGGAAAACTTGTTTTAAACTCTTTACCGGTATCAGTGCCTATTTCAGGCCCCTTCCAGTACCAATCCCTGGCATAGGGTTCATACCAGGCCGTCCAATTAAAATTGGATTCATCCGCTTGAAAAATTATTTTATTATTTTCATCCAACACGTCAATTGATAATGCGACATAGGTGTCACTGGTCTTCGGACTTAGAATACTGGTATAAAATAAAAATTCTTTATCGCTGTTTACCTGATAATAATGGGGCTCGCCCGTGAGCTTGCTGTAGTAAGCTTTGGATATTTCAGGATCAATAACCAGATACGGATTGTTTTTTGAGGGTGAATGATTGATCAGCTTGGGTTGATGTGCGTAAACATTAAAGCTTGCAAAGACAAGCAAGGTTAAAAAAAATCTAAACACAAAAAGGTTATAAAAAATTAATTTAGTTTTTCAATGATGTTTTAAATATATAAGAAAGGGGGCCTTAGCCCCCTATCCTTAATTAATGTCTATGAGACGTGGCTTCTTCTCTTCTGGAACAATGCGCTCAAGATCGATGTTAAGCAGTCCATTTTTGAGATCAGCATTTTTCACTTTAATGTCTTCTGAGATTGTAAAAGAGCGTTCAAATTGTCTTGTTGATATACCTTTATGAATCACTCCATTGCTCTCATCATTAACAACTTTTTCATTTATTTTGTTGCGAACAGTAAGCGTATTATCTTTCAATTCAATCTCAATGTCGTCCTTGCTATATCCTGCAAGTGCGACTTCAATCTTATAATCATTGTCATTTAACTTACAGATATTGTAAGGGGGATAATTTGAATTATAACGCTCTGTAGAATCCAACACGCGATCAAACTCTTCAAAAATTGAGTCAAATCCAACTGAAAAAGGTTTCAGAGAATTCCAAACGGATAGGTTTTTAGTCATAAAAACTCCTTGTAAAGCAAGTTATTTTATCAGTACCCACAATGGCATACTGATAATAATAATATGGGGTCGGTATTTAGGGTTTCAAGTTTCTTGATTATTTTTTTCGAATAAAGGAAAGGCCGTCTGATATGGGAAGCAAAGAGAAGTCGACACGTTCATCTTTTTGAATTTTTTCATTAAGAGATCTGATTGTTTCTGTTTGCGCGTCTTTGTTGGATAAATCCGCAACATCACCTCCCTGGAACATATTGTCAATGAACATGATTCCATTTGATGGAAGCAACTGAAGTGATAATTCATAGTAATGGGGATAATTATTCTTATCCGCGTCAATAAAAATCAAATCAAAAAAAAATTGCCTGTCAATGTAGCTCTGCATTACCTCAACGCCCTGGCCGATAACAGATTCAATTTTATGTTGAACGTTTGCCTGTTTCCAAAATTTATTTGCTAAAGGTAAAAATTCATCAGAGTTATCAATGGTAATAATTTTTCCGTCATCAGATAAGCCTCTGGCCATACATAACGTGCTTAATCCCGTGAACCTTCCTACTTCAAGGCATTTCTTTGCTTTAGATATTGTCACGATCATTTGTAAAAATTGGCCTTGCTCTGGAGCAATTTGCATTTGCGCTACATTGCCTAAGGCTTTTGTTTCTTTTACCAGTTCATCAATGATGGGATCACGCCGATAACCAAAAGTTTCCAGATAACTGACTAACTGTTTGTTGATTTCAATTTGAGTGCTCATTATTAATTAATTGTTTGATAAATCGTATCTAAATTATTTCGCTTTGTGTCAGAAATGACAAAACATTTTTCAATTTCATTTTTCACTCTATCAAAATCACTTTGCGATGAGGCGTGCACTCTTAATAAAGGTGTTGATGTGTCCACATTATCTCCAACACTCACCACGTTTTCATAACCCACCGCGTAATTAATCTCATCATCAACTTGCTTTCTTCCTCCTCCAAGTTCAATCAATGTCAACCCTAACTTTCTTGTTTCAATAGAATGAATTGATCCTGTTTCATTAGCTTTAATTTCACCGACATATGAAGAAGATTGTAACAACGAATCATGTTTTTCTAAAAAATCCGCGGGACCCCCAAGCGCATGAACCATCTTGTTGAACTTTTCCGCCGCCATTCCGTTACTAAGCACCTGATTTATTTTTTCATATGATTCTTGTTTTTCAGTTTTTTTAGCCATCATTAAAACAGACGCTATTAATTCATTCGTGATTTTCTCCAGTCTTTTATTTTTTCTTTTGTTGGTTAGATATTCAGCGCATTCTTTTATTTCAAGAGTGTGTCCTGCATTCCACCCAAGTACCTGATTCATATCAGTAAGAATTGCCTGGCATTGCAGTCCGGCCCCCTTGGCAACGCTTACTAAAGATCTTGCGAGGTTTAATGCGACATCCTTGGTGTTGTTGAACGACCCGTTGCCAACTTTGACATCTAAAACCAGATTTTTTAAACCGGATGCAATTTTTTTTGACAGAATCGATGATGTGATAAGGGGAATTGATTCCACCGCGCCTACCGCGTCCCTGATTGAATATAGTTTTTTATCCGCTGGAACCAAATTTGATGTTTGACCTATAATGGCGCAACCTACATCTTTTACCACTTTTCTAAAAACATCAATGGAGGGCTGAGTATTATACCCGGGTATCGTGTCAAATTTATCAAGAGTCCCGCCTGTATGTCCAAGCCCACGTCCTGATATCATTGGAACATACACGCCGCAGGCTGCAAGTATAGGCGCCAGTATCAAACTGACTTTATCCCCGACTCCTCCTGTAGAATGTTTATCACATACCAAGTCACTTTCAACTATGTCTTGCCAATCTAATTTATCACCTGAGTTGGTCATAGCGTTGGTTAACCATATTGTTTCTTCCTTTGTCATGTCGTTAATTAGAATGGCCATGCTCATTGATGCAATTTGTGAATCAGAAAATGAGCCGTTTGTCAGACCTAAGACAAATGACTTGATTTCGCCTTCCGTTAGAGTTTTATTATCTCTTTTTTTTCTAATTATTTCTTGAGGTATCATCAAATTTCACATCACGTACAAAATTTTTTATCAGATTAATCAATTTTTCTTCCGCTAAAGCTGCATTTTCTAATGTTTCTTGATGACTCAGTTTTGTTTTATTCATTCCAGCAGCAAGATTGGTTATCACGCTTATAGCCACAACGGGCAGGGAGCAATGATTGGCAACAAGGACTTCCGGCACGGTTGACATGCCGACCGCGCTCGCTCCAGCAATTTTTGAGGCTTTAATCTCTGCAGGAGTCTCAAAGTTGGGACCCGAATACATACAATACACCCCTTCGAAAAGTTTCAGATCATTTTTTTCAGCAATTTCTTTAAGTTGGTCCCGGTAAAACTTATGATAGGCGTCACTCATGTCAGGAAAGCGGGGTCCGTAACGTTCATCATTTTTACCTATTAATGGATTGTGCCCACTCCAGTTTATATGATCGTTTATGATCATTAAACTTCCCGCGGTCATATCCTGTATCAAGCTGCCTGCGGCATTTGTGACTATCAATAATTTACAGCCAATATCTTTCAAGACTCTAATGGGATTGGCTAATGTTTTAGGGTCATGTCCTTCATATATGTGTGATCGGCCGTACAGACAGACAGTTTTTCTATTATGCACTGAACCTAGGACCATTTTTCCCGCGTGACCTTGAACAGTTGGTTGAGGAAAATCAGGTAATTTTTCATAGCTCATTGAATGCAGAACGTCTTTTTTTTCAAAAAAATTTGTAAGACCGCTCCCTAAAATAATGGCAACATCCGGGTTAATATTATTTGTTGTCGTTAAAAAAATTTTTGAAGATTCAAGCATTATAAGTTTTCAGGCCCGAATGAATCCGGCAACAGTTCGCCAAGAGTTGATGTTTTAATGTGACCTTCAATATTGCACATATGAATCGGAACATCTAATTTTGCAAATTCGCGGAGTCTTTGCCTGCATCCGCCGCAAGGTGAGCACAGTTTGCTTCCTGAACCTATAACAACGACTTCAACAATATTTTTGTATCCCTGGCTTATTAAATTACCAATCGCAGATGCCTCGGCACACTGTGACTGGGGATAGGCTGCATTCTCCACATTGCATCCTGCAACGATCGAGTTATCTTCCGTTAAAAAGGCGGCGCCAACTTTAAATTGTGAATAAGGGACATGCGCTTTCTCACGAACCTTTTTGGCCTCTTCAAACAATTTGTCAAAATTATCGGAAATCATTTTTCACACACCATATCTTAAGTGATTTTTTTTAATCGAATCATTAATATCAACATTGAAAAACTCATCAAGGAAAACACGCAGGCATTAAACATAATCACACTTATGCTTGTTTCTCCGGGTTCGTCAGTAATAACATAACGCCAAAAATTCAAAGAAATGATTATTTGCATCAGAAAAACGGTTGTTAACAAAGGTAGCTGGTTATTTGCCCCCCTGAAAACAACAATGCTTAATCCTGCGGCAAGGCAAAAAAATATGATGCCGATAATTTCTGACAAACCAGCGACGGCATGGTTAAAAAAACCAATGTTACTTGATACAAATTCATCCGTGAATGCCAAAAGTTGCATAGAATAATATAAAAGACAAAAAATATTAAAGACTAATAAGGTCAAATTTATTTTACCCTTAATTTTCAGCATAGAATGTATTATATATACTCAAAGAATTTATTATATATACTTAAAGATCCATGAGCACATTTAATGAAAGAGAAAAAGGCTTTGAAGCAAAGTATCAGCATGATCAGGAATCTCAATTTAAAATCCGGTCTATTCGAAACAAACTCGTTGGCGAATGGGCGGCGTCATTGATGAACCCGGAGAATGAAGAAAGTTATGTAAAAGAAGTCAGGCTGTCTGACTTAGAAAAACCTGGCGATGATGATGTGATTGATAAATTGCTTGGCGATTTTGAATCGAAAAATCTTGGGATAAAAAGAGAGGAAATAATAAAAAAAATTGATGAATGTGCAAGACTTGCTGTAGAAAAATTCAATAAAACAGAATAAACGAATAACAAAAAAAAATATGTCTAATCATCTCAATGTTGATCTAAAGGTGTGCGGCATTACTACATCCGCATCAATTACGACTGCTGCTGCTAATAATATAAAATCATTAGGTTTCGCCAGTGATAATTTGTTGGGTCCCAATACGTGCGATGATGGACTGATAAAGAATTTAATTGAAGAATGTGATTATTATAAAATTGAATCAGTTTTGCTTTCTCGCCATCAATCAACGTTGGAATTGGTCAAACAAATTGATTATACAAAACCTAAGATCATAGCTTGTTCATATTTTTTTGATAAATCAGAATTATCGTTACTAAAAAAAATTTTTAAAAAATTGAAAATCGGCATTTCTTCCAACCCAAAAAGATTTGATAAAAATTATTTTCAATCCATCGCATCTTTGACAAATATTTTTTATTACGATTTAAATGTTTATGGAAATGATGATATAAAAACGTTCTCAATTTACGATTGCTTGGATCAGATTAATTTTCTTAGAAAACTAAAAAAACCGATTTATATTGGGGGGGGCATCAATCATAAAAACGCAAAAGTAGTAATTAATAACGCACGACCCCACGGATTGGACGTTTCACGCAGTTTAAAGGATGACAGGAATGATTTGTGTGAAAAAAAACTCAATAAATTAATACAGAGTCTTTCTGTCGGTTGACTTTTTTAAATATATATCTTTCTTCTAAATTATTGATCAGTTCCTTAATCGTTTTCTTCATTGAAGGATGTGTAAAAAAAGGATTCATATCATAAATTGGAAATAACACAAAATCACGCAAATGGGCCCGAGGATGGGGTATTGATACGAATTTATTCTTAATTATCATTTTATTGAAAAAAATAATATCCAGGTCAATACGACGTGGTCCATTTGTAAATAATTTATTTTTGTGAATTTTCTTTTCAATAATTTTCAACTCTTCCATTAATTTCACAGCGCCTAATGTTGTTGTCAGTTCGATTGCCGTATTATAAAAAAAATTTTGATCTTTAAAGCCGTAAGGATTGGACAAGTACACAGAACCAAAATTAGTAATATGACCTATTTTATTTATTTGAATGAAGGATTGATTAAAATTATTTTTCCAATTGCCAACATTGGCACCCAGAGAGATAAATGCTTTATTTAGTGACACTTACTGAAAGACACCCGTATTTTTTCGCGGTTTCTGGTTTTTCAACTTCCAAAGAAATGTTTTGAATTCTAAATTTTTTCTTTAACGCTTTGGAACTTTCAATGATTAATTTTTCCAATGTTTTGTATCTTGAAGATTCAATGTATTTTTTTATGAAATGTTTTACTTCGGAATAACTTTTTAAATTACCAATGCTGTCCGCATTTTTGTTCTTATGAACTTTGTAGGAAAACTTAAGCGTTACAAGTAATAGTTGCGATTTTGTGTTCTCGGTAGCATAAACTCCTATCTTGGTACGAACTTTTAACTTGCTAATTTTTACCGTAAACATGAAATTCTTTTATAGACCTCAATTGCCTGTCTCGTTTCAAAAACATCATGGACCCTAAAAACGCCCACTCCTTGATCGAGACAATAAAGTACAGAAGCTATAGACCCTCCGAGTCTTTTTTCAATGGGAGAATCATCCATTCCGCTTATCCAGCTTTTTCTTGATGCTCCAAGCAATAAACCACATTTTTGTAATTTTAATTTTCTTATATTTTTAAAAATTAATAAATTTTGCTTTAAATTTTTTCCAAATCCGATTCCTGGATCAAACCATATTTTATTTTGTGGAATTCTGACTTTGTCAATTTGTTTGAGTTTTTGCTTAAAAAACTTTTTTATATCTTCAACGACATCTTTATATTCTGTAGTTTTTTGTTGCATAATTTTTGGTGGGGCTGGTGTATGCATTAAAACAAGCCCGTTCTTATATTTTTTTGAAAGATCAAACAAATCAGTGCTTCCGCCAAAAATATCATTGATTATATGGACGCCTTGGCTGAGTGCAAATTCCTGAGTCTCGGTTTTATTGGTATCAACGGATATAAGAAATTTATTTTTTGGTAAAACTTTTAGTATGGGATCTAGTCTTTTGATCTCCTCTTTGTAAGAAATCGGATCGCTCCCCGGTCTTGTGCTCTCAGCCCCAATATCAATGATACTTGCGCCATTTTTCAGCATATGTTTTATGTTTTTTAAGGCATCTTTTTTTTTATAATTAAGTCCACCATCACTGAAGGAATCTTTAGTAATATTGCAAATGCCCATAATGGCGGGATATTTGATAGTGAGTTGTGATCGATTAAGTTTCAATTTACTGTGTTATATACGAGTTATATAAATCATGTAATTCTTTAAAAATAACACTTGATTTACTATTCCATTTTACTTGTGGAATACTTTGAATTTTTGCTATCCCCTTGCCTGATCCCGTAAGTAGAATTTCATCAAAAAAATTTAAATCCTTTACATTGATATTTTTTTTAACAATTTTTCTTTTGGTGTAGCGTGCTATGAATTGAAGAGTGGTGCCAAAATAATATTTAGTTTTAGGTAAGTATAACTTTTTATTTTTTACACAAATAATATTAGTCGTGCATCCCTCTAAAATATTTTTTTTATTCATTAATATTACCTCGCAATATTCAGAATTAATTTTTTTTAAATATCCAAATATCTTCTTATAGTACAAATTTTTTATTGATGGATTTGGTCGTTGATAATTAACTAGAATTCCCTTTAAAGGCGCAGCACATTTCAAACGCTTACGAAGGGTAATTGAAATTTTCTTACTATTAACAGCCATTCGAAGAAGATGGTCGTATTTGACATTAGTTTTTATTTTATTTCTTAATAGGTTTTCAAGTGTTGATGATTTTAAAATAAAATCGATATTTATTTTTTTAATTGATCCATTTAAATTATTTAAATGATCCTTCAAAAAAAGAAACTTAGGCGGTGAACCAATCAGTCTAATGGTTGTAAAGGCGCCCTTGGTGTTCCACAAACTTTCATAAGGAATTTTATCAAAAGTTTTATGCAGATATGATTTTTTGAATAAAATGTTTGCCATTTTTTGTTAAAAAAGATTCCGGATGAAATTGAAAACCAAATACTTTATTTTTGTGATCCTCAATAGCCATTGCCACATTGCTTTGCACGCAGCGCATGGTAATTTGAATGTCCTTGGAGTCATAGGGCTCGTATAATCTTAAAGAGTGGTACCTTCCGACTGAAAATATTTTATTTCTTTTAAAAATCTTGCTGTTATTTAAAACTTTAATTTTGGATTGAAAGCCATGATAAACGTTCTCTTGTTGGGTTATTTTCCCCCTTTCATTAAATAATATTTGCTGAAAACCTAAGCATATTCCTAAAATTTTTTTCTTTCCCTTCATTTGAAAGTAAATAGAGCTAGATTTTGGATAATCTCTGGGCTCTCCTGGACCGGGAGAAAAAACTACCATTGATGATCGATGTAATTTATTTTTATTTATTTCAAAATAATTAGATACATAAACTTCATCAAAATTTCCCAAAAGATGGGCCAGATTAAACGTGAATGAATCCTGATGATCAATTAAATAAATCATAATTTAAAAATATCGAGAAGTGATTTTGCTTTAATAAAATTTTCATGGTACTCTTTTTTGGCCGTGCTGCCCCAAACCACGCCGCTTGCCACGGAGATTTCACATACATCCTTGAAATTTAATATGGCGCGAATCATAATGTTAAACCGCATATCTCCATTTGATTTTATATAACCAAAGCTACCTGTGTAAATATTTCTATTATCTTTTTCGTGACGGTTAAGTAAATTCAGGGTATTGATTTTTGGGCAGCCAATTACAGAGCCCCCTGGCAACATTGCTTTAATTATGTCCATTATTTTTTTAGATCCATCTAATTTTCCAACAACTTTTGTTACGTAGTGATATAGATCCTTATATTCTTCAACATATTTTAATTTCGAAATTCTCACGCTTCCTTTTTTACAGATTCGAGAGAGGTCATTACGCTCCATATCCACAATCATATTATGTTCCTTGCTTTCCTTTTCATTGTTTTGAAAATAAATTTTTGCCTTATTTTTTGATGTGCGTGATGTTCTTTTCAATGTGCCGGCAATGGGCTTGGTTGTGATCATGTTGTTTTTCTTCTCTATTAATGTCTCTGGCGAACAACTAACGATTGAATAGTCCAAATCCCTGATTACAAATGACTCAGGTGATTTATTTATTTTCATTAAATTCCAAAAAAATCTAACAGGATCAATTCTTGAGTTGTTCCTGTATTTCTGACAAATCTTAATCTGGTATGTTTCTCCCCTTTTAATTTTTTTTATAAACTTATCAAACAGCTTGGAATATTGTCCAAGTGACAAGTTTACTTTAAATTTTTTTTGATAAACATATTTTTTTTTAGATTTCTTTAAGTTATCTAAAGATTTAAAATTTGATAAAATGCTTTGAATTCTAATATTCCTTCTGATCTTGATAACCGTTTGGGGCTTGTAAAAAATACTTTTATAAAAATTATTAGATTGCTGATTTGGAATCTTTACTCCAATTAATTCACAGCAAAGCTCATAACCAAAAAATCCAATGTATCCGTTAAAGAATTTATTATATTTTTTTCTGGAAAGGGTGGTTTTTTTTATGAAATTTTTTAAATTTGATTTCCTAATTACGACCTTATCTGAAAAGTCAGTGTAGACGTCAAACCCCTTATTCATCTTATATATGATTAAGGGCTTGTCTGATTCAAATAATCTATTTAAATACGCCTTATTATCCATAAACCAAAATAATATAGCTAGCTATGAAAGAAGAAAAGGTAAATTTACCAGGGTTTTTTTTATTTATCGTTATCATAATTTTTCTCTCCTTAAAAACGCACGCCCATGGAACGATTATAGTGTCTGGAGTTGAACATAATGAAGGATTTATAGATGTTAAAATTTACATTGATAAAAACAGTTTTTTAAATGAAGAAATGGCTGTTGAAACTGTAAGAAAGAGGGCGTCTAAGGGAGAAACGGTAATTCCATTATCAAAATTACATGAAGGCACAATCGCGGTAGTTGTCTACCATGATGAGGACGGTAACGGGGAACTAAAAACTGGATTTTTCTGGCGACCCAAAGAAGGATTTGCTTTTAGCAACGGCTACACTCCCAAGGGGAGGCCTAAATTCAAAAAAGCTGCAATCGAACTCGCACATGGCGAACCAATTAATATTGAATTAAATTATTAATAATATTCTCAATTGTTTCTAATATCCAAACACCTTTTGCATACTATAAGATAAGTAATAATTACAATGGCAACATTAAAAATTCAAAACACATTAGGAAATACCAAAGAGGAGTTTATACCAGTTGATTCCTCTCATGTGCGTATTTACGCCTGCGGGCCTACAGTTTATGATTATGCGCATATCGGCAATGCCCGGATGGCAGTGGTTAATGATTTGCTGGTTCGCTTGCTTCGCAGACTCTACTCCAAAGTTACATATGTTTCTAACATCACGGATATAGATGATAAAATTATCGAAGCGGCACAAAATGCAGAAGCGCCTTTTCAGGAATTAACTCGCAAATTTGAAAAAATTTACAATGAAGACATGTCTGCGCTCGGTGTTTTTCTTCCTGATGTGCAGCCACGCGCTACGGAATATATCGGGGACATGATTGGACTTACAAAAAAACTCATTGAAACAGAGTACGCCTATGAAAAAGATGGGCACGTATTATTTCACGTTCCATCATTTAAAAAATACGGTTGCTTATCAAAACGGGACCGAGAAGAGCAAATTTTAGGAAGTCGTGTGGAGGTTGCCCCATATAAAAAAGATCCAACGGACTTTGTCTTATGGAAGCCTAGTCCTGATCCGCTTCCAGGATGGGATTCGCCCTGGGGTTTTGGCAGGCCTGGTTGGCATTTAGAATGTTCAACCATGTCAGAAAAGACGCTTGGCCTGCCTTTTGATATACACAGCGGTGGTATGGATCTGACATTTCCCCATCATGAAAATGAAATTGCGCAATCTTGCGGGGCTCATAATAAAGCTGATGATCCACGATATTTTGCAAAATATTGGTTTCATAACGGCTTTGTAATTGTTGATGGCGAAAAAATGTCAAAATCAATTGGCAATATAAAACTTGTGCATGATTTAATTAATAATTACCACGGAGAGGTGTTGCGGTTAACGCTTTTATCCGCTCATTATAGACAACCTCTTAACTGGACCGTTAATTCCATTAATCAAAACAATGCAATGCTGGAAAGGCTTTATCGCGGAGTAAAAGAATTAAATAAAATAGAAGCTAGTTCTAAAGGGTATGACGTTCCAGATAGTATTATGGAAGCTTTGTGCGATGATTTAAACACGCCAAAAGCTCTGGCAGAATTAAATTTACTCGCAAACAGTATTTCAGATGCTAGTGCGGATGAAAAGAAAAAAATTAAGGGGAAAATATTAGCAACTGGAAAACTGATTGGGATCCTTCAAGAGGACCCTGATAAATGGCTGGGATACGGATATTCAGAAAGTTTGGATAGCAAAACTATAGAGAACTTGATAAAAAAACGTAATGAAGCTAGACGCGACAAGAATTTTGTTTTAGCAGACTCGATCCGTGATGAATTAAAAAATAAAAAAATTGAAATTGAAGATACAAAAGATGGAACCATTTGGCGAAGCATTGAATAAAAATTAGATGAATAAAGAATTGCTAATTAACCGTGAAAGTGAAGAGGAGCTTGATATTATTCGTCATGATTGCGCTCATGTGCTGGCAGAAGCCGTGCAAAGTTTATACCCGGGGACCCAGGTAACCATCGGTCCTACAATTGAAAATGGTTTTTACTATGATTTTTTTAGAGAAAAACCCTTTACCTCGGATGATTTAATTGTCATCGAAAAAAAAATGCGTGAAATAGTTAATAAAGGTGAAAACTTTAAGCGAGAAGTATGGACGCAAAAGAAGGCGATTGATTATTTCTCAAAAAAAGGAGAGACGTATAAAGTTGAATTAATTAACGATATTCCTGAAGCGGAAGAAATTACAATTTATAAACAGGGTGGCTGGCTTGATTTGTGCAGAGGCCCTCATGGCCTATCAACAAAAGATATAGGAGAAGGTTTTAAATTAACTAAAGTCGCAGGTGCGTACTGGAGAGGAGATTCAAGTAAAACAATGCTTACGCGCATCTATGGTACCGCGTGGCGGAATAAAAAAGAGCTCAAAGAATATTTGGTCCGATTAGAAGAAGCTGAAAAACGCGATCATAGAAAGCTTGGCAAAGAAATGGATCTTTTTCATTTGCAAGAAGAAGCCCCGGGCGCTGTTTTTTGGCATCCAAAAGGTTGGTATTTGTTCCAATCGCTTATTAATTATATGCGAAAACGCCAAGAAGACGCTGGATATGTTGAAACGAACACGCCTGATTTACTTGATCGATCCTTGTGGGAAAAATCAGGACATTGGGAAAAATTTGGTGAGAACATGTTTACCACAGAAGCTAAGGAAGAGCGTGTGTTTGCTATTAAACCAATGAATTGTCCTGGAGCCGTAGAGATTTATAAACAAGGTCTTAAAAGTTATCGTGATCTTCCTCTTCGTATGGCGGAATTTGGAAAAGTTCACCGTTATGAACCTTCAGGAGCGTTGCATGGATTAATGAGGGTTCGTGCATTCACTCAAGATGACGCACATATTTTTTGCACTGAAGATCAAATAACTAGTGAGAGTAAAATTGTTTGTGACTTGATCTTGAGTATCTATAAGGATTTCGGATTTGAAAACGTTAGAATTAATTATTCAGACCGTCCGATAACGCGGGTTGGCAGTGATGAAATATGGGATAAAGCTGAAAAGGCCTTAATAAATGCCATGGAAGCCACCGGACTTGAATATTCTCTTAATCCCGGCGACGGGGCTTTTTACGGTCCTAAACTAGAATTTGTATTGCGTGATGCAATAGGAAGAGATTGGCAATGCGGCACCCTGCAGGTTGATTTAAATCTTCCAGGAAGATTAAATGCTACCTACATAGGAGAAGACGGGCAAAAGAAAACGCCAGTGATGCTGCATCGCGCGCTATTTGGTTCGTTAGAGCGTTTTGCGGGTATTTTAATTGAACATTATGCCGGCCATTTGCCTTTTTGGCTGTCGCCTTTGCAGATAGTCATTGCAACAATAACTTCTGACTCAGATAATTATGCCGATGACATTTTTCAGCAATTAAGGAATAAAGGACTTCGTGTTGAAAAAGATGTTCGTAATGAGAAAATTGGCTATAAAATACGTGAGCACAGTACCGCTAAAATACCGGTAATCATGGTGATTGGAAAAAAAGAGGCAGAAAACAAAACTGTTTCAGTAAGAAGATTGGGAAGTGAAAAAACTGAAACATTCAAGATTGACGAAATCTTAAAAGTTTTATTTAGAGAATCTCTTCCGCCAAACAGCAAAGAACAATCATGACGGATGATTTTTTTGAAAAAAGAAAAAGCGTTGAACAGGTTGAAGAATCATCTGAATTCGCGCCGAGATTTGATGAAAACGGTTTAATTCCTGTCGTAACAACTGATTTTGAATCAGGTGAATTATTGATGCAGGGTTATATGAATAGCGAGGCTTTAACCCGAACAATAAAATTAGGAGAGGCGGTCTATTATTCCAGAAGTCGTAAAACTTTGTGGCACAAAGGCAAGGAAAGCGGTTTCATTCAAACAATAAAGGAAATAAGAATTGATGATGACCAGGATTGCGTGTGGTTAAGAGTGAAGGTCAGTGGGGGGGCAAGTTGCCATGTTGGTTATAGATCATGTTTTTATCGAAGTGTTCCTTTCGGAAGTTCAGTTATTAAATCTAAAGTTGTTCTGGAATTCAAAGAAAAAGAAAAGGTTTTTGATGCTAATAAAATATATGGGAATAAACTCAATCCAACAAAACTGTAAAATCCGTTAATAAAAATAGATTTACAATTTGATTGAAAGTACTAGATAGAATTAAGAAAAATTATTTAATATTCAAGAATAATTAAATGCAGCAAGACATTATAAAATTTATAGAAACAAGCGAACTTCCAAGTGAAATAGCTGATTTTAAAGTTCATGCTTTTACAGAAAAACAAACTGAAAAAGATCATTTAGCAATAACCCTAGGTGATATCAACTCAGCAGATTCCATTCTTGCAAGAATTCACTCACAATGCATTACAGGAGAATCCTTTTTCAGTTTGCGGTGTGATTGTCGTTTTCAACTTACAGAATCTCTAAAACTTATAGCCACAAAAGGTAGTGGGGTTGTTTTTTATTTACAACAGGAAGGAAGAGGAATTGGATTATCTAATAAAATTAGAGCATACAAATTACAAGATAAGGGATTAGATACTGTTGAGGCTAATCATCACTTGGGATTTAACGATGATGAAAGAAATTACGAAATAGTATCTGCAATGGCCAATCATTTAAAAATTAAAACTGTAGATTTGATGACAAATAATCCTAAAAAAATTGATGCCCTCAAAAAATCAGGCCTGAAAGTCAACAGAAGAATACCCATTAGAATAGAATCAAATACCCACAATAAAAGCTATTTAAACACAAAAGTTAAGAAGCTTGGTCATTTGATGTAATTATCGTTCCCTTGTTTTGGTTGGCAGAACACAATGGTTCACACTGGGTAAAATTGGTTCACGGTAGTTATGAGTATAATTTACAATTCATAATAAATTAATCGCATAAAGATTCAGCAAAAACACTCATTGAACTAGATATATGATTAGATATATTTGATAAATCAAATAGTGCACTCTAGAATTTTCTGATAATATTTAATCATGAAAAAACTTTTAGGGATCTTGGTTCTGGGTTTGATATTAAGTGGTAATGCTTATTCTGAAACAAAGTTTTCTGAAATTAAAAAAGCATTAAAAGAAGACAGTTATGGACTGGCCATACCTGAAAGTTTTCATGCATTAATCTCTCCTAAAGCTAAAAATCCTGTGTCTGTAAGTGATTTTGCAATTATAGGTAAAAAATCAATTAGGTTTGAGTCTAATCATGGTGAATGTGGCTTTGAATCAAATTGGAGTGATTGTGAAAATGATAGAGAAAGAACAGAACTTTATTATAAAAAAAAATCTCCAAAAAAAGAAACTTGGTATAGATTTTATATTTATTTACCAATAGATTTTAATTCAGTTGCTCCTGCAAAAATGTCTCTAATTCAATTTAGTATTGAAGATCCATTTGCAGTATTAGTTATGTTTAACCAAACTCATGCAGGATTAACATTTAATAGACACTTTGCTCTCCATGGAGATCCTAATGAAAATGCTTATATAGTATTAAAGCCTAATGAAGAGTTATTTGGTAGTTGGACTGAAATTATTTTTAATAGTAACTGGCATCCAGATCCTGTTAAAGGATTTATGAAAGTATGGATTGATGGAAAGCTAAAAGTTGATTTTAAAGGCCGTTCTTATGGAAAAGGAAAAAAATTTAGTTTAAGATATGGATTATACGCATCTTATTTAATAAATTACAGACTTACCCAAGGCAAAAAAGTTCATCCTCAGAGAATTGTTTATTTTGATGGTGTAAAGGCAGAAAAAACATGTAGCAGACTTTTGAATAAAGAGATCTGTCAATCTCTAACTTCACAAACTGTTTCGGAATATATAAAATTTGAGCATGATGGAAATAATAAAAAGCTGATTGACCGGAACCTTTCAATTATTCATCCATCAAGTTTTGAATAATCTACGTTCAGCTAGTGATTATTTATATGAACAATGTTGATGAAATAATAAAAAAACTTGAAATGATTCCGCATCCGGAAGGTGGTCATTACAAAGAATCATATAGAAATAATTATATTAGTCTAATTTACTATCTTTTAAAAAAAGGGGGGAAATCTCATTGGCATAAATTAAAAAAAAATGAAATTCTTCATTTTTATAATGGTGATCCCCTTAAGGTGTTTATGTCAAATGACGGAGTCACTGTTAAAGAAATAACCTTGAACAGAGAGGTTAAAAACGGTCATTTTTTGCACTATGTTGTTAAAGCCGGAACATGGTTTTGTATGGAGTCAAAAGGTGAGTATTCTTTAATAGGATGCGCTGTAGCGCCACCATTTGACTTTAAAGATTTTGAATTAGCCCCAAAAGATTGGGTCCCGGGTAAAAATAATCTAATTTTAAGATTTTAAATGATTCAACATTGTGTTTGCATCAGAAACGGTAAAGGGATCTCCATCATTACTGTCATTATTTTTTCCTTCTTCAACAAACATTTTAACAACTTCGCCGTTGTCTATTAAAGCAGAATACCTCCATGATCTCATGCCAAAGCCTTGTTTAGGTTTGTTTACAAGCATATCCATTCCTTCTGTAAACTTGCCTTCTCCGTCCCCTATGGGTTTTACTTTAGATATGCTTTGATCTCTAAACCAGGCATTCATTACAAATGAATCATTTACTGAAATACAATAAACTTCATCTACATATTTTTTTAGCTCATCGTAATTCTCTTCATATCCGGGAACCTGTTGGGATGAGCAAGTTGGCGTGTAGGCTCCAGGTAATGAAAATAATACTATTTTCTTGTCTTTAAACAAATCATCAGTGGTAACGTCTTTCCATTCTCCGCCAATTGCGCAACCGCCTCCTAATGATTCATCATCTCCTATTCTTGTTCTAAATGTTACTGATGGAATTTTCATAATCAAGTCCTCTTATATTAAATTATTATATAAATATTATATTAGTATGTAAAAAAATAAAATATTATCTTTCTTTTATATAAGGTTGTCCTATGGCACCAGGAGCAATTGCCTTGCCAACAAAACCAGCCAGAAGAACAACAGTCAAAACATATGGAATGGCTTGGATAAACTGAACGGGTATTAATCCTATTCCGGGAATTGGCACACCTTGCAGTCTAATCTGTAAAGCGTCTGCAAAACCAAACAGCAAGCATGCAATCAGTGCGGTTTTAGGGTGCCACTTTCCAAATATCAGCGCTGCTAGCGCCAGATAACCACGACCTGCTGACATTTCTCTAAAAAAATTTGCGTTTATAGCTGTTGACAGATAAGCCCCTGCAAAAGCAACCAATACGCCGTTTACTGCTAAAGCTTTATAGCGCATTAATTCAACACTAATGCCGGCAGTATCTACGGCGCTTGGGTTTTCTCCCACTGCTCGAAGTCTTAAACCGAAACGAGTTTTAAAAACAACCCAATAAACACAAGGAACAAAAATGTAGGCGATATACACAAATATATAGTGACCACTAATTATCTCTGAATAGATAGGTCCAAGCAGGGGGACTCCTGAAACAGCATCAGCAAAAGGAAGAGTAATTTCAAAAAAACGTCGATCATCAGTGAGTGTTGGGGTTAGTCCTTGTTGTCCAAACCAGGCTGCTGCAAGTGCGGTTGTAAGTCCTATCATCAAAATATTAATGGCAACACAAGAAACCACTTGATCCCCTTTATGAGTAACAGAGGCAAAGCCATGAAGCATTGATAGCGCGACACAACACACAATCGCTAATCCCAAGCCATACCACTCAGATCCAAATATGTGCGCCCCGCTTGCCGCAACAAAGGCGGCGGCTAACATTTTTCCTTCCAAGCCAAAATCAATCACCCCTGATCGTTCTGCAAACAATCCAGCCATAGCGGCAAAAACAAGCGGCGTTGAGATGCGTAAGGTGGCGCTGACAAGTGAAATTATATCTGCACTTATTTCCATCAGGTAACTGCCTTTTGCTTCATAGTATTGACAAAAAAATACTCAATCTGTGGCCGAAATAAATTTTCTAACGCTCCACTGAATAATATAATAACACCTTGAACCGCAACAAACATATAGCGTGTGATATTTGGCATATCAAATGTAACCTCTGAACCTCCTTGATAGAGCATACCAAACAACAGGGAGGCCAAGAATATTCCGATAGGATGATTACGTCCCATTAAAGCAACTGCAATGCCTGTAAATCCATATCCAGCAGGAAAATTCACTAGAATTTTATGATGCACGCCTAAAATTTCATTTACACCAAGCATGCCTGCAAGAGCTCCGGAAATGACCATCGCTAAAATTATATTTTTTTTAGGAGAAATGCCTGCATAAATAGCAGCTTGTGTATTGTGTCCTACAGCGCGCATTTCATAACCCCACTTAGTTCGCCAAATCAAAAACCAAACCCCGAAGGAAGCAAGTACAGCTAAAAGAAAAGAAATGTTAAGGGGGGAGTAACCAACTTTATATCCAAAGTAAGCTGCAATGTTTTTAAACATCGGGAGCCATTGTTCTTTAACAAGAGCTTCTGTGGTTGGACCCATTTGCCTTCTATCACGAATTACATCAACTAATAAAAACACCATTAATGCAGATGCGATAAAATTAAACATAATCGTTGTAATAACAACATGGCTGCCCCTGTATGCCTGCAAATATCCTGGAATGATTGCCCAAGCCGCCCCAAACAACATAGACGCTAAGATTGCTAGTAACCACACGATTGGTACAGGTAGGGCGCTAAAATAAAATGCGAATAAAAAAACCCCGAGTCCGCCAATATATGCCTGACCTTCGCCTCCTATATTAAATAAGCGACAATGAAAAGCTATGGCAAAAGCTAAACCGGTAAAAATAAAGTTTGTTGCGTAATATAATGTGTAACCAATTCCTTCCAGATAACCAAAAGATCCATAAAGAATAAGCTTCAGAGCCTGATAAGGATTTTCTCCAGAGATAAAAATAAATAATCCTGAAACAATAAAAGCCAGGGTTAGGTTAACAAGCGGAACTACGGCATTTGAAACCCACCAAGGCACTTTTGTTTTATCAACGGCTTTGACCATAAACTAATTAGTTATTCCTGCCATAAGTAAGCCGATTTCTCTGTCTGTTACATTTTCATTTACTTTTTCACCTACAAGTTTTCCGTCAAACATCACTACAATTCGATCTGCCAAGGAAAGTATTTCGTCAAGCTCCACTGAAACAAGAAGAACCGCAACACCTTTGTCGCGCATATCAATAATGCGTTGATGAATGAATTCGATCGCCCCTATATCAACACCGCGTGTTGGCTGCCCTACCAGCAAAACTTTAGGATCCTTATGTAGTTCACGGCTTAAAATTATCTTTTGTTGATTGCCTCCAGAAAAATTAGATGTTACCAAAAAGGGGGATTGTGGTCGTACATCATAATCTCGCATAATTTTTTTTGAATGATTATAAATATTTTTTCCCATCATAACTGATGACTTGGAAAAAGGTTGTTGATGATGGTAGCCAAATATAAGATTTTCACTGGCATTAAACTCTGTCACCAACCCCATGCGTTGTCGGTCTTCCGGAACATGAGCAACGTCTTGTTCTCGCAATTGTCTCGGATCAAAAAAAATATTTTTGCTCGAGATGATGTTACCATACAATTTTATTTCACCACTATCAACCTGGCGAATGCCAGTTAGTGCTTCCAATAATTCTGTCTGACCATTACCTGTTACTCCTGCTATTCCTAAAATTTCTCCCTCTCGTAAATCAAAACTCACATTTTTTACACGCATCACGTCCAGGTTGTCTTTCACATCAATGTTTTTTACTTCAAAAACTGTGTCTCCAATATTGGGTTTTCTTTTATCAATGCGAAGTAAAACACTTCTCCCAACCATCATTTCTGCAAGTTGATCTTTTGTTGTATCTTTTGTGTTTTTTTCTCCCACTATTTCGCCCTGGCGCATCACGGTGACCTTATCTGTTAAAATCATAATTTCATTTAGTTTGTGGGTAATTAGAATAATGGTTTTTTCTTGCTCTTTTAAGGAGCGTAAGATTTTAAATAATTCATCTACCTCCTGCGGCGTTAATACGCCCGTTGGTTCATCTAATATTAAAATTTCAGCTCCTCTGTATAGGGCTTTTAATATCTCTACGCGTTGACGAAAACCAACGGATAAATCAGAAATTGTTGCGTTTAAATCTATTTTTAAATTATAATCTTCACATAGTTTCATTAGGCTTTCTTTTGCTTGGTTCAACTTTTCACCAAAAACAAATTCACCCTCAAAACCCAGAATGATATTTTCAACAACTGTGAAATTTTCCACCAACATAAAATGCTGATGAACCATGCCAATGCCGCTTAAAATAGATTCGTGGGGTGACTTTATTTCAATTATTTTATCATTTATTTTTATATTACCTGAATCTGCTTGGTAAAACCCGTAGACAATGCTCATTAAAGTTGACTTGCCTGCGCCATTTTCTCCAATAATTCCGTGGATATCGCCCCTGTTAACTTTTAGTGAAATGTCTTTATTGGCCTGAACATGGCCAAAAGATTTATTTACGTTCTGAAGTTCTAGAATTGGTTGTGAGATCATATGATTTAATATGTTTTAAACCACGATCTCACAACCAGATTTTATAATAGATATTATTATTGTGCAGATGCGTCTGCGACTACTATTTTTCCACTAATAATATCTTTTTTTGCTTGCTCTACTTTTGATTTCATTTCATCAGAGATCAAGCTTTCATTGTGTTCATCCAATGCCCAACCAACACCGTCTTCGGCTAAACCAAGAGTAAAGACACCTGTTTCATAGTTGCCATCTACTGTTGTTTTAAAGGCATTATAAACTGCGACATCAACTCTTTTAAGCATTGAAGTTAATACGCTGCCTGGATGCATATAGTTTTGATTTGCATCTACGCCAATACCAAATATTCCTGCATCAGCTGCTGCTTGTAAAACACCTATTCCGGTTCCGCCCGCTGCTTGGTAAACAACATCAGCGCCTTTATCGATTTGAGCTTTTGTTAATTCTGCACCTTTAGTAGGGTTGTTCCATGCTTCTGGAGTAGTTCCGGTCATGTTCATTAAGACGTTGATATTAGGATTAACATATTTAGCTCCTTGCTCATAGCCCCCATGAAATTTTCTAATCAGAGGAATGTCCATTCCTCCAACAAAACCGACTGTGCCAGTTTGAGATTTCATAGCAGCAATCATTCCAACTAAAAATGATCCTTCGTGTTCTTTGAATACAATTTGTTGAAGGTTGTCTCCTTGTAGCCAATTAACGTCAACAATTGTGAAATTTACATCCGGACTTTCTGCGGCAACAGCAGCAACGGCATCAGCCATTGCAAACCCCATTGCCACAATAACATTAGCGCCTCTGTCGACTAATTTTCTCAGGCCTTGTTCAATTTGAGCATTATTAGCTGCTTCAAAATCCATATAGTCATGGCCTGTATCGGCTTTAAATTTCTCAGCAGCATTGTAAGCTGATTCATTGAAAGACTTATCAAACTTACCTCCAGAATCATAAATAACAGCAACTTTCGCTGCATATACATTTAGTGAAAACAAGAGAACAAGTGATAAGGATAAAATACCAATTAATTTTTTCATAAGTTTCCTCGAGTATTAAATTTGTTGAATAAATTGGTGATAATAGGGCAAAAAAATAAAAGGTAAAAGGGGTTTTTTATGAATTAATCCACCATAATTATGTTCCCATATAGCGGTCGCCAGCATCACCTAATCCTGGAACGATAAACTTATTTTTATTCAACCTTTTATCAACACTGCATGTAAACAAATGAAGCTTCTGGTGTATTTTTTTAAGATTCTTTATACCCTCTGGGGCTGCCAATAAAGATACAAATTTAATATTTGAAGTTTTCACACCAGAATTTTTTATTAAATTAATAGCCTCTACCGAAGAATTACCTGTTGCTAGCATAGGGTCGAGAACGATAAAAATTCTATTTTTTACTTTTGGTATTTTGAATAAATATTCGACTGGCTTGTATGTTTGTTCGTCTCTGTACAAGCCAATGTGACCTTTTTCTGCCCTAGGAAGTAATTTTACGAATCCCTCCACTAACCCCAAGCCTGCACGAAGAATAGGGACTATTACAACTGACTTGGATAAGTCTCTTCCCTTAGTTTTTGTTAAAGGTGTTTGAATGCTTGTTTGTTTATATTTTAAATGTTTTAATACCTCAGCGGCGATTAAATAACTGATTTCATTCATTGTCTGCCTAAACAGAGAATTGGGTGTTTTTTTATTGCGTAATATTGTTAATTTATAATCTATGAATGATGATTTGATTAATGTAAGCATATCAAAAAATCAGAATATATTCATTTAACCATGAGAGCAATCTACATATTGTCTGTTTTGTTAGTTATGACCCTAAATGGTTGTGCAACTGTTGAAATTGCTAAAGAAGTTACAAAAGCGGGTGATAGCATAAAAACAACAATTCAAAAAGTTATTCAGAATCAAAATGATCTTGAAAAAACCGAAGATGTTATAAAAACTGAAGATGTTGCAAAAGAAAAAGAAGAAATCATTGTTGCGAAGAAAAAAGAAGAGGCTGTAATAAAAAAGCAAAAAGAAACCGCCGTAATCAAAATTCAAGGAAAAACTTTAAATCAATTAACCCAAAATTTTGGCAAGTCTGATTTTATTCGTGAAGATGGCAATACCAGAACCGTCCGGTTTAATTCATCAAGTTGTCGACTGTTTGTATATTTTAATTTGGAGGTCAAAAAACTTAAAGCCGAGTATTATGAAATCAGAAATACAAAAGGAGAACTAATAGACGAAAAAGAAAAAATTAATAAATGTTTTAAAGAAATTCAAAAAACATAATATAAATTTATTTATTGATAAATGAATTAAGACTGTAAGTTTTCTCTCCTGTAATAACAAATTTTGTTAACAGAGCATATTTTACACAATGGATTTCTAGCTTTGCAAATTTTTCTTCCATGAAAGATGAGGATGTGATGAGCTGTCATTAGCCATTTTTTTGGAACAATTCTCTCTAAAGAAATTTGAGTCAAATCGGCTGTTCTGGATTTTGTCAAGCCAACCCGATTGGATACTCTGAAAACATGGGTGTCAACGGCTATTCGTGGCACACTCAAGATAGAATTTTGATATACGCTCGCTGTTTTGTTTCCTACGCCCGGCAAGGATATGAGTGATTTAAAGTCTTTAGGAATTTTATTATTATATTTACTTAGTAAAATTCTGCTAAGTTTGATTATGTTCTTTGCTTTGGCATTATAAAGGCCGATTGTTTTTATATATTTTTTTAGATTGGTTTCGCCAAGCTCAACCATCTCTTTTGAATTTTTTACTATTTTAAATAATTTTCTTGTTGCTTTGTTAACTGAAATATCCGTTGCCTGCGCAGAGAGGATTACAGATATCAAAAAAGTATAATGATTTATGTATTTTAATTCTGTTTGTGGGTTTGGATAATCTTTTGCAAGCAGGTTGAAAACTTTTTCTATCGTTGCAATTCTCATTATCTCATAAAATATTAAACTTTAATGATGTCCTCCATATGATACAGGCCTGTTTTTTTCTTTGATAAAAATAATGCAGCTTCAATTGCCCCGTTAACAAAAATAGATCGATTAAAAGCTTTGTGAGATAAATCAATTCTGTCATTTTCACCAATAAAGCTAACAGTGTGCTCTCCTGGAATTTCCCCCCCCCTGGTTACGGAAAAACTAATTTCGCCAGTTTTTCTTTTGCTGGTTTTACTAGTGCGGTCATAAACTTTAATATCATTAAAATTTCTTTTTCTTCCCTTCGAAGCAAATTCTCCCAAGGTTATTGCTGTGCCAGACGGGGCGTCAATTTTATGTCTGTGATGTGTCTCTGCAATCTCAATATCATAATTGATGTCATCTAACGTAGATGCGGTCTTTTTAACAAGATGAAAAAGAAGATTAACGCCAAGGCTCATGTTAGAAGATTGAAACAACGCAATTTGATTGCTTGCATTTAATATAAATTTGTGTGTTTCTGAACTTAAACCGGTTGTGCCAATTACAAGTGGTGTTTTTGTTTTTTGGGCTAATTTAATATTTGCTAAACTAGAATCGGGTGTGGTAAAATCAATTATAGCATCGGAATTTAAAAAAATTTCTTCAGCGTCTGAACTAACTGTTTTGTCTGTTTCACATTCTAAAATTTCAGATAAATTCTTATTTATTGAATTATGTCCTGGGTGTTCAAACCCACCAACAAAATTAATTCTAGAATCTTCACTAGATTTTTTAACAAGTTCCCTGCCCATTCTGCCAAGGCATCCTGCGATTCCAATATTAACTAGTTTCATAATACTTCTTTATACTTTTGAGAGGCTAAGAAGGAAAGAAATTAAGTAAAATCTTGCCAAACTTCTTTTATTTTTTTAAAAAAACTTTGTGATTTAGGGCTGTGTGCTTTGGATGTGCCTCCTTCTTTTTCAAACTCTTTTAAAATGGATTTCTGTTTGCTAGTTAAATTAACAGGAATTTCAACACTAGTCTCAACATACATATCCCCACGCCGATTTTGCTGCAAAATACTCATACCTTTTCCTCGAAGTCGAAATTGCGTTTCAGATTGAGTGCCAGAAGGTATTTTTAATCTGGCCTTTTTTCCATCTATTGTAGGAACGTCAATTTCTCCTCCTATAATTGCTGTTGTGATTGATATAGGTATTTTACAATATATGTGTTCCTCTTCGCGTTCAAAAAGCTTGTCATCTTGTACATTAACAAAAATATATAAATCTCCATTACCCGCTCCCCTTTGCCCGGGCTCTCCTTCTCCTGAAATCCGAATTCTGGTTCCAGTGTCAACGCCAGCAGGTATCGATACAGAAATTGTTTTTTGTTTCTTAATTCTTCCTGTTCCGCTACATTTCAAACAGGGATTTTTTATCGAAGAACCTTCCCCTCCACACGAAGAGCATGTACGCTCTATAGAAAAAAAACCGGACGTTGATCTAACTTTTCCGTGTCCGTTGCATGAAGAGCAGGTGCTGGGTCCTGCTTTATCAGCGCTGCCTGTTGCAGAACATAAATCACAGCCAACATAGCTTGGGATTCTAATTTGGGATTTTTTTCCTCCAAAGGCTTCCTGAAGTGTGACGGACATATTGTATCGTAAATCACTTCCTCTAGATGGGCGTCTTTTCCGGGAAGATGAGCCAAAACCTCCTCCAAAAAATTCTTCAAATATATCTGAAAAACCACTAGAAAAATCACCGAAACCTTGGGCGCCTCCCATACCTCCTTGACGAAAAGCATCGTGTCCATATTGATCATATGCGGCTCTTTTTTGAGAATCTTTTAAAATTTCATAAGCAGCACTTACTTCTTTAAATTTTCTTTCCGCTTCTTGATTTCCTTTATTTTGATCTGGATGAAATTTCATCGCTAATTTTCTGTATGATCTTTTTATTTCATCATCACCAGCGTCTCTTGACACTCCAAGAATTTCATAGAAATCTTTATCGGCCATTTACACCCCTCTTAGATAAAAAATTTATAACGGGTTATTTTTTTTTATCTTCATCAACTTCTTCAAAATCAGCATCAACAACCTTTTCGTCTTTTTTGTCAGAAGAGGGCTCTGATCCTGAAGGATCAGGTTGGGGGGCTTCGCCCTGCGGATTTTGTTTATAAATAGCCTCTCCAAGTTTTAAGGAAGACTGAACTAATTGTTCTGTTTTTGATTTTAGTGCTTCAAGATCTTCGCTGTCTTTCACTTTCTTTAATTCCTCTAAATCTGATTCTATCTTCTTTTTATCATCTTTAGGTATTTTATCTCCATGCTCTTTTACGTTCTTCTCTGTCTGATGAATTAATCCATCTGCTTGATTTCTGGCGTCAATTAACTCTCTTTTCTTTTTATCTGCCTCAGCATTTTCTTCTGCTTCTTTAATCATTTTCTCTATATCGCTTTCAGACAACCCCCCAGATGCTTGGATGCGTATTTGTTGTTCTTTTCCAGTAGCTTTATCTTTTGCCGAGACATTAACGATGCCATTTGCATCTATATCAAAGGTAACTTCGATTTGAGGCATTCCTCTGGCAGCTGGTGGTATGCCCACTAGATCAAACTGGCCTAACAATTTGTTATCAGAGGCCATTTCTCTTTCACCTTGAAAAACTCTTATTGTTACTGCGCTTTGATTATCTTCAGCAGTTGAAAATATTTGGCTTTTTTTTGTTGGAATTGTAGTATTTTTATCAATTAAACGAGTAAAGACTCCTCCTAATGTTTCAATTCCTAAAGAAAGAGGTGTTATGTCTAGAAGCAAAACGTCTTTTACATCCCCCTGGAGAACTCCCCCCTGTATTGCAGCTCCAGTTGCAACAACTTCATCTGGATTAACGCTTTTGTTAGGTTCCTTGCCAAAAAAGTTTTTAACAACTTCAATGACTTTTGGCATACGAGTCATGCCTCCAACAAGCAAAACATCATCAATATCTGATGCTTTTAAGCCGGCATCTTTAAGGGCGGTTTCGCAGGGTTTGATGCTATCGTTTATTAAGTCACCAATAATAGCTTCTAATTTAGCCCTTGAAAGTTTTATTGTTAAATGTTTTGGTCCAGACTGATCAGCTGTAATAAAAGGAAGGTTTACTTCTGTTTCGGTGCTACTTGATAATTCAATTTTTGCTTTTTCCGCAGCCTCTTTTAAACGCTGTAGAGCTAATTTATCATTCCTTAAATCAATTGTGTTATCTTTTTTAAATTCATCCGCTAAATAATTAATTATTTGTAAGTCAAAATCCTCGCCCCCTAGATGAGTGTCGCCATTTGTCGACTTAACTTCGAATACACCGTCTCCGATTTCTAAAATTGAAATATCAAATGTACCGCCTCCTAAATCATAGACTGCGACTGTTCCGGTCTTTTTCTTATCTAAGCCATAGGCAAGCGCTGCGGCAGTTGGTTCATTAATAATTCTGAGAACTTCAAGGCCGGCGATTTTGCCAGCATCTTTTGTTGCTTGTCTTTGAGAGTCATTAAAATAAGCCGGTACCGTTATAACAGCTTGGGTGACTTTATTTCCAAGATAACTTTCAGCCGTTTCTTTCATTTTTTGCAAAATAAAAGCACTGATTTGACTTGGGCTGTATTTTTCTCCTCTGGCTTCTACCCAGGCACCATTATTATCACCCTTAACAATCTTGTAAGGAACAAGTCCGCTATCTTTTTTTACTATATCGTCTGCAAAGTTCCTTCCGATCAATCGTTTAATGGCAAACAAGGTATTTTCAGGATTTGTAACTGCTTGTCTTTTAGCAGCTTGGCCAACAAGTTTTTCTTTTGATTCGGTAAAGGCCACCATTGATGGTGTTGTTCTTCCTCCCTCAGAGTTTTCAATAACCTTTGTCTCTTTTCCTTCCATTATCGCAACACAAGAATTGGTTGTTCCTAAGTCAATACCGATTACTTTCGACATAATTAATCCCGTTTCCTAATATTAATTTTTTTTATGATTATAAATAAATATGGGTGATAAGTTTAAAATTACAAGGATCTGGCTAAAAATTAAAAAAAATCAGGCTTTTTTTGGTTCTTTTTTCTTATTTTCTGGCTTTTTTGATACGCCAACCATAGAAGGACGGAGCAATCTGTCGTGCATTGTAAAACCGCTTTGAATTTCTTGAACAACGTAACCTTCATTGAATTCATCTGTTTCAATTTCTAACATTGCTTGATGATAATTGTGATCAAATTTCTTATTGATTGATTCTATTTTTTTCACTCCGTGTTTTTCAAGAATCATCACAAATTCCTTTTGAACTATCTTTAATCCATCAATAAGATTATTAAAAGATTCGGATCTATTCTCTTCTGATGAAATAGCGTCTAGAGCCCTTGATAAATTATCACCCAGAGTAAGCATATCTCTTGCAAGGTTGTGGTTGCCGTATCTGATTGAATCTATTTTATCCTTTTCAAATCTTTTTCTCAGATTTTCCATTTCAGCTAATGTTCTTAATTTTTCTTCTTTTAAATTTTCTATTTCTTCATTCAGCTTGGAGATGTCATCATTAATATTTTTTACTTGGCTAGTTTTTTCTATAGAATCAAAAACGCTTTTCTTTTTCACTCGTTTTGTTTTCTTCATATCTTCTTCATTAGGATTGTTTTTTATTATTTTTGAAGAATGTTTGTCATAGTCTTGGTCTTGATTGCCGGCATTTTTTGATTCATTATTCGTTTTGTTCATTAAATCAACACCCTTCCAATAACTTTTGACGTGTAATCGACCAATGGAACAATTTTTGCATAATTGAGTCTGGTAGGTCCAACAACGCCAATTGCGCCAATAATTTTTTGATCTTTATTCTTATATGGGGCCATTACCATAGAAAGTCCAGAGTGTTTAAATAAAAAATTTTGTGATCCTATAAAAATCTGAACGCCTTGACTCTTGCTAGTATTATCTAAAATGTCAAGAAAATTAGATTTGTTTTCAATATCATCAAAAAGATTTCTTATTTGATCAAGATCTTTGGAAACAATTTCATCTCCGAGTAAACTTGATTGACCATGAAGAAAAATGTATGGGGATTCATTATTAGGTGCAATTTCAACTATTCCTTCTTGTATTAATTTAGAAGACAATGCATCCAATTCAGATTTTGAATTTCTTATTTTTTCTTGAATATTTTCTTTTATTTCATCAATTGTTTTCCCCGAGAATTTAGAATTAAGATAATTTGAAACTTGTTTTAATATATTGTCGTTGTAGTTGTTCTTGGTATTTAAAATTCTATTTTCAACAAGACCATTTTCACTTGCAATTATTGACATTACTTGATTTGTGCTAAGTCTAATAAATTCTATGTGCTTAATTTTGTTCTGAAATTTTGGTGCCACAACAATACCCGCACAATTTGAGAGGCCAGAGATTGTTTTAGATGCTTCGTCAAGCACTTCTTGAAAAGATGATCCGCGCGACTTGCATTGGTTTTTTATATTTTCTTGTTCATTTTTCGTCAATCTTCCAAATTCTAATAAACCATCTACAAAAAACCTCATACCTTTGTCTGTTGGAAGCCTTCCTGCAGAAATATGAGGGGCGTATAAAAGGCCTTCTTTCTGTAAATTAGCTAATATTGACCGAACATAGGCAGAAGAAATATCAATTCCTACTCTTTTTAAAATTGTCTTAGATCCGACTGGCTCCCCTGTCTCCAAAAAGGACTCCACAACGCCCTTCAATATTTTTTTTGATCTCTCACTTAACTCTAAATATAAGTTATTAGACATTTTCTTTATTCTACATCAAAACAATATAATATTAATTTATTAATTAAATAAGAAGAGCGAATTTTGAGACAAAATAGAACATTTCAAGAGCTAAGGCCTATTTCTTTTAAAATTGGAGTCAATATCCATGCAGAAGGATCTTGTTTGGTAAAATTCGGCAACACCCATGTTTTGTGTACAGCCTCCATTGATGAAAAAACACCACATTGGTTAAAAAATTCAGGCAAGGGGTGGGTAACTGCTGAGTATGGCATGCTTCCCCGCTCTACTAATACCCGTGTTGACAGAGAAGCAACTAAAGGAAAGCAATCTGGAAGAACTCAAGAAATACAAAGACTCATAGGAAGGAGTTTAAGGTCAGTTATTAATTTAGAGAATCTTGGTGAGAGACAAATTAAAATTGACTGTGACGTAATACAGGCTGATGGTGGCACAAGAACTGCGTCGATTAGTGGTGGTTTTGTAGCTTTGTATCAAGCGGTTTTATTATTACAAAAAGAATACAATATTCAAAAACCCATTGTTAAAGAGTTTGTTGCAGCAGTTTCTGCAGGTATAATTGCAGATCAACCTAACTTAGATTTAGACTATAACGAAGATTCTTTAGCACAAGTTGATGCTAATTTTATTATTTGTGAAAGTGGTAAAATTGCTGAAATACAAGTTACGGGTGAAGAATATTTTTTTAGCGATAAACAATTTCAATTGATTTTTAATCTTGCAAAAAAGAGCGTTCCCGAAATAATTCAAAAACAAAAAGAAGTTTTTTTATCATAATAGTGAAAAAAATAATTTTTTTTTCACACAATGATAATAAAATAGAAGAAGTAAAAAGATTATTTGAAGAAACGGGGATCAATATTTTAACTCTTCATAATTTCCCAAACATATCAAAGCCAAATGAAACTGGCTCTACGTTTGAAGAAAATGCAAAAATTAAATCAAGTTATGGATATAAAAAAATAAAATTACCTTGTTTTGCTGATGACTCAGGAATTTGTATCAGCGCTTTAGATGGTTTTCCTGGAATTAAATCTAAAAGATTCCTAAAAAATAATGATGATCATAATAAAACTTTTATAACTATTATTAATAAAGCTAAAGAACTTTCAAATTTTCACGCCTATTTTCAAACTTCAATATCTTTAACCTTTAATAATGAAACAATTTTTTTTAAAGGTGTTGTTCGTGGAAAAATATCATCTGAGCCGCGAGGAAAATATGGCTTTCACTATGATCCTATTTTTATCCCAAAGGGCAGTGAAAAAACTTTTGGTGAAATGTCAATAGAAGAAAAAAATAAAATTAGTCATCGTTCGCGTGCAATTAATGAATTAAAAAAATTTTTAATAAAATCAATTAACTAGATTTGCCTTACCATTTGATATTTTTAAAACATTAAGCTTTCTTGAAATTATGTTTTTTTTAAAAGAAAACTTTCCATCTATCCCATCAAATGATATTGATTTATCATTTAATAAATGATGGGTTTCTTTCAAATTTAATTTGTTATTAATAACATATTCAAGAATGCCTACTAAATCATACGGGATTGTTATTGTCCTTGTTGGGTTTTTTCTATATTTTAAATAATAATCATTAAAGTATTGTCTTCTTTCGCTTTGAGGAACTCCTGAAAATATAGATCCTTGTAATGAAGGCTCGCTAAAAAAAGCCTCATTATCCCAAACGCCCGTACCAACAAATTGAACTTTCTGTGGATCAATATCATAGAATGGAAGCAGGGGGGCAATTTGTAAGAGACGTATGCCATAATCTGGCAATATAAGGTGGGAAAAGTCTAATCCCCCGATCGTTTCAAATTTTTCAATTTTTTTTAAAGCTTTTTTTGATGCTTCATCATTTTTTTCTTTCAGGATTTTTTTTTGCCTTTCGAGTTCGTATTTTCTTAGTTCGTATTTACTAAGCTCTTTAATTGCTTCTCTTGCATTGCTAAGGTCTTCTTTATAAGAAGCCCTATTAATGATTATAGAATTACTTTTTGCCGCAAAAGAATCAATAATTGAATTTATGTAACGCCCATAGTTGTTTTCAGGATACAAAAGAGCAATTTTTGAATCAGTCTTAAAATTACTAAACAAAGTTAATAGATCGTCTTCGGGAAAAAAATTAATTAGATATACGCATTTACCAGCTTGTTTTCTATCTGAAGCGAATGAAAAAAACAAAACACCCTTGGGACACTCTGTAATAATATTTTCAGTGTCTGCAGATGTAAGAGGACCGATAAATATTTTTCCAGGCGAGGCTTTTTGTAAAATAATATTATTTAACTCTGTTTTGTCTTTATAAGTATTTATATTAAGTTGAATATTTTTCGCATTTTTTTTATATACGGTTAGTTCAAAAGCGTTGACAAAATCCCTTGTTATATTTTGGTTATCAATCTCAGGCAGCAGTATTTCTATTTCACTTAATATTTTACTTTTAGCGAAATTAAGGTTTTCTACATACTGTGGAGTTGTATTTTTATAAATAGTATCAACGCTGTTGCCATTATTGATAACTGTTTCACTATCATTAACAACATTTGAAACAGGAGCTTTGTTTTTTTCAGGATAATTTTGTGGCGTACAAGACATTATGATTGTAAGTATAAATATAATGAATAATCTTAAGGGTGGTTTATACATAATATCAACCCCCATAGGCAATCTTGAAGACATCAGTCTTAGAGCAAAAAAAGTTTTACAAAAAGCTAGCGCAATCATATGCGAAAATCCAAAACATTCTCTTAAACTACTAAATAAATTAGACATTAAAAAGAAGCTTTTTTCTTTACATGATTATAATGAAGAGACATTAATAAAAAAATTAGAAAAATATCAAAAAGATTCATTATTTGCTTTGATTTCTGATGCTGGATCTCCTTTAATATCTGATCCTGGATACAAATTAGTAAAAAACTTTATTAACAGAAATATTTTTGTTACGAGTATCCCCGGTCCATCATCTATAATTTCTAGTCTTCAACTCTCTGGGCTAAATGTAAATAGTTTTGTTTTTTTTGGTTTTGTTCCAAAAAACAACAATTCAGCAAAAACCATAGCTAAAAGAATTATTGAATTAAATTTCACTAGTATTTTTTTTATTTCTGGGAGAAGGCTGAAAAATTTTTTAGAACTTGTACATATGAATTCTAAAAATATTGAAGTGGCTATATGTAAAGAACTTACAAAAATAAATGAATCTGTTTTTAGAGGCACTATAAAAAAGATGATCGATAAAATAACTAACAAGGAAATCAATTTAAAAGGTGAGTTTACGTTGATTATAGGAAATAACAAAAAAGCGTTAAAAATAACAATTGAGGATAAAATCAGGAAGCAAGCACTGAAAATATTAAAAAAATTTACTTTGACGGAAACAGTTGAAATAGTGCATAAATTATCAAATATTTCTAAAAAAGATATTTATAAAATGGCGATAGAACTTAAAAATGATTAGATCAATAATATTGGTTATTGGATTAGTTTTTTTGTCTATTGTTTATGGCTGTTCACCGGCCGGTGTTCTTGCGAGTGGCGGTGCAACAACTATGGTAGTTGCTGAAGGAGATAAATCTCTTGGGACTGCTGTTGATGATGCAACTATAAAATTAAATATATCAAGAAAGTTATTAACCTCTGAAAATAATCTATTTAGAGATATTGACACAAGCGTCATTGAGGGCATAGTTCTTCTGACAGGCATTGTAGAAAATCAAGAAAAAAGAATTGAAGCAGTAAAAATTGTTTGGGAAGTTGATGGCGTTAAAGAAGTTATAAACGAAATTGAGATAGGTGAGAAAACATCAATTAAGGAATATGCAAATGATGTCTGGATCACTACCCAGATCAAGGCTTTAGCAGTTAGAGATATTGGTCTGCGTTCCATAAGTTATAATGTTGAAACCATTAGAGGAAAAGTTTATTTAGCTGGCATAACAAGTAGGCCGGAACAATTGGAAACCTTGGTTAATATAATTAAAGGCGTTAAGGGTGTTAATGAGGTAGTAAACTACGTTGTTATAAAAGAATAATTCACCTCAGTCCTCCGAGGTTTTCACCTCCTAGAATATGAATATGAAAGTGTGGAATTTCTTGGTTGCCATTTTTTCCATCATTTGTAATAAGTCTATACCCGGACTTATCTAGGTCGAAATTTTTTATTACTTCTAATGTTTTGTCAAAAAAATACTTAACAGTATCTTTGTCTGTATTTGAAATAAATTCTCTAAGATTGATAACTGAATTTTTTGGCACCCCAAGAATATGTATTGTCGCCTTGGGGTTAACATCATTAAAAAACAAAACTTTTTCATCCTCATATACTGGTTTACAGGGGATTTCTTTCCTAATAATTTTTGCAAAAATATTATTATCGTCGTACATTTTTTCTTTTGGTTAGTTCTTTTTTTATGTCCTTAATTGATATTTTTTTTGAGTAAAGCAAAACTAGTAAATGATAAATCAGATCAGAGGCTTCCTCGACTGTTCTTTTTTTTGATCCATTAAGATAGTCTATGATAAGTTCTATTGACTCTTCGCCTATTTTTTGAGCAATTTTGTTTTTTCCTTTTTTCAATAATAGATTTGTGTAGGAATTCTTTTTCTTAGACCTGGCTCGGCTTCTAATAGTAGAATACAATTCTTCAATAAAACCTAAATTGTCTTGTTTTTTCATCTTAAAGCCTAACTTCTATATTTTCTTTTCTTAAATATTCCTTAACCTCTAATATACTAAGTTCGGCAAAATGAAAAACTGAGGCGGCTAATAGAGCGTTTGCCCCACCAATAGCAACGCCATCTCTAAAGTGTTTTAAATTTCCCACCCCTCCACTAGCTATAAGGGGGATGTCAAGAATGTTTGTGGCTTTTTTTAAAAGCTCTAAATCAAAACCGGTTTTTGTTCCGTCTTTGTCCATAGAGGTAAGAAGAATTTCTCCTGCACCAAGTTTTTGTAATTTTTCAATCCAATTTAATGCTTTAATTCCGGTATCTTTTGTTCCTCCGTGTGAGAAAACTGTCCAACTGTTATTTTGTTTTTTTGCATCAACTGCAGCAACTATGCATTGGCTGCCAAATTGTTGTGCTGAGTCATAAATTAATTTTTCATTTATAATTCCAGCTGTGTTGATAGAAATTTTGTCAGCGCCTGCTTTAAGTAGCTCTCTTATATTTTTCAAAGATTTTATTCCTCCGCCAACAGTAAGAGGAATAAATACTTTCTCAGAGGTTTTTTTTACAATATCAACCATCGTTGATCTGTTCTCAATAGACGCGCTAATATCTAAAAAACATATCTCATCAGCACCATTGTTAGAATAATAATTCGCTTGTTCAACAGGGTCGCCTGCATCAATTAAATTTAAAAAATTAATACCCTTAACGACCCTTCCATCTTTAACATCCAGACATGGTATTATTCTTGTTTTAAGCATTAGAGTTAAGAATATTTATGCTTTTTTTTATTTCAATTGCGCCGGAATAAAAAGATTTGCCCGCAATAACTCCTTCAATGTTTTTGAATCTAGAGTTCATATTTTTTAAAATTTTTAAATCATTGTAATTTGAAAGACCTCCTCCAAAAACCATTGATTTTGAAGTTTGTGATAAATTTTTGTTTATGAGTTCAAAGTTTAATCCTTGCATCATTCCATCTCTAAAAATATCTGTTAATACATATCCTCGGATCTTGCTTTTGTTATAAGTCTTAAAAATATTAAATAAGTTTGATCGGGTTTCTTCAGTCCAACCCTTAATCATTATTTTATTATTAAGTATGTCCAAAGAAATATAAATTTTATTTTCAAACTCCTTTGCAATTTCCAAAACAAGCTTGCTATTTCTTATGGCTAATGATCCTATTATCAAGTAATCAATATTGTTATTAAACCAAAAAAAGGCATCGTTCCTGCTTCTTATTCCTCCGCCAAGCTCAATGGGTGTTTTTACAGACTTTCTGATATTAATTATAGTGTCATTATTAACTGTAGAACGATTAAACGCCGAATCAAGATCAATAATATGAATTCTTTCACAACCCTCTTTTTCAAAAAATTTTGCTTGCTCGACTGGATTTTCATTATAAACTTTAAATGTCTCTTCTTTACCTTGGGTTAATCGGACACATTTGTTATCCTTAAGATCTATTGCGGGAATAAGTTTCACTTAATTTTTTTTGAAAAATAAAAGCCTTTTATATTATTTCCATCTACAATGGCATAATTGGGATTAATTCCCCACCGTTTGTAGTCTTTAGATTTAATAAGTTGAATCGCTGCTTTTTGGGTTTCGCGCACATCTAACTGAACATAACTAGAGCCGCTTTCTTTGCTAATTTCTTCCGCTTTGTCTATCATCGCTTTGGCAAGACCGTGCCCCCTGGCCCATGGCGCAACAAAATGAGAAGTAATATTACATATATGTTGTTGAGCTTCATTATTAGAAAGATTAAATATTAGTTGTAGGGTTCCTGCAATACCATTGTTTAATCTTCCAACAATAAGTTTTCTATTTTTAACAAGAAGAATGCCTTTCCAATATTTGTTTAAAATATCTCTTGGTGGAGCCTTTAGCCAGCCGAAACCTCCCCCAGCTTTTATTGCTTGTTCGGTAATGTTACATATGTCTGCTAAATCAACCTTGTTAATTGATGATAGAAGGTCAACACTTATGTTGATCTTTTTTTGTAATTCCGGTTTCATAGTTTTAAAAAATTTTTTATTAATTCTAATCCTTGATTCGAGCTTTTTTCTGGGTGAAATTGCACTCCATATATATTTTCTTTAGAGATAAATGAAGTAAAATTTATTCCATAATCTGTTTCTCCAATTATGTTTTTTTTATATTCACAATCAAAAAAGTAGCTATGAACGAAATAATATTCGTTCAATTTTCCTTTCTCAACAAGCTTATTGTTATTTATTATTTCTACTTCATTCCAGCCCATATGCGGTAGTTTTATGTTGTTTGTCGGTAGTTTTTTTATTTGACCATCAATCCAGCCTAAGCCTTTGTGTTCTCCATTTTCATAACTGATGTTTGCAAGCAATTGCATTCCAACACAAATTCCTAGAAAGGGTGTTTTGTTGTTAATAACACTTTTTGTTAATTCATTGATCATATAAGGAATGCTTGAAAGTCCTCTCATACATGTCTCAAATGCGCCTTGTCCTGGCAGAACTATGTGGGTTGATTCTGCAATTTTTCTTGGTTGATTTGTAATTATAACATTTGCTTTAATATTGTTATCATTGGCTACTTTTAAAAAAGATTGTTGGGTTGATAAAATATTGCCAAGTCCATAATCAACAATGGCTACATTTTTTATCATTTACAAAAAAACTAAAGGGATCCTTTAGAAGATGGAATAATGTCTTTTATTCTATTGTCAATTTCTACCGCAAAACGAACGCTCTTTGCAAAAGATTTAAAACAAGATTCGATTATGTGGTGGTTGTTTTTTCCATAAAAATTTTCTATGTGTAGATTGCATTTGGACTCGTTTACAAAAGCTTTAAAAAATTCATAAAATAGTTCAGTATCCATTTCGCCAATTTTTTCTAAACCTAAATCAATTTTCAGCACAAGTTCTGGCCTGCCAGAAAAATCAATTACACACCGAGAGAGGCATTCATCCATTGGCACATAAAAAAAACCAAATCTTTTAATTCCTCTTTTATCACCTAAAGAATTAATAATTGTTTGTGCAATAGCATAACCAGTATCCTCAACTGTGTGATGTAAGTCAACGTGTATATCTCCAACTACTTTTAGATCTATGTCTATTAAGCTGTGGTGTGAAAAAATTTCGAGCATATGATCAAAAAAACCAATGCCAGTATTAATATTGGCATTGCCAACCCCATCTAGATTGACGCTACAAACAACCTCGGTTTCATTAGTTTTTCGTTTTACTTCACTCTTTCTCATATCGGCGGCCTTTTATCAGCATAAAGGGGGATATTCTACTCCAATCACTTGATTAAATAATTAAAATAGCCATTTGATAGTAAATAGAAGAAAATTAATGAAAAATAACATTATTAAATCAACAACTATCATTGGTATAAGAAAAAACAAAAGTGTTGTTATTGCGGGCGATGGACAAGTAAGTATGGGCAACACCATAATGAAGGCTAATGTGAAAAAAGTCAGGCGTCTTGGATCTAATAATTCTATCATAACTGGATTTGCTGGATCAACTGCTGATGCTTTTGCTTTATTTGAAAGACTTGAATCAAAATTGGATCAATATAAGGATCAGCTTAAAAGAGCTTGCGTGGAACTTGCAAAAGACTGGAGGACTGATCGATACCTTCGCCGTCTAGAAGCAATGATGATAGTAGCTGATAAAAATGTTAGTTTGTTATTATCTGGTACTGGAGATGTAATTGAAACTGATGATGGCATATTAGCAATTGGTTCTGGTGGACCATATGCGAATAGCGCTGCAAAAGCACTTATAAAAAATACAAGCATGAACGCAAAAGAAGTGGCGCTTGAATCACTGAATATAGCTGCTGAAATATGCGTCTACACAAACCATAATGTAGTTTTTGAAGAAATTAACTCATAATTATGGAGTTAAGTTTTAGTCCAAGAGAGGTAGTGTCGGAGCTTGATAAATTTATCATAGGACAAACAAATGCAAAAAAGGCTGTTGCTGTTGCCTTAAGAAACAGATGGAGAAGAAAGCAGCTGCCTGATAGTTTGAAGGAGGAAATCTTACCAAAAAATATTTTAATGGTCGGACCAACTGGTTGCGGCAAAACAGAAATTTCAAGACGGCTAGCAAAATTAGCTAATGCTCCTTTTATCAAAGTTGAGGCAACAAAATTTACGGAAGTTGGTTATGTTGGAAGAGATGTTGAGCAGATAATTAGAGACCTTGTCGAAACTAGTATTGGTAAAACGAAAATTCAAATGAGTAAAGAAGTTAAGACCCATGCAGAAAAAAACGCTGAGGAGAAAATACTTGATGTTTTAGTTTCTAAAACAGCAAGTGTATCTACTAGAGAAAGTTTTAGAAAAAAATTAAGAAGCGGTGAATTAAATAATAATGAAGTTGAGATTGCTGTTTCATCCAATTCATCTTTTAGTTTGCCAACAATGGACATACCAGGAATGCCCGGGTCTCAAATGGGAATGATAAATCTTGGTGATGTTTTTGGAAAATCTTTTTCAGCTCCTAAAAAAAATAAAAAAATGACAGTGGAAGAATCGCATTCCTACCTGCTTCAAGAAGAAATCGATAAACTTCTTGATAATGATAGAATAATTAATAAAGCATTAGAAGATGTGGAACAAAACGGAATAGTTTTTATTGATGAAATAGATAAAATTACTTCTCGCAGTGAAAAGGTTGGTGCAGATGTATCAAGAGAGGGTGTGCAAAGGGATTTATTGCCATTAATTGAAGGCACTACAGTTAGCACTAAACATGGCGTTGTAAAAACAGATTACATTTTATTTATTACCTCAGGCTCTTTTCACACATCAAAACCATCTGATATGCTTCCGGAACTACAAGGACGATTGCCCATTAGGGTTGAGCTTGAAAGTTTATCTAAAGATGACTTTAAATTAATATTAACAGAAACTCAAAACAGCCTAATAAAACAATATATAGGCTTGCTTGGAACAGAAAAGGTGGAATTGATATTTGATAACGATGGTATTGATAAAATTGCAGAGCTTGCGACTGAAATAAACCAAAATGTTGAAAATATTGGAGCTAGAAGATTACACACAATTATGGAAAAGCTTCTTGAAGATGTTAGCTATAATGCGTCTGATATGGAACCTCAAAAAATCAATATTAACACAGAATATGTTGAAAAAAATCTTGGTGAGCTAATTAAGAGTCAGGACTTGTCTAAATTTATACTTTAATTATTGATTTTTGAATCAACCTTGCCTAACCATCGGGCGTGATAAAAAAATTTAAAATAGAATTATTGATATTGGTACTTTTGCTTATCAGTATTTTTATTTCAAACAGTGTTGATATTGGTTTTTATAATTTTTTTCATAATTCTAGCAAATCATTTGAAAGCATTTATTTAAAAGATTTTTTTAAACAAATTACTGTTTTGGGGGATTCTAAATGGTATTTTGTTTCATCATTTTTTGTGATTATTTTTTGTTATTTTATAAAAAAAACAAACTATTATTATAACCATAAAAATATCATCAAGATTTGTAATAATTTTAGTATCTTCTTGAGTTTGTCATTGATAGCTGGTGGGCTAATAACACAACTACTAAAACATATTGTTGGAAGGCCAAGGCCCAATTATACGTCGTTTGATGGTGGTCTTGAATTTAATTTTTTTAACTTAAGTTCTGAATTTCATTCCTTTCCTTCTGGACACACTTCAACAATATTTGTTGTTGCTTTAGTGGCTTCATATCTTTTACCAAAACTAAAATATTTTTTTATCTCATTGGCTGGAGTAATTGCTTTTAGTAGAGTAGTTGTGGAGGCGCATTTTTTTACGGATGTGCTTGGTGGAATAATCGTTTCGTATTTGGGTGTAAAGTTAACAAGATCCTTCCTTGATAAGCGTTTCCCAAATATAATAAACAAACAGACAAATTCACTTTTTAACAATAAATTTTATTTATCGTTGGTTGTATTTTTATTTTTATCTGTCTTTCTGTCTGTTGGTTCGTCTGTTGATATTTATCTAAGTCGTTTGTTTTATTTTGGAAATAATCAATTTTTTCTTCAAGATTATTATTACACAACCATTTTTGTTAGAAAAATTATCCTGCCTGGTATTATAATTTACATTTTTATTTTACCAATTTTTTCAATTTTTTTACCTATTAAAAATCTCTATTTAAAATATGAATTTAAATTTAGTGATATTCTTTTTTTATGGGTAACCGGTATTTTTAATCTGGGAATAGTTGTTAATCTTTTTTTTAAAAATATTTGGGGAAGGGCAAGGCCGGGAGATATATTACAATTAGGAGGTAAAGAAAATTTTACACCCTGGTTTCAAATCTCGGATGCTTGTACTAGCAACTGTTCTTTTGTCTCTGGTGATGCTTCGGTTGGTTTTTCTCTTATTGCTTTTTATTTTTTAACCAAAAGAATTGTATATTTTTGGGCATCGTTGTTTTTTGGGTTCGGCATTGGATTAGTCAGAATAATGGAGGGTGGTCATTTCGTTAGTGATATTGTTATGGCTGCAATACTTTTATATTTAAGTTATTATTTTCAAATGAAATATTATTTTAATAAATATGACTAATTCAAATTATTTTTTATTTGTTTTGTGTTTTGTTTTCTTGATAATTAAATTTATATCTATTTATTTAACAAATTTTGATTTATTTGGGGATGAGGCGCAATATTGGTTGTGGTCTAAAAATCTTGATTTTGGATATTTTTCTAAACCCCCTCTGTTGCCTGGAATAATTGCTCTTGTTTGTTCTTTTTTTGGCAATAGTTTTTTTGTAATAAAAATGATTTCAGTCCTTATGTATTGTCTTAATTCCTATGTTATTTTTTTAATTTCTAAAAAGCTATATAAGAATCTTGATCTAGCCCTTTTAACAGCAACATCTTTTTTTCTTATGCCCGCCGTTAGTGTTTCCTCTTTCTTGGTTTCTACAGACATTATTCTGGTTTTGTTTTGGTCCTTAGCCTTATTACAAACACTAATTATTAAAGAAAAACCAAGTATTTTAAATTTTATTTTATTGGGTGTGTTCGTGGGCTTAGCTTTCCTGGCTAAATATGCAGCAATTTATTTTATTGTTTCCATAATATTTTTATTGTTTGAAAAAACAATGAAAAATATTTTTTTCAAAAACAAATTATTCTTCCTCAGCTTCATCCTAACTTTTATTGTGATAATTGCGCCAAATATCATCTGGAATATGAATAATAACTGGGTTACTTTTGAACATACCGCTGATAATGCTGCACTAGATAGATCCGGTTTGCATTTCACTGAAAGCTTAAAATTTGTTGGAAGTCAAATTATAATGGTTGGTCCTCTAATTTTCTTATTTTTTATTTTTGGGTTTGTAAAAAATATCATTAATGATTTTAACACAAGGTTTCTCCTTATTTTTTCCCTGCCAGTATTTGTTATTATGTTGTTTGAAAGCTTTTTAGTTAGGGCCAACGCTAATTGGGCTGCGGTTTCTTTAATCTCTTTCTTGATTCTTTTTGTGCATATAACTTTTAAGTATAGTAAAAAATTAATTTTTATTAATAACATTGCAAATTTTTTTTTCGGCTTATGTTTTTTTTTCCTCATAGGAATAGGCGCACCTTATGGGCCTTTTAATAAAATTTCTGGAATTAGCTCTTTTGCTAATTCATTAATAGCTCGTAACAATCTAGGACAAATTAATAATCTTGTCATAAGTGATAGAATGTTGTTTTCAAATTTAAGTTACTTTTTTTATAATAGTGAAATACAAATGTATGTGCCCTTTGGTCCTAATATGCGATGGGGACATCATTTTCAAATTACCAATCCATTGCCGGCCGATTTTCATAATAATTTTATTTTTTTGGGATATGTAGAAGAGATTGGTTATTTAAGAAATAAACATACTATAAATCTTGTTGATATAAAAACTGTCCCGTTTAATAAAGAACCAATAAAAATTTATGAAATTGTATTTTAAACCTATTGTTGTTTTGGTTTTTTTTATATTCACAAATTTTTCCACTTTGTTTGCTGAAGATTTTAAAGAAACATACGTCGTTGAAATAGGTAAAATTGACATTGGAAGACTATTATGGGACGTTAAAATGTCTAACGATAGTTATAAAGTTTTAATTAAACTGAAAAGCAAGGGTTTTCTATCTAAACTATATAAATTTGAAGGAAGTTATGAGGCTGCTGGAAGTGTTATGAAAGGCTCCTTGATGCCCTTAATGTACAAACAATTATGGTTAACAAAAAAAAAGAGAAGGGAAGTTGAAATTATTTTTGACAATCATTCAGTAATTGGATTAGAAATATTTCCTTATGAAAAAGAGCAGGCAAGAGTCGAGTATAATGAAATTGAAAATCATTTTGATCCGCTGTCATCTTTTTTAAATATATTGATTGGAAAAAAGAAATCAAAAACTATCGATGGTCGACGCATTTATTCAATGATGGTTGAAAAACAAAATAACTATGCGACTGGAGAAATAAAAAAAATATTAATCGAGGATTATGTGAATATTTGGGCTGACCATAAAAAAAATAATTTAGAGTATATTGAGATAAAACAAGAATATAATGAAGGAGCTTTTTCAATGCCTGAGGTTATTAAAATAAAATTTAAAGGACTTATATATAAATTAAGAAAAACTTAGTTTTTGTTTTTTCTTAAATAGACGAAAAAAGCTCCGTCTCCTCCAATTTTGGCGTTTGCCTGTTGAACATTTAAAATTTTAGATTGAGCGGTGCTGTGATTTACCCAATTAAGAAAATTATTTCTTATTTTGCCATAATAAAGCAACGTGTCCTGAGAGTAGTCATTTTCTTTTTTTATAGATCCTTTTCCGGTTATAAATAAAATACATCTATAATTTTTTGAGAAACAATCATTAATTGTGTTAAAAAAAATTTTTTTTGCTTCATCAAGAGAACATCCGTGAAAATCAATTTTTCTATTTATTGGAATTTTATTTTTTTTTAATTTCTTATTTATTTCATTTTTTTGAATTGTTATTTTTTGTTGTGTAGCGGCATTTTTTGCCTTTTCATAAATTCTGTCACTTTCTGCTTCTTTTATAATTGTCCTTGGAGTGTTTGATTTTATTGGTTTTGGTATGGGCCTGGTAATTTTGTTGTTTTTTTTTATTGGCTTAACCTCATCAAGAGATTGTAAGAAAATGTTATTGTCGTCTTTATTTGGCATTTTTGTATTCCACCAATAAATCAATTAGCTTTTCAACTCTCTTGGGTGTCTGAGTATGCCAAAGACTATTTAACATTTCCAGCGCAGCCATATGCGGTAATTTTTTTTTTAATGATTTATTAAATTTTTTAAAGTTTAGGCAATTTTTTATTCCGAGTTGAAAAATCATTTCTAATAATACTTCTTGTGAATTTCTTGATAAATTTTTTGTTTTATAGCTATTATTAAAATCGCTTAAGGCCGAACTAAAGTCCTCTTCAAAGAGTTTATTTAGGTATATTTTTGAATATTTTTTTTGATGTAGAAATTTTTCTCTTTTTTTAATTAGATGGCCAAAGCCTATCGTTGGTTTCCCAGCCTGATCATAGTAAATCTGGTTGCTATAGCCTTCGTTTTTTTTTATTCTAGATTTTAATTGAGAAAAATTAGACAATTTAGGTTGAAGAAAGCAGCCAGTTTGGATCTCTTGAAGATATGGTTTTTTCAAAAGTCCAACTATCCTGTTTTTTTACTACTGTGTTTTCATCATTGTTTTTAAACTGCTCACTTACAAATTTAATACATATTTTAATGTGATTTCCTTCCACAAACACTTTTTCAACTCCTTCAATGTTTAATGAATAAAATTGATATTCGGGATTGATATTTTTTGCATCTATTGCTTTTTCAAAAGATTTAAAAACATCTTCCGTAACTAGTTTTTTCAGTGTTTTTTTATCTCCTTTGTTGAAGGCGTTAATAATAGCTTCAAACGCTCTTTTGGCGCCTTCCAAGAATATTTTATGATTAAAATCATCAATTGTTTCGTAGGCTGTTTTAAGTTTGGATATTTTTTCTTCTAATTCTGGAATGTTGTTTGCTGGGGCCTCTTTAGTTTTGGTTGGTTTGGCGCCCACGTTGTTGCTGGGGTTTTTTTCAAAACCAGTTCTTTTGCCCAACACGTTCCTTAATCGAAAAACCAAAAAAACTGCAATTCCTGCAAAAATAATTATATCAAAAATTTGTAAATCTCCATAAATCACAAATACCCTATATAATTAAATAAATGTTTTTAGTAGTCCAATTTATGCCACAGGGCGTTTTTTATACTTCCAACAAACTCTTTGTGGGATTGTACTTCTTCTTTGGTTAGCTTAATCTTGCTAATATTGTTTTTGTTCGCCAGGGGTTTATTTGTGGGGTTCGTGTTGTTTTTTTTAAATTCCGGAAGATTTAGTGAGGTTTGTTTTCCTCCCAACAATTCCAGATACACCTCGGCTAATAAATGACAATCTAAAAGAGCGCCGTGTAATTTTCGAGAACTTAGGTCTATGGAGAATCTTCTGCAAAGGTGGTCAAGGTTTGTTATTCTGGTGTTTAGTTTTTTTCTTGCAAGCAGCATTGTATCAATAATTTTATTTGTAATGGATTTTGCACCAATCAATTTAAGTTCGTTGTTAAGAAAACCCACATCAAATTCCGCGTTATGTATGATTAGGGTGTCGTTTTTAATAAAATCAAAAAAATTATTTAAATGTTCTTTAAAGGCCAGATGTTTGTTTAAAAATTCATTAGTAAGGCCATGAATTTTTTTTGCATCCTCGCCTATTTTTCTGCTTGTTGAGCAATAAAATTGTAAGTTTTTTCCTGTGGAAATATGGTTTATTAGTTCGACACAGCCAACTTCAATTATTCTGTCGCCCCCCATATAATTAAGTCCTGTTGTTTCCGTGTCTAAAATTATTTCTCGCATTTTATTTGTTTTTTATTAATTCAATTATTTTTAAAACTTCATTGAAACAATGGCTTTTATTTGCCGACGTATCAACAATAAAGTCTGCTTTCTTTTTTTTTATTTTATCGCTTAGCTGACTTTCAATAATTTTTTCCAATATTTTTTTTTGCATGCCCCTTCTTCTTATTGCGCGCTCTTTTCTTGTTGCCAGGGGGGCATAAAACAATATGGTAAAATCACAAATTTTTTCAAGTTTATTTTCAAACAACAGAGGTATGTCTAAAAAGATAATTTTTGTTTTTTTTTGTTTGTGTTTTTTTATAAAAAGGTTCCTGGATTTCTTAACTTCTGTGTGAATGTAGCTTTCTAATAGTTTTCTTTTTTTTATGTTGAAAAAAATTTCTTCCCGAATAATTTTTTTATCTATTTTTTTTCCTTTTAAAGACTGTCCGAGATTTATTTTTTTAAGGTAGTTTGTAAATTTCGTCTTTGGTTTTGAGTATATTCCCCCAACGACAAAGTCTGAATCTTGAACCGCCAGTTTATTTTTCTTAAGCAGCTTAACAATGGTTGTTTTGCCTGATGCAATGCCTCCTGTTAATCCAACTATTGTGGTCATTGTTTTTCTTCTAATATGCCGTCTCTTTTATCAATCAGAATACGAACTAATTCAGCATCTGCCTCTGGCTTTATTCCAAACCATTTGTGAAAACAGGGAATGGCTTGATGAATTAACATGTGTATTCCGTCTATTCTTTTGGCAAAAGCTATATAATCCAAGAAAAAAGTTGGGTAATTATAAACCGCGTCAAAACCATGTCCGGTTGAGTTTGGGCCATTGATTGCAAGCTGTCGACGCAGATTTGGACAGTGATTTTTTATTATGTTTCTTGGAACTGTGTTCACTATTAAATCAGCTCCGCTGAAGTGGTCTTCGAGTTCTTCTAATTTGTGGGGTTTTATTTTTTTTAGGTTATATATTTTGTCAAAACTTCTATTAAAAACCTTTATTGTCCTAAAGCCCATAAATAATAAGGAATAAATTATCGCTTTTGCTGACCCCCCGTATCCAATAACAACGGCAATGTTTTTTCTTTTAATTTTTGGTGTTTTGTGTTTTTGGGCCCATTTAAGAGAATCTTCAAAACCGGTCCAGTCGGTATTCATTCCTTCAAGTTTTTTTTCCGTCTTGGTTACACAATTAACCGCTCCAATTTGAACAGAGTGTTTTTCAAGAACGTCCAGATGTGTAATTATTTTTTCCTTGAAGGGCGTTGTAATGTTGAGGCCGCGCAGTTTGTCGTCTTTAAGTATTAGTTTTATTTCCTTGTCAAAGTTTTCTTCTTTAATTTCTTTATGCTTGTATTCAGCGCTTATGCGATATTTTTCAAACCAATAATTAAAAATAGTTGGTGATAGGCTTTTATTAACGTTGGTGCCAACAACAAATGCCCTTGCTTTGCTCATTTATTTATTAAATTTTTTTAGAAACAATAAAAAGGGGAAGAGAGGAAAACCCATAACATTAAAAAAGTCTCCCTTTATGTTCTCAATAATGTTTGGACCCTCCTTCTCAATTTGGAAACAGCCGACAGAAAACAAAACTCTTTTGTCTGTTTTTTTTAAATATTCATTAATTTCTTTTTTGTTTAATTTCCTTATTTTTATGGTTGTTTTTTGTGTTGTTTTCCAAATAAATTTATTTTTGTAGTAAGCCGCGGCGCTAGAATATATTTTATGTTTTTTTCCTGAAAGTTCTCTGAGTTTTTTTTTAGCTTCTTCGGTGTTTCTGGCTTTTTTAATTATTTTATTGTTTAAATCAATTATTGTGTCAGATCCAATTACTAAAGAATTATAATATTTTTTACTAATGCTGGCGGCTTTGTTTTTAGCTAAACAAAGAGATATTTTTTTTGGTGATAATTTTTCTTTTCTTTTCTTTTTCTTAATTGCTTCTTCATCACAGGTGGGAGAAATTCGTCTAAAATTTAGTTTGTTGTTTTTTAAAATAAAGAATCTAGATTTGCTATTACTAGCAAGAATAAATTTTTTGTTGAAAAACATATGGATAAAATAACAGATAATTAGTGTTTTACACAGGGGTTTATTAATTAATAATTTTTATTATTTTTTTTAAACAAGATTTCATTTTATTATACATTTTATTAAATTATATTATAAAAAATTATTGTAGTTGTTTTTTTAATTTTTTTAATTTTTTTTTATAAAAAAAACTGTATTTTTTTATAAAAATCAATAAATTATTTTTTTTATTAACATATTTATTTTTTTTTAATAAAATTATACATATTTAATAAAATTGTTTAAAAACTGTGTTTTTTTTAATAAATATACCTACTCACAGCATCAATTACTAAAACAAGAAATATATTTAAATAAATTATATTTTGACAAGGGTTTAAATAATTAATATTAATCATCTTTCTTAAAATAACCTCCAATAAACAAGTATGAATTTACAAGATTTAAAAAATAAAGAACCAGAAGAGTTATTAAAACAGGCTGATAAACTCGAAATTGAAAACCCATCTTCATATAGAAAACAAGATTTAATGTTTGCTATTTTAAAAAAAATAGCTGCTGATGGTGAATTAATAACAGGTTTGGGGGTTATTGAGATAATGCAAGATGGTTTTGGTTTTTTAAGATCAAGAGAATCAAACTATTTACCAGGACCAGATGACATTTATGTTAGTCCTAATCAAATTAAAAAACTAAGCTTAAGAACGGGAGATATTGTTGAGGGCGAAATAAGAGCCCCAAAAACAGGTGAAAGATATTTTGCTTTAATTAAAATAAATAAAATTAATGAACAAAAAACAGATTTGGTAAAAAATCGAGTAAATTTTGAAGATCTAACCCCCCTATATCCTCAATCACGATTTAAACTTGAACAAGAAAAAATAACTCCGGACCTAACAGAAAGAATAATTGATATTATCGCCCCCCTCGGAAAAGGTCAGAGACAATTGATAGTGGCACAGCCCTTTACCGGCAAAACAATTATTATGCAAAAAATTGCTAATGCTATTATTAATAATAACCCCGACACAAAACTTATTGTTTTGTTGATTGATGAAAGGCCTGAAGAGGTAACAGATATGGCCAGATCTGTTAATGGAGAAGTAATAAGCTCAACGTTTGATGAACCAGCATCACGACACGTTCAGGTTGCAGAGATGGTGATAGAGAAAGCAAAAAGACTGGTTGAATATAAGAAAGATGTAGTTATTCTTCTTGATTCAATAACAAGACTTGGAAGGGCATATAACACAGTAGTTCCATCAAGTGGCAAAGTTTTAACGGGAGGCGTAGATGCAAACGCCCTACAAAGACCAAAAAGGTTTTTTGGCGCAGCCAGAAATGTTGAAAAAGGGGGTTCTTTAACAATTATTGCAACCGCCTTAATTGAAACTGGCAGCAGAATGGACGAGGTTATTTTTGAAGAATTTAAAGGGACGGGAAACAGTGAAATTGTTTTAGACAGAAAGCTTAGCCAAAAAAGAACTTATCCAGCCTTTGATATAGGCAAATCAGCAACAAGAAAAGAAGAGCTGTTGTTAGATAAAAATGAGCTTGGAAAAATATTTATACTTAGAAAAATTCTTGCACCAATGGGGGTTACAGAAGCTATGGAATTTTTACTAGATAAAATGCAAAACACCAAAACCAATAATGAATTTTTTCAAAGCATGGGAACAAAGGGCTAATATCGCTGGTACTATTTTTCTAACTTTTTTTTAAATTAAAATAAATAAATTAATCCAAACATTGCAAACGTAAACATAGACTTGTTTTGAGTATAAGTTTATTTACCATTCTTTATATGGTAAAAAAACAAGACACAATATACGCGCTTTCAACCCCACCCGGAAAATCTGCAATTGCTGTGGTTAGAATTTCGGGCAGCAAAGCCCTTGACTACATAAAAAAAATATCTTCATCTATGCCCACAAAACCAAACACATCAACATTAAATAAGTTAATTACAAAAACCGGCGACGTAATTGATCAAACAATAACAACTTACTACAAGGCGCCAAAAAGCTTTACAGGAGAGGATATGGTAGAAATATCTATGCATGGCGGCAATGCTGTAATAAATAAATTTATTGATGTTTTTAAAAAAAACAAAAAAACACGACTTGCTGAACCAGGAGAATTTACAAGAAGATCGTTTGAAAACAACAAACTTGACCTAACGCAGGTAGAAGCAATAAGTGATTTGGTTAATGCAGAAACAGAATATCAAAGGAAACAGGCACATAGTCAGCTTGAAGGAAATCTTACTTTAAAAACAAAAGAGATTTATAGTGAGTTGACAAACGTTCTTGCAAATATTGAAGCTATGATAGATTTTGCCGACGAAGAACTGCCAACAGATTTGTTAAATAACATAAAAGAACAAATAGAGAACATATCTAATGAAATATATAATATTTTATCAAAAAACAGCAAGGGAAGAAAAATCCGAGAAGGCTTTATTGTTGGAATAATTGGAAAGACAAATACCGGTAAATCAAGCTTTATAAATAATGTTTCTAACCAGGAAATAGCGATAGTTTCCAACAAACCAGGAACAACAAGAGATGCTATAGAATCATATATTGATATTCGGGGACTGCCAGTTAGGTTTTTTGATACCGCAGGAATTAGAAAACACAGGAATACTGTTGAAAAAATAGGAATAAAAAAATCTAAAGAGATTTCTAAAGAAGCTGATCTAAACCTTGTTTTTTTAAACAAATCATCTGAAATCGATGATTTTAAGAATGTTTCAAATCCCATATTTATACAATCAAAATATGATATTAGAAAAAAACCAACAACAATCAACGACATCACAAACATTTCATCAAAAAACAACTATGGAATAAAAAGCCTACTAAATAGAATTTTTCACCAACTTTCTGATAAAAACTTTACAGAAAACACATATATTTCACGTGAAAGACATATTGAGTGTCTAAAAAATACTATAAAATATTTAGAAAAATCTAAACAAAAAAAGAATTACGATGTTTTTTCAGAAGATATTCGACTTGCCATTAAAGAAATTTCAAAAATATATGGAAAAACTGATATAGAAAATATACTAGACATAATATTTAGTGATTTTTGTATAGGAAAGTAATTTCACGTGAAAAAAATAACATATTTTGACGTTATTGTTGTTGGTGGAGGACACGCTGGAGCCGAGGCGGCGGCAGCTGCGGCGCGAATGGGGGCAAAAACAGCATTAATTACCCATAGTATTAGTAAAATTGGTGAAATGTCATGTAATCCAGCAATTGGGGGCCTAGGCAAAGGTCATTTGGTAAGGGAAATCGATGCCCTGGATGGAATAATGGGTCAATCAATTGATAAATCTGGAATACAATTCAGGATGCTCAACTCTAGCAGAGGACCCGCAGTCAGGGGTCCTAGAGCTCAAGCAGATAGAAAATTATATAAGAATTCCATACAAAAGATCCTTTTTAATCAAAAAAACCTTAGTATAATTGAAGAAACAATAGAGGACTTAATAATTGATAAAAATAAGGTTTGTGGAGTCATAACACACAAATTAAAGAAAATGCACTGTAGATCGCTTGTTTTAACGACAGGGACTTTTTTACGGGGTCAGATAAGGATTGGAAAAAATTCTTATCCTGCCGGAAGACTTGGTGACAAGTCATCAATAAATTTAGCAAAAAAAATTGAATCATTAAAGTTTTCAATAGGCAGACTAAAAACAGGAACACCACCCAGAATCTATAAACAATCTATAAATTTCAATGATTTAGAAGAACAAACACCTGATAAAAATCCTGTTCCATTCTCATTTATTAACAAGTTTATCCACATTCCTCAAATTTCTTGTTTTATAACTCACACCAACAACAAAACTCATAAAATTATTAAAAACAACATCCATTTATCACCAATGTATTCTGGACAGATAATGTCAATGGGCGCAAGATATTGCCCGTCAATTGAAGACAAGATAAATAAATTTTCGGATAAACGCAGCCATCAAATTTTTTTAGAACCAGAGGGCCTTGATAACAACATTATATATCCAAACGGAATTTCGACCTCACTTCCAGAAAATATTCAAGAAAATTTTATTCGCTCAATTAAAGGACTAGAAAATGCAATAATTATTAAACCAGGGTACGCTATTGAATATGATTTTGTGAATCCACAAGAGCTCTACCACACGCTTGAAACAAAAAAAATTGACAATTTGTTTTTTGCAGGTCAAATTAACGGAACTACAGGATATGAAGAAGCGGCTGCACAAGGAATAATTGCCGGAATTAATTCAGCTCTAAAATTAAGTAATAATCGAAAATTTATTATCGATAGATCTGATGGTTACATTGGTGTTTTAATTGATGATTTAGTAACAAGAGGAACAAACGAACCCTATCGCATGTTTACCTCGCGTGCAGAATTTAGGCTTGTATTAAGAGCTGACAACGCGGATCAAAGACTAACCCCGCTGGGGATTAAAACAGGCTGCGTCTCTAGATTCAGAGAAAATATTTTCAATTATAAAATTAACAAACTAAAAAAAGATTTTAGTATGGTTAAAAGCAAATCTATTTCTCCCAACAAACTTAATAAACTTGGCATACCAATTAATCACGACGGAAAAAAGAGATCGGCCTTTGAGCTTTTATCCTTTAATAACATTGGTTTTGACGACATTGTCAAAATTTGGCCTGAAATGGGCTTGATTGATAATGAATCTAGAGAGCAGATTATTATTGAGTCTCAATATGCTGGTTATCTTAAAAGACAAAGGGACGACATTGATGATTTTAAAAAAGATGAGCAATTGACACTTCCCAACAACTTAGACTACAAATATGTTGGAAGCCTATCAAATGAAATAGTTGAGAAACTATCATTAATTAAACCTCCAACACTCGGGGCCGCCTCAAGAATCTCAGGAATAACTCCCGCTGCAATTATTGCCCTATTGAGACATGTCAGAAGACAAAAGAATAACAAAGAAGCCTGATTTGACAACCTTAAGTAAAACAATAAATGCTTTTTCGATTAATTCATCTCAAGAGAGTATGTTGATCAAATTTTTAAAAGAATTAGTTATTCACAACAAGCTCACAAATCTGGTCGGAAAATCAACTCTTGAAAATCCATGGCGCAGCCATATTTTGGACTGCATTCAGATTTCTTCATTTATAAAAAACAGAAACAGCACAATTTTAGATATGGGGACTGGCCCAGGTTTGCCAGGTTTGGTATTAGCGATAATTGGTTACAAAAACGTTAATCTCGTTGATTCTAATCGTAAAAAGATAAATTTTGTAAAACATATTGCAACAAAATTAAATATTGGTGTAAAAATTTATTTAAGCAGGATAGAAAAACTAAACGATTCAAAGTTTGATTTTTTGATATCCAGAGCACTGGCCAACCTAAACAAACTTTTCATTTATTCACACAAACTTATAGACAAAGACACTGTTTTAATTTTTTTAAAAGGGAAAAAAGTAAAAAATGAAATCCATGAAGCAAAAAAAATATGGAGCTTTAATAGTGAAATTTACCCAAGCCAATCTGATGAAAGAGGAAGTGTCTTAATAGTAAAAAATTTGAAACTTAAAATATGACTAAAATAATTTCAATAGCAAATCAAAAAGGAGGGGTTGGAAAAACCACAACAGCCATTAATCTCTCGACTGCGATGGCGGCTATAGATAAAAAAGTGCTGTTAGTTGACTCAGATCCACAAGGAAATGCCAGCACAGGGCTTGGAATTATTGAAGATTATAGAACACCCTCTCTATACGATCTTTTATCAAGCGGAGAATATGATGAAAAAGTTATTAAAAAAACATCAATTCCCAACCTTGATATTATTACATCAACTCAAGATCTTGCGGCATCAGAGATAGAATTAGCTGATGTTAAAAACAGAGAAGAACAACTAAAAAACATTATTAATAAAATACCCGGTTATGATTATTTTTTTATAGATTGTCCACCAGCACTGGGACTGTTGACGATTAACGGACTAGTGGCCGCGAGTTCAGTCATTGTTCCTCTTCAGTGTGAATTTTTCGCACTTGAGGGACTAAGCGCACTAACCAATACAATAGAATTAATTAAACAAAACTTTAACCCAGAACTTGAAATAGAAGGAGTGGTACTAACAATGCACGACAAAAGAAACTCTTTAAGTGATCTGGTTGAAAAAGACGTTAGAGAGTTCTTTGGAAAAAAAGTTTATAAAACTATTATCCCCAGAAACGTCAGAATTTCTGAGGCGCCAAGCCATGGAAAGCCCGTATTAATTTATGATACAACTTGCGTTGGCTCAAAAGCATATATAGATCTTGCCAAGGAGGTGATTTTCAATCAATAATGTGTAGCGTATATGAATAAAGAGAGCAAAAAGTTGGGAAGAGGTCTTAGCTCTTTATTATCACCGCATAATAGCAGAAATGATAATTTAGGAGATAAAACCTTTAAATTAATAAACATATCTTCGATTGAGGCCAGCGCCCAACAACCTCGAAAAAATTTTGTAAAAGAAGAGCTTGAAAACCTATCAGCTTCAATAAAATCTGAAGGTGTTTTACAGCCAATACTTGTAAGAGAAAAAAATAAAGATCTGTTTGAAATTATTGCCGGAGAGAGAAGATGGAGGGCTGCTCAAATTGCGGGAATTCATCAAATTCCTGCAGTGATCAAACAAATGAATGACGACGAAGCTATGCAGGCCGCCCTTATAGAAAACATTCAAAGAGAAGATCTAAATCCAATTGAAGAAGCAAGGGCTTATAAAACGATACTAGAAAGTGACGGTATAAATTATGACAATCTTTCTAATGCGATAGGAAAAAGCAAGAGTCACATTTCAAACACAATAAGACTTCTTGAATTAGATATAAAAATCCTAAATTACATAGAAAATGGAAAAATATCAATGGGGCATGCAAGAGCCCTTATTGGGGTTCCAAATGCCATTGATCTTGCTGATGAGATCATAAATAAAAAATTAAGCGTAAGAGAAGTTGAGCGCAACACGTCCAAATATAAAAAAACCAAGCGCAAAAATATTTCAAAAGATCCCAATATACTAGATTTAGAAAAAGAACTGTCAGAAAAAATTGGACTAAAAACCTTGATTCATTTTAATGAACAAGGCTCTTCAGGATCTATCACACTTTATTATTCAGATCTTGATCAACTCGACGACATTATGAAGAGACTAAAAAAATAATTATTTCATAGTCTTGGAAAAATTTAATAAAAAACGCTGAATAATTACTAAAAATCTAGAATCGTTTTTTCTAATATATAATTCGGCTTTTTGGAGTAAATTATTTATAATTCTTATTTTCATTAAATCCGCCCTGGATACAGCTAGTTCAAAACTATTTTTTTGTCTAAATAAGTATTTTGGCAAGTAGTGCTTTGCCAAGTCAGCAATATTATTTTTGTTTTTTCTCTCTGATGAAGAAATTAAAATTTTTAAAAATTTTTTTACTATTTGCAAAAAACTGTATGCATCAGCAGACGATCGTATCATTATTTCAGATTTTTTTATTATTGATTGATTGCTGCCGACAATACATTGAAAAAATAAATCCTCAAATTGTGATGAGCCTGCAGTGCCAGAGAGCTTGCTAATATCTTCAACCGAAGCATTAACTTCGCCATAATTAGAAATTTTTATTACTTCATTCTCAAGTATTTGATAATCATCGCTGCTGTTTTCTAGAAAAAACCAATACGCGTCTTTTGAAAGTTTGCAGTTGTGCTGATCAAATAATTTATCGATTAGTTTTTTTTTAAATTCTTTTGTTAATTTATAGCAAACAATCGAATAAAATTTTTTATGAAAATCAAAATATTTTTTGATTTTTGAGTTATTTTTTATATTTTCTCCTTCAATTATAATCGTGTTATTGTCATAGTTTATTTTTTCTAAACTTTCTATCAACGAATCATTTGGATTTTTAATTTGAAGAATGTTTGATTTATAAAAAAGTGATTGGGTATGTGTTAGCTCTTTTAAATAATTTTTATTATTAGTTTTGAGATTTAAAATTTTTCTTTCGCTGTAAGTATTAGATTTGTGTTTGCATAAAATAATATTTTTAACTTTGTTAATTAAGCCTTCTTCATTTCCTGATATAAAAAAAACTGTTTTTTCAAATTTATATTGATCAAGATTATCTAAAAATTTTTCTGCATTAACCTTCATTTTTACATTTTAAATTATTATAATTTATTGATAGTTCACTTAAGAACTGATCAATGTTTGAACGTAGATTTTTTGTAGATAATTCTTTTTCAGCAAGATCGGTTCCAAAACTATATCCTGCTGATTTTGCATCGTATAAATTATTTGTTAATATGTTTTTTTCAAAGATTATGCATTTTTTGTTTATATTATTTAAGGTATATTTTATATCGTGTTTAATCATAAATTTCGAGGCTGTTGCATCAGCCTCTATCACAGCGGCATCAATCGATTCGCTTGAAACTATCGATAAAATATAAGTGGGATTACTCTCCGATCTCCCAATTTTGCTTAATAAATAACTATTAATAATATCTCTATTATTTCCACTTATTGAAAAAAGGGTTTTTTCTTTGATTTTATCAAAATTAACATCATTATAAACAAACGTAAAACCGGAACAGTTTATTATTAAAACCATCAACGGAATTATAAAAAATATTCTTTTAATCATTTAATTATTTCAAAACTATATTAATTATTTTTTCTGGCACGAATATTATTTTCTTAATTAATTTTTTATCAATCATCTTTTTAATTTTTTTGCTATTTAAGGCTTTAATTTTAACCTCTTCCTTACTGATGCCAACATCAAATTCTATTATTTCTCTTGTTTTTCCATCAATTTGTATAGCAATTTTACATATTTTTTTTGTTTGGATTGTTGGTGCTTTAGGCCACAGTTGATTAATTGCCAAACCGTCCAGACCCAAAGATTTCCAGATTTCTTCGCTTAAATGAGGTGTAAAGGGTTGTAACAAAAGAGCTATATTTTTTAAAGATTCTTTCAAACAATTTTTTGAAGAAGATTTGTTAGAAATAGTTTTTTGTAAAAAATTAATCAATTCATATAAATTAGCTATAGATTTATTATAATGAAAAGCATTAATATTATTTGTTACATTTTTTATAGTATCATTTGTTTTCCCCCTTAACAGCTGATTGTCTGTTTTGTTATTTTCTATGTAGTCATCCGACAAACATAATTGTAAAAGATTCCACACCCTGTTTATAAATCTATATGAACCCGTTACACCGCTTTCTGTCCATTCAAGGTCTCTTTCTGGAGGACTGTCTGACAGTATAAACCACCTAGCAGTATCTGCTCCATATTTTTCAATTATGTCAGATGGATCAACAATATTTTTTTTAGACTTGCTCATTTTTTCAATTTTACCAACTTTTACTTTATTTCCCTGATTGTCTGTTATTGATTCTTTATTGTAAATAATTTCATCTGGACCAATCCACTCATTTTTATGATTTTGAAATGTTTGGTGCGTAACCATTCCCTGAGTGAACAGGCCTTTGAAGGGCTCATCTAATTCTATGTAGCCAGTGTCCCTTAATGCTTTAACAAAAAATCTTGAGTATAATAAGTGTAGGATTGCGTGTTCTACCCCCCCTATATATTGATCAACTGGTAACCAATAATTTATATCCTCTTTAACAAAAGCATTAAGATCTCTTGGATTACAATATCTCAAATAATACCATGAAGATTCAAAAAATGTATCAAACGTGTCAGTTTCTCTTTTTGCTTTCATCCCTGTTTTAGGGCACGAAACATTTCTCCACTCATCAATTTTTTCTAAAACATTTCCTGAACCACTTAATTCTTTAACATTGGGAAGTTTAACCGGGAGGTCTCTTTTTGGAACTGGTATTATTTCGCCGTCCTCTCGATACATTACAGGTATTGGACATCCCCAAAATCTTTGTCTTGATAATCCCCAATCTCTTAAACGATAATTAATTTTTTTATTACCAATCTTTTTTTCAACCAATTTTTTGATGACAATTTTTTTTGCATCTTCAATTTTTTCACCATCAAGAAAAGAAGAATTTATTAAATTTCCCTCGCCCACATAAGCCTCGTTAGTAATTTTATATTTATCTTTTGATTTTCCTTCTGGCAGTATTACTGGGATTATTTCTAATTTATATTTGATCGCAAACTCAAGATCTCTTTGATCGTGAGCGGGACAGCCAAATATTGCGCCAGAGCCATACTCCATCAGAACAAAATTTGCCAAAAAAACAGGCAACAACTTTTTTTCAATAAAAGGATGTTCTACAAACAAACGTGTTTTGAATCCTTTTTTTTCTTTTTCCGGGCTAAGAGACGAACATTCCTTTACAAATTTTTTTGCAACTTCATCTCTTCTTATAATATCTTTAGATATTGGATGATCTGTAGAGATAGCGCAAAAGCTTGCGCCAAATATTGTATCCGGTCTAGTAGTGAATACATTCAAAGAATTTGAATTTAAATTCTGTGGATTACTTATCTTAAAATTTATCTCTACCCCAAAAGACTTACCTATCCAATTAGATTGCATAATTTTTACTTTTGATGGCCAGTCATCAAGTTGATCCAGGCAATTTAAAAGCTCTTCAGAATAGGCGCTAGTTTTTAGAAACCATTGGGATAATTTTTTTTGTTCAATTTCAGCTCCTGATCTCCAGCCTTTGCCATCTATCACCTGCTCATTAGCTAAAACCGTCTGATCGACAGGATCCCAATTTACAAAAGATTCTTTTTTGTATGCTAATTCCTTTTTCAACAAATCTAAAAAAAAAGACTGTTCATGCTTATAATAATCAGGGTGACAAGTAGCAATTTCCCTTGTCCAATCAATTGAAAGCCCTATAGACTTTAATTGCGACCTCATTAAATTGATGTTTTGATAAGTCCATTCTGACGGTGATTTTTTTGCAACGATTGCAGCATTTTCTGCAGGAAGACCAAATGCATCCCAACCCATTGGATGCATAACATTAAATCCACACATTTTTTTATACCGGGCCACCACATCTCCCAAGGCATAGTTTCTAACGTGTCCCATATGAATTTTACCCGAAGGATATGGAAACATTTCCAATACATAATATTTCTTTTTGTTTTTATCTGTTGCTGTTTGAAAAATTTTTTCTTTTTCCCATTTCTGTTGCCACAAGCGCTCAACTTTTTTATGGTTGTATCTTGATGACACGTTGCTAACTTTGAGAGAGTCTTATTTTTTTTGCTTTGTTCAGAATAGCGTTTTCAAGCTTTGCATCATTATCAATATTATTTTTTATGTCTACCCATTGGCCATTTGACAATGATTGGCAAAAAGAGTTGACTTTTAAATTATCAGTCTTCATTTCATATCCCTTAATAAATATATTTATCTTACATCTTTCGTTAGGGGCGCCTTGGTTGGCATACCAATCAGTGATTATTATACCCGCAAAAGGATCCACAGAAGCAAGAGGCATAAAATCTATAGTCTCCAAACTTCCTTTCCACAAGTATGGATTAATGGGTAGTCCAATAGTAGCGGTTGTTTTTTCAGACTTATTAATCTCACCCAAAGACAAACCTTTTTTGCCAAGCAAGCCACCACCGGACTTTAATCTGTTTTCTGCGTCAGCTAGCGCCAATTGTCGTTCTTCCGGAGTGCCGGAAGGAAAGGTTGTGCCCGATCTTTTGATTTTTGCACCTACCGTTTGGGCCTCTAATTCAGAGGTATCAATTCCCCTGGTTTCATTACAAGATGTTAAGAGGAAAGAAAGGATGGGAAGCAGGAAAATCAAAATAAGCTTTCTATTCATAATAGACAAGTATTCCAATCAAGTGAAAAAATAAACAAAAAAAAAGCGGCTTATTTGAAGCCGCTTTTATAATAGAATAAAAAATTATAGGTTATTAGAAGCTTACAGTAGCCCCAACATACCAAGATGAGCCACTAAAAGTTTGCGCAGTTG